>Ga0335069_10002323_pt1 | contig 29379 bp, 21 predicted proteins | sample Lox_Sample_11_FD_206714 | JGI IMG/M metagenome (GOLD analysis project Ga0335069, IMG submission 206714) | Soil microbial communities from Loxahatchee National Wildlife Refuge, Florida, United States - Lox_Sample_1.1 | ecosystem: Environmental > Terrestrial > Soil > Wetlands | place: USA...
TCAGACGGTTGTTGGATCGGAGCCTCCGCCGAACTCCGCCACCGGGCGGCGGGCTTCTTCGGAGCCCTCGCTGTTGCCCTCGTTCTGCTCTCGTCGCCATGCATCGCGGCGAACGCCGATGCCGACGCGAAGCCCGCTGCCGACGCGCCCGAGCTGCGACGCGAGCTCGCCGGGCACAACTTCATTCCGTCCAGGTTCACGCTCGACCCCTTCGTCTCCACCTACGTCGGATCCGAGACGGGGGGCGGCTACGGGTCGGCCCCGGGGCGAACCTTCGACATCCTCGGGCACGTCGTCTCCACCGACACCTACAAGGTCGGTGCATTCGCCCAGTACCTGGATTTCCAGTACGGCTTCTTCGACTGGTGGGCGGTCCGGGCCTCGCTGCGCATCGTCGTCTATACCGGCATCAACGATCCCGGAATCGTGGGGATCGGCAGCAGCGTCCAGGTGAACCCGGTCTTTGGCACGACCGTCAGCTTCAAGGTGGGTGAGAGGCTCCGGCTCGGGGGCTCGTTCGACGTCGGTTCCGGACCAGCGGTGCTCTTCAACGTCGTCGAGGCAATCGTGCTGAGCGTCCGGAACGGCGAGCTCACCGCGCCGCTGACCAACTCCAGCCAGACCACGTTCCAGCCCGCCCTGGTGGGCGCCTGGGCAATCCACGAGTCGCTGGGGATGACCTTTTCCCTCGCCTACCAGTACACCCGCGGCTCGGGCGACAACCCGACGGTCCTGGCGCATCTCCTCGGGGCCAATGCGATGCTCGACTTCGACATGAACGCGCTGCACTGGATACCTTTCGGCCTCCTCGCCGGCTTCACGACACAGTTCGACCTGACCGAGACGAGGTTCGTGTCGTACCGGTACAACTTTGGTCTTTTCTATACCGCCGTGAAGCCGCTCAACGTGGGGCTCGAGGTCGTCTACGCCCGTTCCCCGGTCTTCTCGAACACCCACGTGTTCCTCTCCTCCGTGATCGGGCTTCTCGTCATCCAGTACAACTTCAACTGAAAGCAGGCCATTCGGCTGGCAGGTCCGGTGCTCATTGACTGCGTCGTCAGGAGGTCAGCACTGAAATGAGGGCCGAATTCACGTCCGTCGAGGGCCGCAGGGACCTCCGGAATTGGATCGCTCGTCGCGCACGGACGGCTGCGCTTCGCTTCTCGATCGTCGTGGCTGCGGGCCTCGCCGGATCGGCTCTGGCCTTCGACAGCAAGGGACACAACGTCATTGAAGCTCTGGCTTACCGGACCCTGGTGGAAGGGCACGCGGGGGTGCCCGCCCGACCGGAGGTTCTCCGCGACCTCATCAACGATGGAGCCCTCGACACTCCCTGGTGCTTCGGAAGAGGTAACCCCCCGACGGGCGAATGCCTGAACGCGCTGTCCGACAACCCGCTCCTTTTCTGGCCGGAGGCGGAGACGGCCCGGCCGGATGCCTTCTTCCGGCGCCAGTTCAGCGACTCTGGCCAGTGCTTCCACTACATGGGGACGCTCGCGGACAGCCTCACGGAGATGCTTCCCGGCACCTCGGTCCCTCGCGCGCTCGCCACGAGTGCCGTCGTCCGCTGCAACGATCTGCTCGACACTCTCATGCGTCAGGTGGTGCTGGAAGGCGGGCCTGGCACCCGACGCGGGGGGTTCGGGCTCTACGAACTGATGCACGCGATCGAGGACTCCTTCTCCTTCGCCCACGGGGAGCGGACGCCCGAGGGGATCGACCATCTCCGGGTGTGGAGGCCGCTCGAGCGGATCGCCGGGCTCTCCTCCAGTGAGACGAAGAAGATCCCCGACGCCGTCTTCCACGAATGGGGCGACCACCGGGACACCACGTACGTCGTCGAGGGAGGCGAGGCGGCATGCGAGAAGCGCACGAGCCAGCCGTACGACGTTCCCTACGAGTGTCTGTCCAACGAGGGAGACCGCGCCCGGCAGGCAATTGTCGAGCTCCTCGTCGTGGTGAGGGACCTGCGCCTGGCGAAGCTCGCCTCGTCGCCCGGGACGGATACTCGGCCGGAGGCCTCTCCGGAGTGGTTGCAGTACCGGACAAGGTGGTTCAGCTCGGTCCACCCCTGCGAGGGGGCGGAGTGCGCCGTCCGGCAGCCCGCCGACCCCGTCCCGGGTAACTACGCGCTCCTCGGGCTCGACATGCGATTCGAGGGGCCTGGCACGTTCGAGGCCGCCGCGCGCGGCTCGGTCCTGCGTTTCGCCGAGGAGCTGAACCCCTTCGTCTATGCGGTGACCGCAAACCTCGGGTACCAGTACCGGAAGGACGGCGGAAGCGCGGGCGTCGCGGGCCTGGGCGTCGGGCTCGTGCTACCGCTTGGGTTCCGGGCGGCCCTCGGCCTCGGGGTCGCGGACATGCGCTTCATCTTTGGAAGCTCCGGAGGCAGCTTCGAGCTGCTGACCCGACTTCTGCGGTTCGACTATGCCCTGAGCCACCGAGTCGTGCTCTCGATCGAGGGGCCACTCGCCGTGAACTGGGTCGAGCCCAGTGCCCGCTGGTCGGTCGCTGTGGGGATTGCCTATGGGCTCGATTCCCCGCGGTTCGTCGCGGGTGCGACCCTTCTGCACCACGAGGACAAGACGGAACGGGAGGATCCAGACTGGGTACCGCCGGCGGCACCGTACGGGTGGTTGCACGGCCGGAGAACGGCGGTCGGGATGCTCGCCGGGGTGACTGCGACCACCCGTCCCGCGGGCGCAGTCGAGGGACGCCCCTATGGCCTGGGAACGCTCGGAATCGAGCTCGCCTGGGATCGCGACCGCTGGGAGAAACCCCATCCATTCACCCCGGTCGTCCTCTTGACGGCCGGCGTTCGAAACACGTCGGGTGAGTCGGGCTACTTCACCGGGACGCTCGGCCTCGGTGTCCGGTGGTACTTCCTGGGGCCTCTCGGCCTCACGGTCACACCGATCCTCATCGAGGGCGGGCCGAAGATCCACGGAACGGATGAGACCGACACGTCGGCCGGCGTCCACGGATCTCCGGGGAGCGAGTACTACCTCGTGGTCGGCTCGCGGGTGGGCCTCGCGCTCCGGCTTGGCTTCATCGACCTGCTCGTCGACGGCCCGACGATCGCCTGGACTTCGGACCCGTTCGGGGCGCACGAGATCCTCGGCTTCACGCTCGGCATCCGACTCTGAGCACCTTCTGATCGGCCTTCACAGCCCGTGGCGCGTCCGCGACCGTACCCCGTTTTTCCCCCGTGTCGGGGACTGTTGCGATTCGGCGCCCCTCAGTAGGAGGGGGCAGGTGGAGTCCGGCTTGGAGGCGGACTGCGGAAGGGTCGAATGACGGAGCCACCAGGTCGCGAGGGACGCCTTCTCCGGCCATTTCAACCGAGCCTCCTTCGATGCACGAAGGAGCCTGATCGTCATCTCAGGAGAGCATCATGTACGGATTCAAAGCGTTCGTGTTCAACGGCAAGAAGACGGCTGGCAAGGCCTTCGACACTCTCGAAGACCACCTGCCCGTCTACCCGTGGATTGAGGATGCCGCCGTGGTGTCGCGGAGCAAGCTCGGCATCAGCCGGATCCACAGCACCTGGGCGCAGGACGACACCGCGGTCGGAGCCGGCACCGGTCTCGGCGCCGTGACCGGTGCAGTGGTCGGATCGGTCCTGGGACCGGGCGGAGCGGCAGCAGGGGCAGCTGTGGGTGGCTCGGTGGGCGCCCTGTTCGGCATCGGTGACGAGATCACCTTCGACGACCCGCGGCTCGACGACTTCGCCGCTTCGCTCGCCAAGGACACCTCGGCGTTGATCCTGGTCGGGGAGAAAGCCACCATCGCCGACTTCACCTCGGCGGTTCAGCCGTTCGGAGGGAAGGTCATCGAGACCAACCTCAACGACGACGACATCAAGGCCCTGAGGAAGGCGCTCAGCCGGAAAAAGAAGAACTGAGGAGCCGTCGAACTCGATCCGGGCCGGAGCGGTCAGGGATCGAGGCCGGCGCGAGAAGGGGTCTGATCCTCAGCTCTCGCGCCGGCTCGATCGTGTCGGGGGCCACGACCGCAGAGCTCGCCGAGGACGCGGCGAGAGTCCAGAGAGGGTTGAGTGAGGACTCGATGGCGGCTTCCCTGGCGGACGAGACGGCCCAGTATCAAATCCGGGTGCAGGGCAGGCTGGAGCCGCTGTGGGCCGCACGTCTGGGTGATCTGACGCTGGACGTTCACGAAGGAGGAGGGAAGGCCGCCGTCACGGACCTCACGGGGTGGATCGGCGATCAGGCGGCGCTGATGGGTGTGCTCCAGCAGCTCTACGCCCTGGGCTTGACGATCTTGAGCGTCGAGCGCCTGCAGGAAGCAGGGGGCGGAGGGGTGGGGCGTCCTTGACCGACGCAATCTGATTTCCAACGGCTTCACGATGATTTGCACGGGAGGTCGCCAGTGCAGCGAGCGTTCCCGCTACGGCGTGAGGCAATTGTCCAAGCTGTGAACTGAAGAAGAGGAAACCATGCGCAAGACAATCATCGGATCGATGGTGGTAGCGGCGGTGCTGCTCATCGGGGGACAAGCCAAGGCCGCCGACAGCCTCGCCGACAGCCTGAAGAAGGCCTGCAACAAGGAGCTCACCACGTTCTGCAAGGGCGTACCGGAGGGTGAGGGGCGGATCCTCGCCTGCCTCTACGCCTTCGAGGACAAGGTCTCGGACAAGTGCATGTACGCGCTCTACGACGCCTCTGCCCAGCTCAAGGATGCCATCGTTGCCCTGGACTACGCGGCGACCCAGTGCAAGGACGACCTCCAGAAGTTCTGCGCCAACGTCCAGCCCGGCGAGGGACGGGCGCTGGCCTGCATCCAGAAGAACCAGAAGAGCGCGAGCCAGCCCTGCAAGGACGCCTTGCAGCAGACCGGCCTGTGGAAGAAATAGTCGGGAGGGCGTGGCTCGAGAACGCAATGATCGACGTCGGCCGGCAGTGAGCGAGGGGCCGTCTCGGCCCGGGGCCCTCAGGGGGCGACGGGCGGCGTTCATCGCGATCGCCGCGGTGGCCTTCGCCGGCATTGCAGTCCTGCTCGTCCGTCGAGCAGGCCCCCCGTCCCTCCCGCCGCAGGGGCCTGGCGCCTACGTCGGCAGCGAGCGCTGCAAGGCATGCCACCAGACCGAGTACGATGCGTGGCAAGGCTCGCACCACGCGGCAGCGATGGCAGTCGCTCGCGACGGCACGGTCCTGGGCGACTTCCGCGACGCCCGCCTCGTCCACCGGGGAAAGACCTGGCGCTTCTTCCGCGACGGCCAGAAGTTCATGGTGCACGCCGAGGGGCCGGATGCGGAGATGCACGACTACCAGGTGCTCTACACCTTCGGCGTCGAACCGCTGCAGCAGTACCTGGTGGGGTTTCCCGGGGGGCGGTTCCAGACCCTGTCGGCCGCCTGGGACACGCGCGCCCGCACGTGGTTCTACGTGAACCCCGGTCCCGAGGTTCCCCCGGGTGACTGGCTCCACTGGACCCGCGGTGGCCAGAACTGGAATGCGATGTGCGCGGATTGCCACTCGACGGACATCCGCAAGCACTACGACCCGGAGACCGACAGCTACCGGACCACCTGGTCGGAGATCATGGTGGGCTGCGAGGCGTGCCACGGTCCGGCCTCGCGCCACCTGGCCTGGGCAGAGCAACCACCGAGGCGGCGGCCGGCGGTGGAGAACGCAGGGCTGCCGACGCGGACCGCGAAGCTCGCGGCGCCCGAGCTGGTGGCCCTCTGTGCCCCCTGCCACTCACGGCGCGCGCAGTTCGAGGACCAGGGCACCCCGGGCGGCGAGCTCCTGGACCGCTACCTGCCGGTGCTCCTCTCACCGGCCGTCTTCCACCCCGACGGGCAGATCCTGGACGAGGACTTCGAGTGGCACTCGTTCACCCAGAGCAAGATGTACGCGAACGGCGTTCGCTGCACCGAGTGCCACGACGTCCACTCGGGCAAGCGCTTCGCGGAGGGGAATGCGCTCTGTACCAGCTGCCATCGTGCCGACACCTACGACGACCCCTCCCACCATTTCCACGCGGCCGAGTGGAAGGGGAAGCCGAGCGCGGGGGTGCTCTGCGTCTCCTGCCACATGCCGGGCCAGAACTTCATGCGGGTCCACTTCCGCAGGGACCACTCGCTCCGCATTCCCCGCCCGGACCTCACCGCGGCGATCGGGGTGCCCAACGCCTGCAGCAGCGCGGGTTGCCATGCCGACCGGCCGCTGAAGTGGGTCCAGGCGAAGTACGACGAGTGGTACGGAAAGAAGCGGAAGCCCCACGTCGGCACCGTGCTCGCCGCCGGACGGCAGAGGGACCCGAAGGCCGAGCAGGCGCTGATCAAGCTCGCCCTCGACTCGCTGCGGCCGGTCGTCGCACGGGCGACGGCGGTGGACCTCCTGTCCGGGTACCCGGGTCCGGGCGCGCTGGGAGCATTCCAGGAGGCCCTCACCGACCCCGAGCCGCTGGTGCGGGTCACGGCCGCACAGCGCCTCCCCGGCGACGCGGCTGCGCTGGCGCGGCTGCTGGGCCCCTTGCTGGAGGACCCGGTGCGCGCAGTTCGCGCGCAGGTGGCCGCGCGTCTCGCCGGACCGCCTTCCCTGCAGCTCCCGGAGGCGCAGCGCAAGGCGCAGAGCGCGGCGCTGGAGGAGTACGTCCAGGCGCAGCGCTACACCTCCGACTTGCCGTCCGGGCCCTACAACCTCGGAAACCTGGAGGTCGCGCTCGGACGTCCGGCCGAGGCCGAGCGGCAGTACCGGCGCGCGCTCGCCATCGACGACCAGCTGTTCGCCGCCAAGGCGAACCTGGCGATGCTCCTCGCTGGCCGCGGACAGCTCGAGGAGGCGGAGACGCTCCTTCGCCAGGCCCGGGCGGCGCGGCCGAACGACGCCGGTCTGGCCTTCAACCTCGGACTGCTGCTCGCCGAGCGGGGCAAGCGCGACGAGGCGGAGCGCTCGCTCCGTGAGGCGCTGCAGGCCGACCCGCGGCTGGCGCCCGCCGCCTACAACCTCGCGGTGATGGTCGGGGAGACACGGCCCAAGGAGGCAGTGGCACTCGCGCGGAAGGCAGCCGAGGCGGACCCGACCGTTCCGCGGTATGCGTGGACTCTGGGATACTTCCAGTCCCGGGCGGGGGATCTGACCGGCGCCGCCGGGACGCTGGAGTCACTGCTCCATGCCCACCCGGAGTACGGCGATGCCCGGGGACTGCTGGCGAAGGTGTACGCCGGCCAGGGCCGCGCTGCCGATGCGGCGGCGCTCCTGCGGGACCGACCCCGGCAGTGACCCGACCTCGAGCGGTGCTCCCTTCGAAGGACGGCTCGAGCTCCTGGCAGCGGCAGCGGAATTCCAAAATACGCCTCCGGGCCGACGGCATCCCTTAAGGCACGCTGATATACGCCTTTCAGTACTGGACACGGGGGATCCGTGAGAGCGGCCGTCAACCGGGGGAGGCGACGTCTGGAGCCGGTGCTCATTCGCACCCGGTTCAGCAGGCCGCCTGCCCGTCCGGGGCTGGTGGAGCGGCGGCCTCTCCGCGACCGACTGGAAGAGACCGTCGCCCAGCACCGGGTGACACTGGTGTCCGCTCCACCGGGCTTCGGCAAGACGACCCTCGCCTCCCAGTGGGTGGCCGGGCGAGGTGGCCCGGCAGCGTGGCTCGCGCTCGATAGAAGCGACACCGATCCCGATCGCTTCGTGCGGTACCTCGTGGCCGCGGTCGAGGACGGCACTCCGCACAGGCTGCCGAGATCCACCGCACTGCTCGCCGCGTCCACGCCACCTCCCTTCGAGCACCTGTGCGAGGTCCTGGCCTCGGAGCTGGCGACGGCAGAGGCGGGGCCACTGCTCCTGGTCCTCGAGGACTATCACCTGGTCGAGTCGAAGGAGGTTCACGGTCTCATCGAGAGACTGGTGTCGGTGATGCCGCCGTCGATGCACCTGCTGGTCCTCTCCCGGGTGGATCCCCCCTGGCCGCTCGGACACTGGCGCGCTCAGAGATGGCTTGGCGAGCTGCGGGCACGGGACCTGCGGTTTTCCCTCGAAGAGGCGCGCCAGTTCTTCGAGGGAGAGCGAGGAGCCGGCCTCTCGGGCAGCACCGTCGAGAGGCTCCATGCCTGGGCAGAGGGCTGGGTGGCAGCCCTGCAGCTGGTGCAACTCTCCCTTCGAGACTCGGCCGACCCGGAGGAGCATGCCCGGGCTCTCTCGGGCACCGGCCAGCTCGTGGCCGACTATCTCGTGGAGGAGGTGCTCGCCGCTCAGCCGCCCGAGATCCTCCGGTTCCTGACGGTGACCGCGCCACTGAAGCGCTTCTCGGCTCCGCTGTGCGACCACCTGCTGGCAGGCCGAGACGAGCCGCCAGCGCGCGAGACCCTCGCCCGGATCCTCCGGCTGAACCTCTTTCTCGTTCCCATCGACGCCGCGGGTGAGTGGTACAGCTACCACCACCTGTTCCAGGACCTCCTCCTCCATCACCTTCCGGAGCTGGCGAGGCCCGAGCGCCGTGCGGAGATCGAGCACGCCGCCGGCGAGTGGTTCGCGCGCGAGGGGCTCGTCGAGGAGGGTCTCCGGCACCTGATCCATGCGGGCGCGATCGATGCCGCCGCGGAGCTGCTGGGCACGACCGTCAGGGCAGTGCTCGATGCGGACCTGACCAGGCAGGTCCTGCAGCGCTGGGTCTCCCTGTTTCCACCCGGTGCCGAACGCGGCCGACTTCCGCTCTTGGTCGCGCACGCCTACCTCAGGATGGCCAGGTGGGACCTCCCGGGCATGGGCGAGCTCCTCGACGAGGCCGCCCGGCTCCTGCGGACGTCGGCGCACGGGCGGTCGAAGCCCGATGCCCTGAACTTCCATGCGGACATCGAGGCCCTGGCCGCCTTCAGGCACTACTGGAATGGAGACCCAATCGCCGCGATGCGAGCCGGTTCGCGCGCGCTCGATTCGCTCCCCCCACGCCGCGGTGGGATGACCCGCTGGCTCGCCACCCGCTACAAGGCGGCGAGCCTGGCCCTGACTGGCCGACAGCGCGAGGCACTGGAGCTCCTGGAGGCTGCGATTCAGGACGCGAGCGCCACCGGCGAGCGAGGAATCGACCTGCTGCTCCTCACCCAGGGGGGCCTCCACTGGTATGCGACGGACCTCGGGGCGGTGGCGCTCGCGGCGCGGAGAATGCTCGCGCTCCACGACGCCACCCCCATCCAGAAGTACCAGCTCGGGCACGCTCACCACCTGCTGGGCATCGTCGCCTACGCGCAGAACCGGCTGGACGTTGCCGCGAGCGAGTTCCGTCAGGTCGTGGAGATGCGGTACCAGGTCAACTCCCGCATTCATCAGGACGCGCTGATCGGACTCTGCCTGGTTGCGAGAGCAACTGGCGAGGCGGCGAGTGTCGCAAGCCATGCCGTGGACGTGCGTGCCACGGCGCTGCAGGCAGGAGACGCGGTGTCCCTGCGCATCGCCGACTGGTTCGACCTGCGCTTGACTCTGGATGAAGGCGACGCTCGGGCGCCGGTCTCTGCACCCCCGTCGGCAGATGACTCGATGTACTTCTGGCTCGAGGTGCCGTCGGTGACCTACGCCGAGGCGCTGCTCCGCGATCCGTCCCCGGAGGTGCGGGCGTCCGCGCTGCCCTTCATCGAGCGCGCGCTGGAGAAGGTGGACGCGCGCCACAACCAGTTCCAGTCCATCGTGTTCTCGATCCTCCGTGCCCAGGCCCTGGCCGAGAGCGGAGACGAGGAGGCGGGGCTGGACGTGCTCGCAGGCGCGGTGCGCCGCGCCGAGCCCTCCTTCCTGGTGCGGCCGTTTCTCGATCGGGGTCCTCGACTGAGGCGGCTGCTGGAAGCGCTGGCGAGCCGCGAGGGGCGAGAGGGGCACCTCGCCGCCGTGCTGTCGGCCTTCGACGGAACCCCCACCGCTGACCGTCCAGTGAATGGAGCAGCAGGTGCGCCCGCTTCCGCGATGTTGCTGAGCAACCGCGAGATCGACGTCCTGGAGCTCCTGACCCAGCGGCTCTCCAACAAGGAGATCGCCGACCGGCTGAACGTCTCGGCGGAGACCATCAAGAAGCACACCCGGAACCTCTATCTGAAGCTCGAGGTGCACGGGCGCCGTGAGGCCGTCGCCAAGGCTCTGGCCGAGCGGCTGATCAGCATCCGCCCCTAGTCGGGGTTCCCCCGCCGTACCCCGTTTTTCCCCCGTTCCGGGGACTGTTGCGGCTTTCCCGCTGGCTCTAGGACGTCGGGGTGAGGTCCGTGGCGACACAGGACTCGCTCACTGCGAAAGGACAACAGATGAATCGAGTCACCTCGAGGCTCCCGGCAGGCCGGCTGATGCTGGCAGCGCTGGCCCTGGTGCTTGCCGCGACTCCAGCTCTTGCGCAGACCGGGAAGAAGCCCAACATCGTCGTCATCTTCGGTGACGACATCGGGACGTGGAACATCGGCGCGTACACCCACGGAATGATGGGGAAGACACCCAACATCGATCGGATCGCGAGCGAGGGGATGCTCTTCACCGATCACTACGCCCAGCCGAGCTGCACCGCCGGGCGCGCTGCGTTCATCATGGGCCAGCTTCCGGTCCGCACCGGCATGACCACGGTCGGCATCCCCGGCTCCACCCGGGGGATCCAGAAGTCGGATCCCACGCTGGCCGAGGTGCTGAAGTCCCTGGGCTACGCCACAGCCCAGTTCGGCAAGAACCACCTGGGTGACCGGAACGAGTTCCTGCCCACCAATCACGGGTTCGACGAGTGGTACGGCAACCTCTACCACCTGAACGCCGAGGAGGAGCCGGAGGAGCTCGACTACCCGGGCCAGAAGAACCCGGCGTATCTGGAGAAGTACGGCCCGCGCGGGGTCCTCCACACCTGGGCCACGGACAAGGACGATCCCACCACCGACCCGAAGTTCGGCCGCATCGGGAAGCAGAAGATCGTCGACACCGGCAAGCTCACCCGCAAGCGGATGGAGACCATCGACGCCGAGGTCACCGCCGAGACGCTCAAGTGGCTGGACAAGACCGGCAAGAGCGGCAAGCCCTTCTTCCTCTGGTACAACTCCACCGCCATCCACGTCTGGTCGCACCCGACCCACAAGTACGTGCAGATGGCGGTCGACGAGGGCCGCGCCGAGGAGGACGTGGTGCGGGCCCGGATGCTCGAGCACGACGAGCTGGTCGGTTCGGTCCTCAAGAAGCTCGAGCAGCTCGGCGTCGCCGACAACACCATCGTCATCTACACCACGGACAACGGCTACGAGCTCAGCTTCTGGCCGGACGGTGGATACGCGCCGTACCGTGGCGAGAAGGGCACCACCTGGGAGGGCGGCGTCCGCGCGCCCCTGCTCGTCAAGTGGCCCGGGAAGATCAAGCCGGGCAGCGTCTCCAACGGCATCCAGAACCACGAGGACCTGTTCGTCACCCTGGCCTCTGCGGCTGGCCTGCCCAAGCTGAAGGAGGAGCTGCTGGTCGGGAAGAACATGAATGGCCAGACCTACAAGGTCCACCTGGACGGATACGACAACCTGCCGCTCTGGACGGGGAAGACCGAGAAGTCGGCGCGCCGGGAGATCTTTTACTACGACGAGACGGATCTGATGGCGTTGAGAGTGGACAGCTGGAAGCTTCACATCGGCGTCAAGCACGACGGCAGCTGGTGGGGCGAGAAGGCTTATCCCAGCGTCCCATATGTCGTGAATCTATTGATGGACCCGCTGGAGAAGATGACGCCGGATTCGGAGGAGTGGAGCTACATCGGCAAGAAGTTCTTCGCCCACAAGATGTGGGCGGGCACCGGAGCCGGGCCGTTCCTGCAGGCGCACCTGAAGAGCCTGAACGACTTTCCCCCCAGCCAGGGCGCCGACACGTTCTCCATGAAGAAGGTCATCGAGAACACGATGAAGAAGCTGGAGAGCCCCCAGGGCAGCAGCAACTAGGCGGGGCGGAGCCAGCGCGGCTCTCCGGTGCTCAACGACACTTGAAGCTTGGCGAGCAGCACCCGAAGACAAGGGTGCTGCCCGCCGCTTCCTCGGAGGAAGCCATGGACGATGAGCACTGCCGCTCCATTTTCACCCGAGACCACCTGACGCGGCGCGCGGTCATCGCGAGTGGCGTGGCGCTCGGCGCGACCGTGCTCTTGCCAGACTCGTTGGCGGCGGTGTCGCAGGGGAAGCGCACCTTCACCATCCTGCACACCAACGACCTCCACTCCAGCCTCATCGGGATGGGACCCTCCAGCGACTACACCCCGTTCACGCTGGGTGACGACAAGACCCGCGGAGGCTGGGCGCGCCTGGCCGCTGCGATCGCCAGGCGTCGCAAGGCGCGGCAGGCCGAGGGGCCGGTGCTGACCCTCGATGCCGGTGACTTCAGCATGGGAACCCCCTTCGGCGCGGCCTCCCGCGAGATCGGCGCCGAGCTGAGGCTCCTGGCGCGGATGGGCTTCGACGCCACCACCTTCGGCAACCACGAGTTCGACCTCGGGCCGGACGGCCTGGCCAAGGCGATCGACGTGGCGGCCAAGGCCGGGCGGATCCCGGTGGTCCTCCCCAGCAACACCGACCTCACGGCCAGCAACCCAAAGCTGGCCGGCTTGCAGCAGCTGGCCAAGGAGGGGGTGCTCCGCCGGCACGCCATCATCGAGCGGGGTGGCCTGCGCTTCGGCCTCATCGGACTGCTCGGCGCGGAGGCCAGCCACTACACCGGGGGGACGAAGTTCACCGACGCCATCCAGACGGCCACCGAGCTGGTGCAGGTCCTGAGGGAGCAGGAGAAGGTCGACGTCGTCGTCTGTCTCAGCCACGGCGGCGTCATGAAGGGGAAGGACGGGCGCTACACCGACGGCGACGACGTGCGGGTGGCCAGAGAGGTGCCTGGGATCGACGTGGTGATCGGCGGCCACAGCCACACCGAGCTCACCCAGGCGATCCTGGTCGACGGCCGCCCGGTGGTCCAGACCGGGAAGGAAAGCGCCAACCTGGGAGAGCTGGTGCTCGGGCTGGAGGGGGGCAAGGTGAGGGTCCAGTCCTACCGGCTCCACCCCATGGACGACACGGTGGCCGGGGACCACGCCACCGCCGAGGAGATCGAGAAGCTCAAGAAGGGAGTCACCGCCACGGTATTCGCGTCGCGCGGCTACTCGGTCGATCAGCCGCTGGCCATCGTGCCGCAGGACCTGTCCAACAAGTTCACCGACATCTCCGCGGGCACCGTCCTGGCCAACCTGGTCACCGACGCCTTCCGGGCCGCCACCGGGGCGGACATCGGCTTCACCGCCAACGGGCTCATGCGCGCCCCCCTGACTCGCGGGAAGTCCGGAGTGCAGACCGTCTACGACGTCTTCGCGGTGGCGCCGCTCGGCGCCGGGGTGGTGGACGACACGGCTGGCAGTGCGCTTGTGACCGCCTGGTTCACCGGCCAGGAGCTGAAGCACATCCTCGAGTTCATGCTCGTGGACAACCCGACTCACCCCGGCGAGATCTTCCCGCGCACCTCGGGCCTTCGGTACCGCTACGATGCCTCGCGCCCGAAGTTCGACGTGGTGACGGCCATCGAGCTGGGAGATCTCGACCGCGGCTACCGAGCCATCGACATCACCGGGCAGGGCGGGCAGCTCTACAGCCTGACCACTCCCCTCTACCTGGCCCTCGTCGTGGTGGCCATCCCCAAGTACAGCAAGGGGCTGCTGCCACTCGTCCCGAAGAACAAGGAGGGGAAGCCGCTCGGGTCGAGGGTCGAGGCACTCGACGCGCCTCAGGGCCCGCAGACGCCCTACCTGCTGCCGCCGGAGGGCACGGTGGACAAGGCGAGCATTGCCGCCGGAGCCGGCAACAATGGCGTCCGCGAGATCAAGGAGTGGCAGGCCATCATGGACCACCTGCGCAAGCTGCCGGTGAAGGCGCCCGGGAAGCTGCCCATCGTGCCGGTCGATGGGCGCGCCGCCGAGGTCCGGGCCATCAAGGTGGGCTGAAGCGCTCCCAGCGAAGGATCCAGGAACCGCCTGATGGGCACGCGGATGTCGGGGCGGAACGATCCCCTCCGGCGCTCCTGTCCCGGGCGGTTGCTACTGTCTTTCATGAAGAGGGCACGAGAGGTCCTGGCGTCGCAGATTCGGAACGAGCTCGCCACGATGGCGATGGCCTGCGCCACGTCCGCCGGTGCCGACGAGCAGACCTTCACGCTGCACCGGTTTTCGCGGGATGGGGGGACTCCGAGGCGGATCTCCGACCAGCCGGTCCCCTCGCAGTGCTACCTGAAGGTCTCCCCGGACGGGCGCTGGGCAGCGGTCTCGGATGATGATTATCGGCTGCTGTTGATCTCGATGGAAAACGGCCGGGTGCGTCCGGTCACGCTCGGCCGGGACGACCTCCTCTTCGCTCAGGGCTTCACGAAGGACGGGGATCTCTGGCTGAGTGCCGTGCCCCGGGCCTCGAGGCCCGAGGCGGCGCTCTTGCGCGTCGACCCTTTAAGCTTCCGGGTCAAGGAGGAGCGGACGATCCGACCCGCGGATGCGAGCGGTGCAAGCGCCCCCTATGACATCCTGGTCTCGGCGGACGGGAAGGATGTTGCCTTCGACTTCGCCCGGACCCTGAACGGGTTTAGCTCGTGCGCGGGCTGAAGAGCGGGCCCCCGCAACTCCAGAAATGCTGAAGCCCTACAGGACTTACGACGGTGGGGCTTTGGTGTTTCTGTGTTTCTCGGGGCGAGGTTTGGGATTCGTGGGGCCTCCCCGAGGCTCGTCCGGGTGAATTCGAGGCACGGGGAGCTTCGACTCACCGGTCACCCCGGAACGGGGGCTAGGAAGTGCTCCAGCAGCGCCCGCGCCGTTTGTTCCTCTTGCTCCAGGGGGAAGACGTGGCCGGCGCCTCGGAGGATGACCAACTTCGCGTTCGGGATGAGTCGGGCGAGCACGTACGCGTTCTGTACTGGCACAAGCCGATCCTGATCCCCGGAGAGGACCAGCGTGGGGCAGGTGATCTGCTTCAAACGGGGGGAAGTGTGGTGGCCCATGATGGCGCACAGTTGGGTGAGGGCCGCGAGCGGCCGCGCGTGGTCGCTGCGGAGGAACCAGGCGCCCATCACGTCCGGGTTCGCGGCGACGAAGGCTGGCGTCGTCAACAGCCTTCCGATCACGCCCGGGCGGTTGCTCCGCCCGCGCGCCACCACCCTCACGAAGTCCACCATGGCGGAGAGCGAAGGCTTGCGGCTGACCAGGTACGAGGCGTGGGTCGCCCCGAGCGCCAGCGCGCGCAGGCGCTCCGGGTGCCGCAGCGCGAGCTCCTGCGCGATCATCCCGCCCATGGAGATGCCGAAGACGTTGGCCCCTCCGCCGCCGCCCTGCCGGGGTGGGACTCCTACCGCGTCGAGCACGGCCACGGCGTCTTCGGCCATTTCTCGCATCTTGAGGAAGCCCAGCCGCGTGCTCGAGTGGCCGGTCCCGCGGTTGTCGAAGGTGATGACGAAGAAGTGTTCGGCCAGCTTCTCGGGTAGCGCGCCCCAGCCGCGCGAGGAGACTCCCATGCCCATGACCAGCAGCAGGGCTGGCGAGGAGCGCTCGCCATAGGTCGTGTAGTGGATGCGGTGGCGCTGGCGCGTGGTGAAGGGCACTGTGGGGCGGCCTCAGGCATTCCCCGAGGCGGCTCGCACCGCGCCCGAGGGGGAAGGGGTGGACGCGGCACCCTCGGCGCAAGCGACCAGCTCGGTCAGTGTCTGCGCCATGCGCTCGGCCAGGCTGGGAAGGTCCTTGGCTGCGTCCGCGTCGCCCAGGAGTCCGACGCCCACCTGCCCATTGTAGCTGAGCAGTCCCACGGACAGGGTCTGCAGGGCGGCCAGGGGTACCACCGGGTAGCAGGCCAGCATCTGGCGGCCAAGCAGGTACAGCGGGAACTGGGGCCCCGGCACGTTGGTGACCACCAGGTTGAAGAAACGGGTGGCCACCGCCTGCAGCCGCGCCGACTGGATGAGCAGCGTGGGCGGGGCGAAGTCCGACAGCCGGGTCAGGGCCATGGCGCTCATCACCTGGCCGCTCTCCTTGAGGCCCTTCATCGACTCGCGCACGCGCTCGAGCTGCCGGCGCGGGTCCGGCTCGCCGACCGGGAGCGCGCAGAAGGTGGGTGTCACCTGGTTGCCTAGCGTCTCTGAGCCGCGCGCCGTCGCGCCGCGCACGCTCACCGGCACCATGACCCGCAGGTCGGGCCCCACCTTCTCCCCTCGGGCCAGGAGCAAACCGCGCAACGCCCCCGTCACCACGGTGAGGAGCACGTCGTTGACCGTCCCGCCCACCGCGGCCCGCACGCGCTTGATGTCCGCGAGTGACAGCTGGGCGGTGCAGAAACGGCGGTGCGGCCCGATGGGCACATTGAGCGAGCTGCCCGGCGCCTTGCCCATCTGCGCGAGCCCGAGCAGTGGCTTCACGCTCCCCGCCAGCATTGCCATCAGGGTCCGGGCGTCGGAGCCCGGCTTGAGCGCCAGATCCAAGGCCATCTTCACCGGGTGGGTGAGCTGCTGCTCCACCGAGGCGCGCAGCAGCCCGAGGCGGCTCGGCGCCGGCCGCGGAGTCCACGGCGCGCTGGGGGGCTGGGCCTCGGGGACGGCCTCGCCGTCCATCAGTACCGACGCGATGTCCATGCCAGAGATGCCATCGACCATGCAGTGGTGTGTCTTGGTGACGATGGCGAAGCCGCCGTGCTCCTTCCCCACGCCCTCGATGAGCCACATCTCCCAGAGCGGCTTGCTGCGGTCGAGCTGTTGTGCCATCAGCCGGCCCGTCAACTTGAGCAGCTGGGCCTCACTGCCGGGAGGGGGCAGGGCGGTGTGGCGCACGTGGTACTCGAGGTCGAACTGGGCCTCGTCCACCCATACCGGGCGGCCTTGTTGGAAGGGCACCCACGCGAGGCGCTGACGATAGCGCGGGACCCGCGCGAGGCGGGACTCGACGAGCCGCAGCAGCTCGTCGTAGTGCGGAGAGGGACCCTCGAACAGCGCGAGCCCGCCCACGTGCATGTGCGCGCTGCGGTTCTCCAGGTTGAGGAATGCGAAGTCCAGACTGCTCAAGCGCTCGAACCACGCCACGGCGGCAGCTTGTCACAACCGTGGAAGGTTGGCAGTGGCGGGGAGGCTGCACAGAGCAGCCCCCGCGCTCGCGGCGCGCCGGACCCGCGCAGCAAGCGCCGTCGGGGCGACCCGTTCGGCAGCTCGCTTGTGAGCGCGCATGCATCGTGACAAGAGAAGACCTGAGGCACCGAGGGCGAGGTGGACGCATGAACGCGAGCGAACTGGCCGCCGCCGAGAGGCCGCTTGTCTTGCGGCGGAATGACCGCGGGGTGGTGACCCTGACCCTCAACCGGGGTGAACGCTTCAATCCGCTTTCGACCGCGATGATCGCGGCGCTGGAAATGGAGCTCGACGCGCTCCGGGCGGACCGCACGGCGCGCGTGGTGGTGCTCGCTGGAGCGGGGAGAGGTTTCTGCGCCGGCCACGACCTCAAGGAGATGCGCGCGCACAGCGGCGACAAGCCCTGGCAGCAGAAGCTCTTTGCGGATTGCAGCCGGATGATGGTCAAGATGACCGAGATCCCTCAGCCAATCATTGGCCGCGTGCACGGTATCGCCACGGCGGCCGGATGCCAGCTCGTGTCGATGTGCGATCTCGCGGTGGCATCGGACGAGGCACGCTTCGCGCTGCCCGGGGTGAACGTCGGGATCTTCTGCTCTACCCCCGCCGTCGGTGTCTTCCGGAACATCGGCCGCAAGCGCTCGATGGAGATGCTGCTCACGGGCGAGATGTTCGACGCGCAGACCGCCCTCGGCTGGGGCCTCCTGAACCGAGTGGTGCCCTCTGGGTCGCTCGACGCCGAGGTGTCACGCCTGGCGGGCATCATCCTGGCCCGGAGCGGGAAGGTGGTCGCGACCGGAAAGCGCGCCTTCTACCGACAGATCGACCAGCCGCTCGAAGAGGCCTATGCGACGACCAGTGAGTCGATGACACTCAGCATGCTCGAGCCGGACGCTGCCGAGGGGATCGACGCGTTCATCGAGAAGCGACCGGCCCGGTGGCCGGAGCGGTGAATGCCGGGCTGGCGGTGTTCGCGCGCCAGACGCTCGGGAGCATCGCCGCCTGTCCAAGCGAGGAGACGTGGTGACGAAGACGACGCGCAACCACGTCCACGATCTGCGTGGGGCGAGCCGCCTGGCGATCGAGGCGACCCGGAGCGTCCGAGGCCATGCACCTCACGATCGGCGGGGGGCCCGCGGTCCTCGGCCGGCCGCTCGAAGCCCCGCCCCGCGCCCTCACCGGCCCGGGTCGTCTTGGACGCCGGAAGGCTGACGGATTCGAGGTTGCGGCCGTCGAGCGATGCTACGCTCACCGCTCCCGGTTGGGTCGACAGTTGGCGCGTCAGGTCTACACCTTCGGTCCTTTTCGCCTCGAAGCGGACGAACGCCGGCTCCTCCGCGATGGCTCTCCCGTCCCGCTTCCGGCCAAGGCGTTCGACACGCTCGTCCTCTTGGTGGAGGGAGCCGGAGCGCTGCAGCGGCAGCAGGAGCTGATGGATCGGCTCTGGCCAGAAACATTCGTCGAGCCCAACAACCTCCAGTACAACGTGTCGCTGATCCGCCGGGCGCTCGAAGGAGCGACTGGCGTCGAGCTCCAGACCGTGCGCGGGCAGGGATACCGGCTGGTCGCGGACGTCATCCGGACGAATGGCCCCGGCTCTGGGCCGCTCCTGCCGGCCTCCGGCGCTGCCCAGCGGACGCACTTCTGCAGGGCCGCCGATGGGGCGCGTCTGGCTTTCGCCCGGGTCGGCGACGGGCCGCCGATCGTCAAGGCCGCCAACTGGCTCAGTCACCTCGAGCTGGACTGGAAGGGCGAACTCTCGCCGCGCTGGCTCGAGCTGCTGAGCCGGGGCCGGTGCCTGGTGCGCTACGACGCGCGCGGAAACGGGCTGTCCGACTGGGACCCGCCCGGCCTGGACTTCGAGCGCTTCGTGTCCGACCTGGGTGCGGTCTTCGACGCGGCGGCGGTGGAGCGCGCTCCGGTCGTCGGCCTGTCCCAGGGGGCTGCGGTGGCTGCCGCCTATGCGGCCCGTCACCCGGAGCGTGTCTCGGGACTCATCCTCATCGGAGGATGCGCACGTGGGTGGCGGGTGAAGAACCACGCCGGGCTCACCAGGCAGCTCGAGGCGATGATGGTCTTGATGCGGAAGGGCTGGGGCGGCCGCAACGCCGCCTTCCGCCAGCTCTTCACCTCCCGCTTCTTTCCCCACGCGACCCCCGAGCTCGCCGACTGGTGGAACGAGCTGCAGCGGCAGACGACGACTCCCGACAACGCGGCGGACCTCCTCTCCGCCCTGGGGGACATCGATATCCGGTCGGAGCTGCCCGCGGTGCGCGCTCCGACCCTCGTGCTCCACAGCCGCGAGGATGCGGTGGTGCCAATGAAGGACGGTTTGGAGCTCGCCAGCGGGATCGCCGGAGCGCGGTTCGTCCCACTGGAGAGCGAGAACCACGTGCTCCTGCCCGGCGAGCCGGCATGGCAGAGGTTCGTTGTCGAGGTCGAGGGTTTCCTCGCTCAGGAAGTCCTCAGCTAGCCCTCAGCTCGCCCAAAAGCTTCCGGCCGAGGCGCCGCCGTACCGTCAGCCCTGCACCGCACCCGTGCGACGCGTGGAGGCTGAAAGGTGATTGTCAAGCGCATCGGTTATCTCTCCTATGGACTGGCTTGTTATCTCGTGTTCCTGGGCACGAGCCTGTACGCGATCGGATTCGTCGGGGGCCAGCTGGTTCCACGGACCGTGAACGCCGGCGGACCGAGCTCGCCGCCGGGCGCGGCGCTGCTCATCGACCTAGTCCTGCTGGGTCTCTTCGCCGTGCAGCACAGCGTGATGGCCCGCCGCGGCTTCAAGCGGGTCTGGACTCGAGTCGTCCCCGAGCCCATCGAGCGCAGCACCTACGTGCTCTGTGCCAGCGCCTGCCTGATCCTGCTCTTCATCGCCTGGCGACCGATGCCGCACGTGGTGTGGAACGTCGATCGACCCGGTCTCCGGTCGCTCGTGGTTGGCCTGTCCTTGCTGGGGTGGGGGATCGCGTTCCTCAGCACCTTCCTCATCAACCACTTCGAGCTGTTCGGACTGCGCCAGGTCTATCTCGCCGCCCGGAACATGGAGCGCCCCCCGAACAGCTTCCGCACGCCAGCGCTCTACAAGCTGGTGCGGCACCCGCTCTATCTGGGCTTCCTCGTCGCCTTCTGGGCGGCGCCGACGATGACCGCCGGGCACCTCGTTTTCGCTCTGGGCACCCTGGGGTACGTCCTCGTTGGCGTTCACCACGAGGAACGGGATCTGGTCCACGAGTACGGCCAGCGGTACCTCGCCTACCGGCGGCAGGTGCGCGGCCTGATCCCTCTGCCCAGGCGCCACGACGAGGAGCTCCACCGGGCTGTAGAGCGGGCCTTCGCCGAGTTCGCCCGCGAGCTTCGGCGCTGACCGTGCACGTGACCTGGCAGGAGCTGGCCGACTCGATGGGCTCGGTGCGCGAGGTGGCTCGTGGACAGTCTGACTACGCGATCGCCACTGCCGTAGCGGTCGGATGATCTGCTCGTCTCCCCAGACCGCGAACCGCCTCCTGGTTGGGAGGACGTCGAACAGACGGTCCAACGCACGCTGTTGAACTGGGGCAAGCTTGTTTCGGAGATGGCAAGGCCCACCGTGACGACTCGTACCACGAGTTCGGGACCGCCCGATTCCTGGCGCCGTGCGTTCATGAGGTACGAGTGGGAAGCGCGACCGCCAAGGAGCTCCAGGGGCTTCCTCCGGCCCTGGTCATCGCTGCGGCCCCGCTGCCAGAGCCGAGGTCCAGAAGGATGGCGAGAAGTGGACGCTCATCCTGGTCCGAGATCTCCGTCGCCCCCCTGTTGTTCGGCAAGCTTCGCAGACGTTCGGAAAGGAGCTGTACATGAAAAGGCCTGTCCCGGTGGAATCTGCGTCTGCATTCATCGACGAGAAGATCAAGAAACTCGGGGACTGGCGAGGGAAGACGCTCGCCAAAGTGCGCCAGGTCATACACGAGGCAGACCCGGAGATCGTCGAGGAGTGGAAGTGGATGGGGACTCCTGTCTGGTCCCACGGCGGCCTCGTCTGCACCGGAGAGACGTACAAGAACGCCGTCAAGATGACCTTTTCCAAGGGAGCTGCGTTGAAGGATCCTTCACGTCTATTCAACTCCAGCCTCGACGGGAATGTCCGGCGCGCCATCGACATCCACGAAGGCGACAGGATCGATGAGGCGGCCCTGAAGGATCTCATCCGCGCTGCGGTGGCGCTCAATCTCAAGGGCAAGAGCAAGCCGAAGCCCCGGCGAGCGCGCAGCAAGCCGGCCGACTAGTTGGTCAAGTGGCCCAGGTGCGAAAGGGCGCGGGCAATCTCCGGACCCGGTGACCCATCGAGGTGCTCCTCGTCGGCGCGCTGGCCGGCGCCGGAGGGCAGGCGGGCCGCCGGAGGGCCCGCGGGATGGGCTCCTCCGACGGCTCGTTGTCAGGATGACCGTTGACCCAGGAAGGCAGAAATGGAGAGTGTGGGTGTCGTGCGTGACATTTTACCCAGCCCGCCGACGTCGACCTGGACAGGCTGCGCAACCTCGGCTGGCTCACTCCTCTGGCCGGGATCTGGGGCGGCACGGCAAGGCGCGATTCGCGGACCTTCACCGGCGGCCGTGGCGCGGGCCAGGGCGCCGCAGGCCCATGACGCCTGAAGCGAAGACCCGGGGCCGCGCCCGGACGCTCGCCTTCGCGGCGGCGGTATTGCTGGCTGCGCTGGGATGCGCGACCGCCCCGGCGGCGCCTCCCCCCGACGACCAACAAGATCGGGAGGTTCAGCTCGGACAGGAGGTCTTCGAGGAGCTCAAGGGGGAGGGGAAGATCGTCGCCACCTCCCCGCTCTACGACACCCTCCGCCCCATTGCCGCGCGGATCACCCGTGCCGCCCAGCCTCGCTACCAGCATCCGTTTCGCTTCTACCTGATCCATCAAACCCAGCCCAACGCGTTCTCCACTCCGGGGGGGAACGTCTACGTCGCCGATTCCCTCCTGTATTTCGTAAAGGACACCGAGGAGCTCGCCGGAACGCTCTGCCACGAGGTTTCCCACACCATCCATCACGACACCATGACCCTGATGGAGAAGAGGGGGGCGCTGGCCGTGGGAGAGGTGGGTGCAGCAGTCGTTCTCGGGCCCACCGCGGTCAACGTGCTGGCCATCCTCCTCATGGGAAAGCTCAACTCGCTGGGCTACTCGCGAGAAGCGGAGTCTCGCGCCGACGTGACCGGCTCGGACGTCTGCGCAGTGGCCGGATACAACCCCTGGGGGCTGGTTTGGCTCTTCTCCGATTTCAAGGATGCGAACGTCGGGGAGGCGCCGGAACTGCTCTCGGACCACCCGAACGACGAACATCGCGTACGGACGCTGGAAGAGCACTTTCGAGAGAATCCCGGCACGTTCGCAGGTTTCGATCCCGACCCAAGGTCGGCGACTCCGATCTCCGTCTCCAAGGATTCGATGGAGACCTTCCTGCACTGAGGCCGGGCTCGCGCTCGGATGTGCCCGCCAGATGAGCCGGCCCTCTTTGGCCTTGTCGACCGGGGCCCTCGCCTGCACTTGTGAGGGCGATCCCCAGATCGCGCGACGTGGATCTGCGAGATTGACCCACACCCCGCGGGGAGCGGGGACCCGCAGCTCGCGTGCTACTCTGGCCCCGTGCAGATGGCGCACGGACGCTTCGAGCTGATCTCCGTGGCCGGCGCCGGAGGCGTGGCCACCGTGTACCGTGTCCGCGACCTGGTGACGGGGCAACTCTGCGCGCTCAAGATGCTCCATCCGCACCTGCGCGCCGACCCGGTGGTGTGCGAACGCTTCCGCCGCGAGCCGGCGGTGTGCCGTGCCATCGGTCACCCCTCGATCGTCCGCATGCATGAGCTCCTCGAGGACCAGAGCGCGCTCTCCATCTCCATGGAGCTCCTCCAGGGTTGCACCCTCAAGGCAGCGATCGTCGCCGCCGGGGCGCTCCCCCCGGTCGAGGTCGAGCGCGTTGCGCGCGCCTGCCTCGCGGGCCTGGGCGCGGCACACGCAGCCGGGGTCGTGCACCGCGACTTCAAGCCGCAGAACGTCTTCCTCTGTGACGACGGCCCGGTGAAGCTGCTGGACTTCGGCTTCGCCCGGACCAACGCTGCCGCCGGCCTCACGACCCGCAGCGTGATGGTGTGCACCCCCGACTACGCGGCCCCCGAGCTCATCGAGGGAGGGCCGGTGGACGGCCGTGCGGATCTCTACGGCCTGGGGGTAGCGCTGTACGAGGCACTGTCCGGGCGGCTCCCGTACACCGGGAGCTCGACCTACGAGTTGCTGCGGCGTCAGGTCTCGGAGCCGCCCCCGCCACTGGGGTCAGTGCGCCCGGATCTCCCGCCTCGGCTGGGTGTGGTGGTGCATCGACTCATGGCCAAGACTCCGGCGGATCGATTCCCCACCGCTGAGGCGGTGCTCGATGCGCTGGACCGGAGCACCGACCTGCCTCGTGCGACAGCAGGAGTCTGCAGCACGTGCGGCGAGCCGCGCGACCCCGGGTGGCCCATCTGTCCGGCCTGCGGCGGCGAGTCGGGAAACGTGGCCCCGGGCGATTTCCTGGTCTTGCTGACCCGCGCCCCGGGGCCGGGAGCGATCCCCGCGCTGCGTGAGGTGATGCGCTCGGTGGGCGCGACGCCCCGCTCGGCGCTGGCGCGCGCCGATCCGGCCATCGCCCGCGACGTGCCCCGCCTGCTGCTCAAGAACGTGGGCGAGCCGGTGGCGCGGCTGGCGCGCGAGCGCTGCCTGTCTCACGACCTGCAGGTGGAGATCCGCCGCATCTCCGACGGCACTGCGGACCTCCTTCACCGCGCGAGCGTGCCGCGCTGGCTCTTCCTGCTGGGCCTCATGGTCCCCTGGGCGCTCCTGTTCGGCGCGGGAATCGTCGCCTACGTGGGCGGCGGTGGCGGGGCGACGCAGCTGGCTCTCCTCGCTGCGGTGGGCCTGGGGGGTCCCGTTGCGGCGTCCTCGGTCCTGCGCAACGCCCACCGTCTGGTGCCTGCCCTGGCCACCGTCCCGGTCACCGCGGAGCCGTCCCCGCTTCCCGCCGGACTGGGGGCACGCTACCGCACCGTGCTCGCGCAGCTGAAGGATCGCGGCCTGCAGGCGACGGTTCGCCGGCTGGTGGAGCGCTCGCTCACCCTCCACCGGTCCTTCCGCGAGGCTCCACCGTCGGTGCAGATGCTCTTCGACGAGCCACGGCAGCAAGCCATCGAGCTGACCGCTCGCGCCCTGGACATCGCCGTTGACGTGCAGCGCAGGCTGGATCGCCTGGCGGCGGTGGACGAGCCGCGGCTCCTGGCACGGCTCGAGGAGCTGCGGCGCCGCGCCACCGCCGAGCCGGAGCATGCACCCGCGCTGCGAGAGGCGATCGCCGGAGTCGAGCAGGCCTGCCGCGAGGCCGGCGACCTCGAGCGGGCCCAGGCCCTGGCCATGAGCCGGCTCCTGCGCATCTCCGCAGCGCTGGAGACGACGGTGGCGCGGCTCGATCTCGCGACTGCTCCCAGCGACACCGGCGTGTCTCGCGAGCTGCGCCGGCTGCAGGAAGACGTGGGCTTCGCCGTGCATGCCGCTCAGGAGATCGCTCGCGAGCGAGGTGCGGCTTGACCGCGCGCTCCCTGGGCGCCGATCTCGTGGATCTGGCTCTGGCCGCGGCGATCGCCGCGCTTCCCGCGCACCTGCTCGCGGTGGGCTGGGGCACCGGGCCACTCGCGGGCAGCGGCCCCCTCGAAGGCTCGGTGGACGGCCCTTCGGCGGCCCTGCGGGTCGTGCTGTTTCTGGTGGGCACGGCGACGGTCTTCGCCCTACTGCGCTTCAGGCTCGAGCGAGATGGTCAGGGTCCGGGCAAGTGCCTCTTCTCGCTGCGGGTGGAGAACGGGCGGGTGGTGGAGGACCGGGAGGGACTGGACTTGCTCGAGCGGCTGGGTGTGTTCGCCGGCCGCTTCGGGCGACCGGTGCTCCTGGGGCTCTCGTGCATCCTGGTCCTGGCGCTCTGGGGCGGGGCGATGGAGCGATCGGCGATCCAGGCCCACCAGAAGCAGCTCCTGCGCACAGCCTTCATCTACGACGCGGAATACGGCTGCTGCTCCGGCTCGATCGACAGAAAGCACCAGTGCCCACGCCTGCTCGAGCTCTGGGCAGCGATCGCCGATCGCAGCGACGGGAAAGGGGACGTTCCGCCCCGCGAGTCGCTCCTGGACCGGTGCCCTGCGGCACGCAGCTACAGCAGGCATTGAGCCGGCAGCCAGCGGCCAGGGCTTCGTCCAGAGAGCGAGCGACCGGTGTCGGTCAAGTCCCTGGGCCCGGAGCGCCCCGCACCTCCCGCTCCGGGAGGAGGGGTAACTCGTGGGCGAGGACCGCGGCGATGCGGCGCGGCTCCGCGCGGAGTGCCCGGAGGCAGATCTCCGTCATCTGGTCGCCGAAGGAGGAGCCGACGCGGCCCTCACCGATTCGCTGCACCGCTTCGCGAATGCCTCCGAACAGGAGATCTTGGGCCGCCTCGCGGCCGGGCACCCGGAAGTGCCCGAGGCGGATGGCCTCGTCGAGGTCGCGGACCGGCAGCTCGAGGCCCCCGACCTTCCAGACCCGTGCCACGAAGCGACACCACACCGGGTCGCGCTGGGCGCGGACGAAGAACAGCCGGAGCCCCACCCCGAACCGCAGCGCGGGGCCCTCGATACCGGCGATCGCCTCTTCGATGGACTGGAGCACGTCGCGCGTGGTCCAGGCCGACGTCGCCTGGAGCAGCTCCTCCACTCCCTTGAAGTGGTTGTAGAAGGTCCCGCGCGCAACCCCGGCCGCCTTCACGAATTCGTCGATCACCGGCGCGTCCGGCCCCCGATCGGCGAAGACGCGGAACGCGGCCTCGACGATCCGGCTCTCCGTGCGCGCGCTCCGCTGCCGGCCGACACGTACCCGGTGGTCGATCCCGTTGTTCGAGCGCTTCACGCGGTCGCGCTCTCCACGACGTGGCGCTGCTCGCCCAGATCGATCACCCCATCCGCGCTGGCGATGGTGCCACGGACGACGTCGCCCGGCCTGAGGTACTGCGGGCGTCTCGCCTGGACCCGGGTGAAGGTCGCCCACAGCTGCGGCTCGGAGAGCACGAGCTGCATCAGCCGGCGCACCAGCGGCGGCGGTGCCCTCAGCGCACAGCCCGCGGGGGTGCCGGTCAGGAGCACGTCGCCGGGAGCCAGGTCGGAGAAGGTGGAGAGCTCGGTGATCGTCTCGGCAGGCTTGAAGACCAGGTTCGCGGTGGTGTCCTGCTGGCGCAGGGCGTCGTTGACCTTCAGGGTGAGCGTGAGCTGGTCCAGGTACCGGAGCTCGCCCGGGTCCAGCACCACGAGGTTGGGGCCGAGTGGGCAGAAGCCACGATAGCTCTTGCCCTTGAAGAACTGCATCTGAGGCAGCTGCACGTCACGAGCAGAGACGTCGTTGGCGATCGTCACCCCGAAGACGTACTCGTGCAAGGTCGCCGGTGTCACGGTGACCGGCCCCGAGATCGGCTTCCGGAAGACGATCGCCAGCTCGATCTCGTAGTCGAGCAGCTGCACGTGAGACGGCCGGACGATCGAGCCGACCGGAGCGGCGATCGAGGCGTCCGACTTCTCGAAGAACATGTTGAACCGTTTCGCGTCCGGGTCGAGGCCCGACTCGATCATGTGCTGACGATAGTTGGCGCCCTGGCAGATCACCCGCGCGGGCGCGGTCACCGGCGAGAGCAGCGTGACCTCGGCCAGCTCCAGCGACGGGGCGCGCGTGGCAGCCGCCCGCCACTCAGCCTCGCCGCGCTCGATGAGCGAGGCCGTGGTCGGGTACTCCCCGTCCAGAGGGGCGATGCGCGCGCCGCGCACCACCCCCCAGCGACGGCGCCCTCCGTGTTGATAGCGGACGAGGTGAGTTGCCATTGTGGGTCCTCAGCGGGGGCGAGGTCGAACGAACCGCCGGCCTGCCCACGGGCGCGGCGGCTTCGAGTAGAGCCGCTTGGTGGCCAGCAGCCGGCTGAGCGTGAACTCGGGGCGCGTGCGCAGTCCGCGGATGACCCGGGCGAGGCGGGCCGGGGTGAGGTCGCTGTCGATGAAGTGCGGCGGCAGCACCGGACCCCAGAGGTACAGCCCCGGAAGCCCCGCCTCGTGCCAGCCGGTGGGGTACGAGGCGTCGAACATGTCGCCGTCGGTGTAGTGCTCGACCTCGAAGCCGTGCGGATCGATGTGGTAACAGAAGAGCTGTGAGCCGAGCACGTGGCGGCCGATGCCCCATGACTTGACCCAGCCCTGCTGTTGCAACCACTCTGCTCCCGCCCCGAGCGCATCAACGTCGGTGGACTCGAAGGCGGCATGCAGGTACCCGTCCTCGGGCGCTGCGGCAACGACGATGGAGTGGTGGTCCGCCGGGACGTCGCCCCGGTCGAAGCGCAGGAAGGCCACGATGGGCTCCCCGAGCTCAACGAGCACCTCCACGTCGGTGGCGATGAGCCCCAGCGTCTCCATGTACCAGCGGGCGTTCCGGCCGAACTCCTGGCGCCCCAGCACCACGTGCCCCAGCCGCCGCACCCAGGCGGGACCTAGCACAGTCGGTCGCGGCGTGTTGATCCGGACCGGCCGGTCGAAGCTGTTGACCGGCACTGGAGCGGGAGGCGCCCGGACCGGCGAGGCCTCGACACCGTGCACGACCTCCACCTGGAGGTCCCCCGGATCCCGGAGCCGGAGCACGAGGCCGCCGCCCGGCTCGCGGCGCTCCTCGACGGCGCCGCCGACCTTCGCAGCGAGCCGGTGAAGGGCCTGCTCGCTCTCGGCCTCGACGGCGAGGGCCAGCAGCTCGTCGTGTGGGCCGGCCTGGAGGATGAAGCAGATCGCTCCACCACCGGTCGCTCTCAGGTATGCGGCGCCCTCGGACCTCACCGCGAGCTCGAGGCCGAAGTCGGTGTAGAAGCGGATCGCCTCCTCGAGGTCCCGGCGCCGGTGTCGCAGGTACGAGAGCGAGCGCGCCTTGATGAGAGGCGCCTCGCTGCGCGGCTGGAACCCGGGCGGTGGAGTCACCTGGGCCATCACGCGGCCCGGGCCAGGATTCGGTCGATGGCCGCGCCGAGCTCGCGCCCTGGATCGGCCGCGGCGCCCATCGATCGCCAGGCGATGACCCGGTCGGGGCGCACCAGGATCGCTCCCTCCCGGCCGAACTCGCGCACCCGCAGGAAGGCGAACCGTGGGTCGAGCCATTCCCCCTCGGTGTGTCCCACCCGGATGGTGACGAGCTCGATTCCCCGCCGGGCCGCGGCCTCCCGGGCCGCCGCGCACCAGGCGGCTCCGTCCTCACCCGCGATGAGCGTGAAGCTGGACGGCGGTGCGACCTGGCGGAGCGGAACGCGAGTCCCGGCGCGCTCGACCCAGGCGTGCGGCAGGGGCGACCCCGGCCGGGTGTCCGGCTGATAGACGTGCATGTCGTCGACGGCCACCGGCTCCGGGCTGGCGTCGGGGACGACCGCCTCGGACGAGCAACGGAAGCCGAACTCCACGTTGTGCTCCTTGAACTCCATCGACTGGCTCGCCATCGCGCGTGCCACGTGCTCGCGCCGGGCATCGCCCTCCGGGCCCTTCTCCCAGAGCTGGCGCACGTTGCGCCGGCTCTCCTCGGGGGTGATGCTCGCCTTGATGCCGAGCGCCTCGATCAGCTCGAGGTGGTTCAGCGCGTTCTCGATGGAGCGCTGCATGTTGCGCGCGAACGCGGGGAATCGCTCCGGGTGATAGGTGTCGAGGAGCGCGTCACCGGCCGTTCCCCGGAGCACCTGGGCCAGCTTCCAGCACAGGTTGTGCGCATCGTGGACCGCGCTGTTCAGCCCGAGCCCACCGGTCGGCGGATGGCGGTGGGCCGCATCGCCCAGCAGGAAGACACGCCCCACCCGGGTGGCAGGCGCCACCAGCCCCTCGAGGCGCCAGCGGGTGATCAGGTGCACCTTGATGTCCAGGTCAGGCAGGCCCAGACGCTCCCGCATGACCGCGATCGCCTTCTCGTCGGTGTCGAAGAGCGGCTCGAGGTCCGGGGGATAGGTCATGTGGAACACCCACTCCTCGGAGGCCGGGCCCCAGCGCTCGGGTCCCATCGCCACGAGCGCGCTGAAGGCGCCCCCGTAGCGGGTGTGCACGATCCACCGGATGAGGACGTCGTCGTCGCGCAGCCACGGTGAGAGGTTTGCCGTGATGTGAACGCTGGCCGAGCGCATGAGGTCCCGCTGCCCGTCGAGCTGGACACCCACCAGCCGCCCCACCGTTCGCCCACCGTCGCAGCCGAGCAGGTAGTCGGCGCGTACCTCGTAGTCGGTCCCGCC
>Ga0335069_10002324_pt1 | contig 29376 bp, 43 predicted proteins | sample Lox_Sample_11_FD_206714 | JGI IMG/M metagenome (GOLD analysis project Ga0335069, IMG submission 206714) | Soil microbial communities from Loxahatchee National Wildlife Refuge, Florida, United States - Lox_Sample_1.1 | ecosystem: Environmental > Terrestrial > Soil > Wetlands | place: USA...
CTGCGCTGTCCACGAGACTGTAGTTGAGTCCCACCACACTTAGGACAGCGTTTCCCGTCTCCGCCAAGACCGACATGCGGATGTCTGTCCATCCATGGACGAAGTTTCAAATAGACTTTTTCGAGTAACACGACGTCTTGCTTGTTATATGCAATCATTTTAGCCCAAGCCTCGGGCTTATCTGCCATGACATCCAACCACAACTCGAAACCTTCTTGGATCTTGATCTTCCTACCAACTCCTAGGAGTTTACCTAAGTCGTCAAGCTTATGGCTGTTCAATGAAAATCGTTCTCTGCTGATCTGAAGAGTATCGATAGTCTTATATGGACTTGGAGGAGGAAGACCATGCTCGAGGAACTTAGCGCGACATTTCTTATTGTCGAACATGACAGCATTATGCGCTACGATGACATCAGCTTCATCAAATAATTTATGGACTTTCTTAACTAGGTCTTTATCAGACTTATGACCTTGCTTTGAAATACAGTATACCTCTTTCTCACCTAGCCATTTATACGCGACACTCAGGAGTTGCCAGTTCTCTTTGATGTCTATGACGTTCTGTTCGTGCATCGAACCGGGCCAAGTGTATGAAATATTAGGAGAATTTTCGATATCGTATATAAGTATTTTTAGATTCACTGAGGCTCCTTTGAATCTGTCTCGAAGCGTATCATGTAATGATACAGCTTAGTAGCAGTTTCTAAGTTATTTCTGCCGACTTTATATTTGTTGCACGCATAACAGAGTAGGCCTCGAACGCGCCCTGTCTTGTGATTATGATCAACGGCCAAGGCTGTCTTAAAGTTCTCTTGATGCCGTTCGCAGATCCAGCAAGACTCTCGTTGCTCAGCAAAGAGCTGGGCATAGTCGTCTAAAGTAATACCGTAGGTCTTACGGAGATACTTGTCTCGGGCACACGTACCCTCTCGCCGCGTACGTTTCTTTCGTCGTGTTGACATTTATGAGACTGCCATTTATGAGACTGTGACAGTTTTCCAATCTGTGCCGTTGTAGACGCACAGGGCATGGAGAGTCAAATCATAGACAATGAGACCTTCTGCTGGACTCGAGATGGCGTTCTTTTCGTCAGTTGTCATCGTAGGAAACAGAGCACCTTGTGTCGTAGAGCTGACTTGAAAAATAGCAGACGGCGATTGCGTAGAATAGCAATTTACACCGACACTGCCGCTACCAGTAAGAATAAGACTTTGAGATCCTGCAGCAGATATATAACTTAAGTCATAATTAGGATTTAATTGAAAATAAACATATGTACCGGTAAGGGTTGAAAAGCCAAATTGAGGGTCTTGATATAGATTTGCTCCTGCAAAAAATACAACGTCATCCGATCCACCTCCATTTATAGCATCGCCGGCTTGAATAAATCCTTTATATTGACTGGCGTCTTTATTCGTATTCTGTACAGAATCTCCGAGATTAACGAAATTTGGAGTATACATACCCCCAGTTAGGACAGCCCAACTGCCGGATTGAATTGCCAGCGATTCACTTCCTGAAGCTACAACAACTGCAGCACTGCCGGCGACAGTAAGACTGCCGGCTTGATGAAGCGTGTTGCTGTTGTACAAAAGAGCAGTGTTATTCAAAGCCCCGCCGCTACCGCCATTCCAAGTAGCCACGGCGTTGTTAGTAGACGACATCGGGCCAGTTACGCCGCCTGAAGTCTGGACAATGATAGGAAGGTTCAAGTATCCGTTAGCCATTTAATCCCTCAATCGATTACATTGATGCGTGCAGACAGTGTGCCGTTATTAGTTCCGCCGGAGTTGTCAGTCAACACAAGCTTGACCCAAGAGTAGCCAATCAGACCTACGTTATATGTAAAAGTTCCGGCTGAGGTTATCGCTACAGATGAATTTGGTAACTCATCAAAATTCTGTGGCTGCGCAGATTGCGGTTGGGCAGAATCGCTGCTTGTCCAAAGTGCTGCTGAGAAAGAACAAACACTGCCAGTAAAAGCCAATTGAATTGAGTAAGTACCTGCATCCAATACAGCCTGCGGAGAAGATTGTGAATCGACGTTCAACGGTTGATTGGACACGATCTGTCGGTTATATCCCACTGATTACTCCTCTCCAGTATTATACTTATCCTTTGGATGGAATGATAGCAAAGTCTTCACATCTGCTGTGACAGGGACAGTCAGAGGATAAACAGTTTCCATGACTTGTACTAACTGTTTCTTTGCCTCTATGTCCCAATGTTTTCGTGCGACTGTGAGATTGTCGTGGACTTGATTTGCAGGTAATCTGCCTAAGCGATACAAGGCAATCATGGCCCGCTTAGTCATGCTTGCAGCCAGCCCTTGAATTGGCATATTGAAACCGGCTTTAGTTGCGTGATTATATGCCTTAGATTCATCTCTAGTACGAAGATAGTACGGCTTTCTTCCATGGATTATGTCTGGAAGTCTTCGAATACGGCCAGTCTCGGATACGCAGATCCTGTGTTTTTGAAAGAACTTGAGTTGGTTATCTAGATAACTACGGACTACTGGATATGTCTGAAACCACAGTTTGATAAACCGTTCGCACTCATCTAATGAAAACTCTCGGCCAGTGTCAGCTTTCAAAGACTGTTGTAATCGGAATTCCTTACCGTCAAAGATAGTCAAGAAATTCGTCCTCTTACCTGCTTGTCTTTCTAGGTCATCTGCTTTCGTGATCTCTCGCCCGAATAGCGCAGAAGCTGTCTGTAAGTGGACGTCGCGATTATTGACGTAAGCATCGACCAAACTAGGATCCCTAGATAAATGCGCGGCGACGCGTAACTCGATTTGAGAATAATCGGCGTCATCAAAGACTTCGTCGTCACAGTCAGGTATGAAAAACCTTTTAACGAGAGAATCTCGCTTAAGGTTCTGCATATTGGGATTAGAGCACGCCAAGCGGCCAGTGCCTGTTGTCTGTCTGTATATCGGAAAGATCCTAGGTATGCCATCGACATATCGGATCTTTGAGACTATGCCTTTATTGTTATCTCCGGTATACGTCGTCAGTAACTTCAACTGAAGTTTATAGTCTACATACAACTCTAGACAAGTCCTTAGTCTTGAATCTTCAGGAAGAGCTTGCACGATAGTCGACACTGCGTCTTTGTCAGTCCTGTACTTCCCTTTCTTAGTCTTCTGGACTAAGTCTAAAGACAACCCACAATGCTCGTATAACAGACTGCCTACGTGATTGTTGTTACTCCATTGGAATTTGCATTTGCCTTTGCCAGGCGCTCTAGTAGCTTTGGCTTTATCAGTCGACAACTTGCTGATTTCTTTTTCATATAGCGAAGATTCGATTGCTGTGATTTTATTTACAAAGACTTTAGTCAAACGTCGCTCTATGAACTCCGCCCGAGCTTTGGCAGCGTCCCTGAGTTCTTCAATGGCTGACATGTTGACACGGATACCTCTGTACTCCATTTCGAAGAGGACTTTTTCTAGCGGCCTGGCCTCTTCGTAATAATAATCCAATGGAGACTTGGCAAGTCCTAGTTTGGACTTCAATACCGCGTCCATCTCTCGAAGCCGCTCCAGGAACTTAAAGTACAGCCGGGTCGTATTGTTGACGTCCTCACAACAGTAGTCTGCTATGATTTCAAGATGCGGTCTGGAGTTGTCTAGTAGATCCTTGGCGCACAGCCCGGCGACGGACTTGACATCCTGCTCTGTACAATATTGATCCAATCTCCGTTTACGGTCTAATGACTCTTCTCCTAAGTACTTATCAGCTAGGAACTTGAGTCCTAAAGACATATCAGGATCGATGAGATTAGCTAAGACCATCGTATCGTCAAACTCGCCTTGGATATCCAAACCGTTCTTACGGAGGAATTTGGCATCGAAAGCGTGTAAGTTATGCCCGATCTTTGCTATCTCAGGATCTGCTAAATACTGTCGGATTATGACAGGAATGTCCCACGCGGGATAGTACTTTGCGTCCTGGTCTTCTATGGCAATCCCAACGCCGTGAAGTTGGTCGTCTATCCAATTGAGGCCAGTAGTTTCAACATCCACCGTTATGTGTTTTGGTTTCATGGAAGATCTCCACGAAACTCTTCTAGTAGGAACGTAAAACTCCTAGGATCATTGGTTTGACTGAAGACTTTCTGTAAGTCCACGGTCCCACCGCGCATACCGTCTCTATGCTTAGATACTTTGACTGTAAAGCTGTCCTCACCTTCATTCCACTTGATATCCAGGACAGTCTCTGGTTTGTAATCTAAGACATTACTGCCCTTTCCTCCGCCTACGCCTTGCTGACCGTAGGACACACGGTTTTTCTCACTGGTAATGAGGACTGTCAGCTTTCCGGCGTATTCGACTTTCAGCCGATCTAAGAAATAGACCCACTGTTCAAGTGACACACGCTGATCGTCAGCCAACCGATCCATTGCCTGAATCGAGTCGACGAATAGAATAAAAGGGCGCTTGTAGAGTTCCCAACATTCAGCAATCCTAGACATCAACATATCAGTACTATCGACAGGTTCGGTATGAAGATGCAAGTCCATTTTAAAGACTTCGGCAGCCAGTGCGTCTCGTTGATTGTCTGACATTGTTCGAAGCTGAGTGTCTGATACTCTGCCAGATTGACACAGCAGTCTTGAGATTACTCGGCCATCTCCATTTTCTTTGTCTATCATGATACACGGAGTGCCTTTACGAAGATTATAATGAATGATCTGAAGTCCTAATGCTGATTTACAAGACGACGTCTCCCCTTGGATATTTACGAATCCGCCCAGTCCTTGTAGATAGTCATCTAAGTCCTTAATACCAGTCTTAAGTCCAGCGATCTTTCGCTTTACGAATTCCTGATAGGCCAGACGCTTAGATGAGACTCTTGTGTCTTTCAAGGCTTTCATGCAGTTCCTTATTACGTATCAAACAGTTTGGCTAGTTCATCTATGACGTGCTGCACGATCGTAGCGTAGTCCTCGTCTGTGTCATTTAAAAGAGACAATCCGTTCTTAAGGATCTTTTCTATGTCTCTATGAATCTGTGTCTGACTACCTTCGGCGGTACTTCGATCTTGTAGGACTTCAATCATCTCAGGGGAAAGTTTGAAAGTCCCCTCAGGGAAAGCGAAGACCCACCAGAAGTCTTTCTTAGGTTTACTTGCAGACATCATTGACCTAAAAAGAAAAGCTGCGGGCCGGGCTTGATACCGGCTTGCTGAAGCGTATTACCGCCAGCCCCAATCTTGTGCATCTAGTTCGGGCGTGTCCTTCCACGCCGCCGCAGCAAATGATTGCTTACAGAGCTGACTCATCGAAGTCATCAGAAGCTTCTTCAGACTCTAGCTGTTGATCGTTACCTTCTGCGTCGAAGTTAGCGTCCGAATCGACTTCCAGTGTGAACAAGAACGGAGCACGACGACCCGGTTTCTTGCGACCGATGCCATCGAAAGTCACGCGAATCCTGGCACCTTTTTCGACGACCGCGAATTGGTCGTTGATATTAGTATATCCGGCATACGTGACTTTACGACCATCATCGAGCTTCAAGAGATGAGTCTTAATGCCGTTGTCCTTATTCGTAAACGTCATAAGATAATACCCAGTCAGTGCTTGGCCTTTCTTGAGTTGGATGACTGGAGTCTTAGTCTTAACGCCTTCAGGAAGCGGTTTGGGTTGATACTGTGCGACGATAGGTGAATCGTCAAAAGTTGACTGAGCTTTGACTTTAGTGAACGCCATTTTATTTAGTCCTTTGTTTAGGTTTCTGATTATTGGTCTTCTCTACCAATGCCTTGTATTGTGCGCAAAAGGCCCTAGCATCGCACCATCGACAGCCTTTAGTACTATCTCCTGGCCTAGTCTCTACAAACGCTCCTGGGACGCTCTGAGCGTGTATCTTAGCATCCTGGAGGTTGTCATGGTTCTTCAAGGACCTTACGGCTCTTTTCTTGGGCATAACGGCCCATTTGTCTTTAGTAGCCCACCGTTCTTGATCAGTACATTCAGGTAACTCCGTCCTAGCCTGGCTATGTGCTTCGATTTTTTCTCGAATGTAGTCTTCGACTTCCGCGTCATCAAGAAGTTCTACGTCATAGACTTGACATTGAGCTTCCGGATAGTCTCTGTCTCCTACTTTACTGAGGAACCAGTCTCTAAAGAAAGCAACGATCTGCAGTGCACGGACTTTCATTCCGTGTTTGCGTAGAAGCCACGCATAACAGTTCAATTGCCACACGTAGTCATCAGGTACACCATACGCCATCTTAGCCACGGGTAAGAGTTTGTAGTCTTGGACTAAGCCGTTTTCATAGACAGCATCTAGTTGTCCTGAGATCTTAACTCCGTTTAACTCGGCATAGAACCTTTTCTCAGCTAAGGCTGTCTTATTGGCCCTCTCGAGTCCTAAGTGCATCAATTGTCCTAAAAGACTCGGTATGGCATCTGATACGTCCTTAGTAATCTCTTCAGCATGCTGACGAATTAATTCAACCTGTCTAGCGGGTTTACCAAGCTGAGTAATCGACAAATCAGCATCACCTTTTGAATAGCCGTCGTTCTTAACCATGTCAACAACAGGCTGCGGGAGATTATGTTTATTTGTCCATTTCATAACATCTGCACGATTGCTGATAGCACTAAGACTACACCAAGTCCAATCCTGCCAAACAGGAGATAAGAGCCCGAGATTAGGAAAGTCAGGGTTATCAATACACGAAGGTTATGCGCAGTCTGAGGTTTCATTAATAAGTCACCATCTTAAGAAACGTCCATTTGTTCCTGCGACATGCTTCTTCAACGCTGCCGTCTGGATCATCGTCAATCATCAAGACGGTGTCAGAATGCTGGGCTGCTAGGACTTTAATCATCTTCTCTTTGAACTCTCCAGCGCGGGAAGTCTCGTCGTCTGGTCGCATCAGTAGAGTACCGCCCAGTCTGTGAGAAAGCAACCATTCTCTTGTGATGTCCCACATCTTTCGTCGACGGTTTGTTAGGTAAAAGACTTGTCCGGTTTTCTCAAGTCTTCGAACCAATGACAAAACACTGATAACAGGAGGAGCTTTGGCGACTATTGCAGGATTAGTAACGTAATTGACCCATGCATCATGCTCTGGCGTACCTGGCGTCGGTTCAGGACCGCCGGAGATCACTAGATCTTTCGTGTCGATCAGCGTACAGTCTAAGTCCACGAAGACCCAACGTTTGCCATAACGACTCATGTGTCCTCCGCAATTGTAGCGAACATATCTACCGAAGGAAGTATAACTGTTGGTTTAGGGATCCATGGCCCAAGGACTTTTCCTTGGTTAACTATTCGTGCTATGAAAAGATTGCGCCAGAACTCTCGACGATCGGCAGCAATATACTCTCGTTTCCCACGAGTCATCTTAGACCGGAATTGTTTACGGTTCATTGGGAAGCCCTTTCGACATACATTTGATCATCGTCTCATTGTCTTTATGAAGATAACAGAGACTGACAGTCTTTTGGCATTTGATCTTCACAGACCAATCAGCAGACTGACACCACAATGAGACTGCAATTAAGAACTCAAGGATTCCCATCTTTAGACTCCTTTAGTCTTTGCCGTGTTGTTGGCTGAACTTACCTTGTATCTATCGTCAAACTCTGGATGATTCTCGAGAGTATCTAATGCCATCGCGATATTTGCACGAGCACATCCCAAGTGATGAACTCCAGATTCAGAATCTATGTCTTCCCCGCTTAAGAATTGGAAGATGTGCCGCAGTGCGGCGCTGATAGTCCTAACTACAGCAATTCCGTTCTTATAGTTCCAGGACTCATATTTCTTAGCGCCGAATGCAAATGCTTGTCCTTCGGCCCATAGGGCGGCTTTAGGGATGTAAGCTAGGACTGGTTTAGATTGATCGTCTTTACGTCCTTGAGTCATATCCACCACACTACTAGGAAGTACACAATACTCCAAACTAGGATTAGTTTAAACAGCGGGTTATTGATTAACCTCGCAATCTCACCATAACAGAATGTGACTACTCGAAACAACATCACACTGATGTCTCGTGTAACTAGTAGGGCATTCTCGAATTCATACCTAAGGAATCGAAGTATTTGCTGTGTTCTTGTCATGACCTCACAATACACGTCGATTATGAAGGAATTATGTCTACAGATTTTAGTTGTCTTATTTGACACATCTGATACGCTAGGCCTTATGCGAGCTGGCCCGATGTTAACCCCCAGCAATATACTCAAGCCCGCAGAACCTGTAGACCACTCGCTACAGTCCGTATAATTAGCCGTTCAGGCGAAGCGGAATTGACGAGTGGGGCAAGAAACCCCTTCGGGGTTGGAAGACTCGTATCGGACTGAAGAGTCTCTTGACCAACGGTGTATCTGTGCTACACTGAAAGTGTCTTATCCGCCACTTTTATGAGGGTACTGCGGGCAGTCGAGTAACTGAAGTCCTGCAGTACCCTCGGCCAGTATCAGATCACTATAAGTCAATGACTAGTAGGCCCCGAGAGGGGCCGTTGCTATACTGATATAGTGAACCGAGTGTTAGACATGCTCTGCGCTCTTTTGGATATGAAGCGTTCGTTGGAGCGTAAGATACGTATCAGGGCCGCGAACCGCCGTAAACAATTTCGGATCGTCAAAGGCGGTAAGAATTAGATCTTTGGTCTAGATCTTTGGTCTACGTGAAGTATCCACGACTCCCATAACCTGGCTTAGGTCAGCGAAGTCGCACAAGAGCTGTGCCGTTAGTTTGAGATGCCTCGGAGTATGTTCCCATTCAACTAGATGTGCCAACTCGTGCGCTAATGTAGTCAATGCACACTCTAATGATACTATCTCAGTCTTATTGAGACAGAATCTGAGTCTGTAGTCGGACTTAGAATGACAGTACATCCTAGCTTGAGCTTGGATCTTGAGTCCCGGCTTGATTACATATCCTGTCACAGCCTTGAGTTTCCATACTGGGACTCTCATGGCGGCAATTGCAATAAACGGCTTAGTCCAAGACATGTTGTCAGAGACTTTCATAGTATGGTTACGGCCATAGCGCATATCATGAGTCTACCTGGCCTCCGACCCTAGCCTCAATCCCCTTATGGTTATGGCTATGAGTACGTAGTCTTATGACATGCGCTGCCGGCAGGCAGCTTAGGCTCTTAAAGCCGTGCGTTATCAGTAGACAACTTATGGTTATGGTAAACTATCGACATGGCTGTTGAGAATGGTGATAAGACATACTCTAAGACCTCGTTTAAGGAGCAGAAACATCCGCGTCAGAAGGGCGGAGTGTTCAAGAAGAAGTCTAAGACAGAAGAAGACTCGGTAAGCTATCATCACAAGTTCTCAGGTAAATCTCACCCCAGACAAGCAGACGGTTCGTTCGTCAGCAACGGCGTCACTCTAGGCCAGGCCAGGTACGGCTCCCAGAGATAATAAGAGCCGTTATCAACATCAAGTCTTCTTAACAACCTTGTTATAGGCACGCCTATGGCATTAGCAATCCTAGTGCCATGTTGTGGCATCAGTGTTGCACTATCAATTGCCTGTCTAACGTATTCAGCTGACTTACCCGAGTACTTCCATGCGTAAACCGTATGCCGTCTATACACTAGTCAATTAGATTCACGCTGCGAGATAGTGCGACTTCGTTGGCACATGCGTAATTCGATTGCGAAATACTATCTCTCATCGTCTGGCACACTCACTGCAGTATGAGTGCATTCGGAGGTACATTATGAGCAATCGAATATCAACGCTCGCTCGACCAGAGGCAGTTAATCCAGAGTTTATTGGCGGTTCGCCGTTCACGGCAGTCCGCCCCTCGGAGCACGTCTCTGGCCGGTATAGCTTCATTAGCACGGCGCGGTTTATTGAGGACATGAAGTCATTCGGATACGCCTTGGAAGCCACTAGACAGCCTAAGAGAGGCATGGGGATGCATTCTATGACATTCTCACATCCCTCACTGCCAAACCTTGAAGGCCTCAGGATGCGAATCCTGGCGACTAATTCGCATAACGGTACGTCTGCTTTCAACCTGTACGTCAAAGTCGAAGTACAAGTCTGTTCTAACGGTCTTGTTGCATTCCGCGACGATGCAGACGCTTCGACGCGCATTGTCCACCGTGGATACACTGTCGATAAAGTCGGATTAGCAATCCAAGCTGTCAATTCGAAAGTCAATGCAACGCTTGAGCAAATCAAGGTCTTACAGGCTGTTGATGTAACGCCTACACGCGGTGTGGCGTTCATCCGCGCTGCTGCAGAGCTTCGGGATGCCAAACCGTTTCGACTGACTGACCTTGCGGACGTCCGACATGCTGAACAACAGAATAACACGGCCTGGAATGTCTTTAACCGTGTACAAGAGTCACTGATTCGCGGTGGATATAAGACAATCGAAGAGTATACAGATTCGACTAACACAGTACATCGTATTCCTGGCCGCAGGGCGAAAGAAGTAACGGCTGTTAAGGACAGGTTACGAATTAACCGAAGCCTGTGGCAGTTGGCAATCGACGAACTGTTGAAACAAGCGGCCTAACCCCCAAAGTGGGGCGCGCACACTAGACACGCGCTGAGGTATATATGGGATACACACACTACTGGTCTTTCAATAAACTCAAGGGCATAACAGCTGCAGAATTGGAAACAAAGTACTTGCAAGCTTTGGCAGAGTGTAATCGCGTGGCCAGGCATTGGAATACTGAGATTGCTGTCAAAGGCAGTTCATTGGATTCGCATCGATTGTCGGGATTTTCAGCACATACGGATAAATATGGCGGATTCGAAATTAACGGCAAAGGCGATAACGCGCATGAGACATTCTCACTCCGAGAACACTTTAGTGAGAACGAGCCTTCATTCTGCAAGACAGCTAGGAAACCATATGACACTGTCGTAACGGCATGCCTTGCTGTCTTGAAATACAGGCTCGGCGATGCAATTGACGTTACATCAGACGGCACGGCAGATGATTGGGCTGACGGAGTAATTCTAGCGCGGCATGTCCTCAGTCGAGCCATACCGAATCCTATGAATACTTCAGATGAATCTAAACAATTCTACCGCAAATTGAGGTCAGTAAAATGAAGACATATAACTGGTTGACACAAAACTCTAAGATTGCAAAGATGAGCGGCGTGCGTACCTATAACTGGGGAATACCTGCCTACAAGTCAGCAGACGGATTCAAGACATGCCCGAATGCAGCTGCGTGTGCAAAGGGCTGTTATGCTACTATGGGCGCATATCGATTTAGTAACGTCGCAAAGGTATTCGAGCGCCGTTTAAAGCTTGCCAAGTCTCCACGGTTTGGGATTATCATCGACGCTGAAATTAAACGCCGTAAGGTGCAACGGCTTAGGATTCATGACAGCGGTGACTTCTTTAGCCGTGAATATCTTCAGACATGGCTGAATGTTATCAAAGCGAATCCTGAGACACAGTTCTATGCATATACTAAGATGGTCTCATGGTTCAATGAATTGCGGGCAGACGGATTGATTCCTGAGAACTTCATTATCATATACTCATACGGAGGAACACAGGACAAGCTGATTAACCGTGATACTGATAGACACTCATGGGTATTCAGTTCAGTCGAAGCATTGCGGGCAGCAGGGTATGCCGATGCACATGTCGACGACAGTGTAGCCTTGGGCGACAATCATAAGATAGGCCTCGTATATCATGGTATTAAGTCAATAGAGAACACTGATTGGCTGAAAGTCAAACAACATACGGTTTAATTTAATGCGCATGTATGGCATGTGACATGCAATGTCTATGGTACAACGGAGGTAACCGATGCTTAAATATACTTTGCTGAAGAACATTCCTTTGGAAGAGAATACGTGCGAAAACGGCAATCCTGCTGTTGACGGCGTATGCGAAGAGCGCGATTGTCAGGCATGCTGTAGTCATGACGAGCGGGACCACGGCATATGTTTAGACTGCGGGCATGAGCAAGACCCTGGTGAAGCAATTGACCGCGCAATGGATTATTTTGAGGATAGGTGAGGTATGACTAAGTACAAATTCACGGGTGAAACAAAGGAATACTCCGGAATCATATTCCGTCGAATCCAAAGGTTGTCAGACAATGTTGTAGGCGGCTGGATAGAGTCAGAGAAAAACCTGAGTCGTGAAGGAAGTGCATGGGTATCCGGCGATGCGCTAGTATCCGGCAATGCGCGGGTATCCGGCAATGCGCGGATATCCGGCAATGCGCTAGTATGTGGCGATGCGCAGGTATCCGGCAATGCGCAGGTATCCGGCAATGCGCTAGTATCCGGCAATGCGCGGGTATCCGGCAATGCGCAGGTAGACGGCAATGCGCAGGTATTCGGCGATGCGCGGGTAGACGGCAATGTGCGGGTATACGGCGATGCGCGGGTATCCGGTAATGCGCGGGTATTAGGCAATGCATGGGTATGTGGCGATGCGCTGGTATGCGGCAATGCGCAGGTAAACGGCAATGCGCAGGTATTCGGCGATGCGCGGATATCCGGCAATGCATGGGTATGCGGCAATGCGCTAGTATGCGGCGATGCGCGGGTATTCGGCAATGCGCAGGTATTCGGCGATGCGCAGGTATCCGGCAATGCGCGGATATCCGGCAATGCATGGGTATCCGGCGATGCACGGGTATCCGGCGATGCACGGGTATCCGGCAATGCGCAGGTAGACGGCAATGCGTGGATATCCGGCAATGCACGAATATCTGCTTTAAATCATTGTGTTAACTTTATCATATGTTTTTCATATTCTGTGACAGTCACGCCTGACAATATAGTGATTGGGTGTCTATCAAAATCTCGCGTTGCCTGGACTAAAGTAACAAAAGAAGAGGTTGTTTCAATGGGATTGCCAAGTGACTTATATCCACATTATATGCAATTAGTTAAGACCGGCATGAAGCTGGTACCCAGTCGCGCTCAGCTAAATAAGACTATTAAGAAAACTTAACATTGTCGTCGTATTTCAATGACAGGCTATGAGTACTCTGTGTATATGTACTTGATTAAGATTCACGGCGAGACCGGTAACGAGTATTTCGAGTTAGTTCTCAATGGCCAGACTGTCGGATATTTTACTAGCTTGGAAGCCCTTGGTGTGGCTATTGAAAGTATCAAAGTCTTAATCCAAGGGTATGACCTATTGGAGGCAGCATGAAATACAAGTTCACAGGAGAGACAAAGGAATACCTCGGAGTCGTATTACATCGCATCCAGCGATTGTCTGACAATGCCTTTGGAGGCTGGATAGAATCAGAGAAAAATCTGAGTCATGAAGGGAATGCGTGGGTATCTGACAATGCGCAGGTATTCGGCAATGCGCAGGTATCCGGCAATGCGCAGGTATCCGGCAATACGTGGGTATCCGGCAATGCGCAGGTATCCGGCAATACGCAGGTATACGGCAATGCGCAGGTATTCGGCGATGCGTGGGTATCCGGCGATGCGTGGGTATCCGGCAATGCGCTAGTATCCGGCAATGCGCAGGTATACGGCGATGCGCGGGTATCCGGCGATGCGCAGGTATACGGCGATGCGCGGGTATCCGGCAATGCGCAGGTATACGGCGATGCGCGGGTATCCGGCAATGCGCAGGTATACGGCGATGCGTGGGTATTCAACAATGCGCAAGTAAACGGCAATGCGCAGGTATTCGGCGATGCGCAGGTATACGGCGATGCGCAGGTATTCGGCGATGCGTGGGTATCCGGCAATACGCTAGTATCCGGCAATGCGCAGGTATTCGGCGATGCGTGGGTATTCAACAATGTGCAGGTATACGGCGATGCGCAGGTATTCGGCAATGCGCAGGTATACGGCGATGCGCAAGTAAACGGCAATGCGCAGGTATCCGGCGATGCGCAGGTATTCGGCGATGCGCAGGTATCCGGCAATGCGAGAGTATCTAATAAATCAGAAATTATTAATGTAATCATGTATCCGCATTCTGTGACTGTGACACCACAGAATATAGTAATCGGTTGTCAACTACGTAGCAGGTTTGGCAAAGACCAGTGGACTAGTAAAGACAAGGACGCTAATAGCAATTTAGTGAAAATCTATAGGCCTTTATTGACGGCTTTGAAAAAGCAGGTGAAACGTCGACGCTAATTAGTCGAAGACTAACGGCGGTCCTGAGAATACCTAACCGAATCTATATAGAACATATACAATGCCTGGCCTAACAGCTGCAATGCAGTGTGATGATTTGTTGTTATGCTACATTGACTAGGTCATCTATTCGTCAGTTAAGCTCGCATAGGGTTAAGCGTATCAGATGTGTCAAGTATACGTCGTGCGTAAAGTGAATTGCAAGCCCCATGCCAAACTATTTTATATCCATGTAACTTAACACACCTATCTGCACCGACTAATTTTCAATAGTTACATTCCAGTCCATTAATGTGATACTAAATGCATGCCGTTTGTTAAAGGTCAACCTAGACTGCCCAATGCAGGGCGTAAACCGGGCGCTGCTAAACGCAAGGCAGCCGAAGCCAGGGCGCTGCTCAATGTCCTAGACAAGACTCTCCTGAACCCTTGGGAACGGTTAGTAGAGTTAATCCAGAATAGAGAGCTTAGGCCAGTCGATGAAGCTAAGATCCTGATGCACATGACTGAGTATATTGATCAGAAAGCTAAGCCCACCGATACCCCGAGTGTACAGGTCAACGTAGCCAACGTACAATCTCCAGTTGCGCAGAGCATCCAAGCACAGACTACTAGAGAGACAGTCCGCGCTGTCTTGGAAGACCCCGCTGCAGCAGAGGCAGTCAAGCTATTGTCTGCAAAGCTGTCTACTGACAGCGCACAGCCCGAAGGGCTTAAATTTGACAGCCCAATCCCAGACAGTACACCGCAAGGCAGCTCTGCAAATCCCATGCCAGAGCCGCAGAGCGGCGTACAGCTCATAGAGCCTATTGAAGCAGAGATTATTAAGGAATCTTGATTTGCACTTTGGGTCCCATATGGGTACTTAGATGATTGGCTTACGTAGACATTCGAAATCACATAACAGGACTCTCAATATCCTAGCAGAAATTTTTTAGGAAGTTATGTCTAAAGCCTTGGAATTACTGCAGTTCGTCGAGGGAAACGGGCACTTGCTGTCTCCAGCCAGACTTGCTGAGCACATGTCTCCAGGCTATCAGAGATATGCCCACATACGACTCATCGACGACGCGATATCACAGGCTGTGATGGCCGGAGGAGCGCGGTTAGTCCTGTCCATGCCTCCACGCCACGGGAAGTCCTGGTATTGCTCTAGGAGCCTCCCAGCATGGTATCTGGCCCTTTATCCAGAGAGGAACGTCATCCTAGCATCCTATGAAGCTACTTTCGCGTCCACGTGGGGGCGGCAGGTCCGTAACTTCTTTCAAGACAACGGTCCTACGCTTGGAGTGGCACTGGCCCAAGACTCCCTGGCCTCCGATCGATGGTCTACTGTACAGGGCGGGGGTATGTTTACGACAGGTATCGGAGGACCGATTACAGGCCGAGGTGCCCAATTGATAGTCATCGACGACCCTGTGAAGAACTGGGAAGAGGCCAGGTCAGAGACGATCCGTCAGGCACACATAGATTGGTTCAACTCAACGCTCTATACCCGCTGTGAGCCGGGGGCTTCAATTGTCGTACTCATGACTCGCTGGCACGAACAAGACCTGGCCGGCTATTTACTCTCAGAGCATTCCGATAACTGGAAAGAGATCCGGTTCCCAGCAATCGCCGAAGCCGGTGACGCCCTCGGGCGGAAGAAAGGCGAGGCCCTCTGTCCTGAGAGATATGACATCGACGCTCTGAAGAAAATCCAACGGTCATTGGGACCGAATATGTTTGCATCCCTGTACCAACAACGGCCAGTCCCACTAGAAGGGGACATTTTTAAGCACTCGATGTTCGAATTCTGCGACATCTCTCCAGAGTTTGCTTCTTCATTGGATTACACGTTCGTCACAGTCGACACTGCGTATTCGGATAAACAGAGCAATGACTATACCTGTGCTACGGCTTGGGGAGTACATAAAGACCAACTGTTCATCATAGACGTCTTGCATCAAAGGATGAAAGCTGCGGATGTCGAAGCTCCTTTAATCGACTTCATCGCTAGGAATGCTGTGACGCGCTTCAGGGGGGCCTACATAGAGCCCAAAGGCCATGGTCTATACCTCAACCAGGTCCTACCCCGCAAAGGCGTCCTATTGCCTGCCGAGGACGTAATACAGGAATTCTACAAGGACCGTAAGCATGACAAAGTAGTCAGAGCCAACAATGCCGTTCCGTACTTGTCGACTAGGAAAATCTTAATCAACTCCAGGATTCACGACAAACAGAAACTCTTGGACGAAGTCCTCGGATTTCCTAAAGCTAAACACGATGATTTCTCGGATACGGTGATCGATGGGATTAAGTATGCAGCATCACAAATAAACTCAGGAATTTCGATATGCGACGTTCTAGATTAACACTGCTTTTCCTACTCTGTTTCTATATCCGAAACGACTACTATTGCTACGTCGATTCAATCTGTTGGCCAGATCCCCGGACAGGTCTATATCTATGTGCTGAGATTGAAGCACTCTTGACGCCGCCTGTGATACAATCACACCATGGCTGACACAGCAGAAAAGATCGATAACTCCCTGAAAATCGACATGTTCCAAAACGGTCTACAGGGGGCTTTATTTGGCGCAGGCTTTCCTGGCGGAGGGATTCCAATCAACGGAGCGCAGAGTCAGAACGTCTCACAAGCCAATCCTCTGTTTAACAACCTCCGTTGGTATTTCATATCCAATTTCAGGCAAGTCCTCAGCGAACTCTACTGTGAGATCGGATTAATCCAGACGATCGTCAATGTCCCAGTAGATGACGGCCTCAGGGGCGGTGTGACGATCATGTCAGACAAACTGACGCCCGATCAATTGAAACACCTCAAAGACGTCGTGACTCGCCAAGGCGATCTCATTAAAATCGCAGACGGATTGAAATGGACTCGTTTGTTTGGCGGCGGCGGGACACTGGTCCTCACTGACCAAGATCCGGCTACACCATTGGACGTCAATGCCATCAACGCCGATACTCCATTGCAGTTTCGCGGTGTCGATATGTGGGAGTTATACTTTGACCTCCAAAACACTGAAGGTTATGACGCAGCCATCCAGTCTGAAAAGTACGAATTCTACAGCTACTACGGTACCAAAGTCCACATGTCTCGGGTGTATAAAATGGTGGGCGTCAATGCCCCCAGCTTCCTCCGTCCACGTCTTAGGGGTTGGGGACTGAGTGTAGTAGAGTCCTTGGTCCGAAGCGTCAACCAATACCTGGAAGGTACAGACCTCATTTATGAGTTAATGGATGAGGCCAAGATCGATGTCTACGGCATCAAGAATCTGACTAACACTCTCCTCAACCCCAACGGGACACAGCAGGTCTTCAATCGAATCCAAATCTCTAACCGCGCCAAAGACTACCAACACGCAATTGTGATGGACTCTGAGGACTCCTATGAACAGAAGACTCTGACTTTCACAGGCATAGCGGACATGATGCGGGAAGTCAGACTACAGGTAGCAGCAGATCTCAGAATGCCTGCCCTGAAACTCTTTGGAACTCCTAACTCGGGCCTCAATGCAGATGACGAATCGACTCTCGAAGTCTACAATGCGATGATCGAGAGCACGATCCGTACTCCTGCGCAGAAGTACATCCTCCAGATGTTAGAACTTCGGTGCAAACAGTTATTCGGATTCATACCAGATGACTTGAGCATTGAATTTGAACCGTTGCGGTTATTGACAGCCGAACAGGACGCTGAAGTCAAATCCAAGCACTTAGACAGACTCACGAAGGCTTTAGAATGCGGTGCTATTAGTATCAAAGAATTCCAAGACGCCTGCAACAAGGCTAATCTCATGGGCATCCAGTTGTGCTCTGCTGAGACTCTCGATGGCGCCGATCAACTACAGCCCGTAGCGCCAAAAGGCAGTGACCAGTTAAGTAACGTCCCCGGAACCGACGGAGACCGGGAGATCCAAGAAGCAGGCAATGAAGACCTAGAGTCTTCGTTAATCTACGGCGACAAACCGCCGACAATCGAATCTGAAGTAACACATGGCGCTAAAGTCACTGGAAAAGCTAAACGATCGGTAAAGAAAATAGGAATCACTGGCCCAGATGCAAAGTCTGGTAATCCGAAAGATGCAAACGATATCCCTGAGACTCGATTGAAAAAACAAACAAGCACAGTGTCTAAACCGTCTGAAGAACAAAAAGACCCAAAGGAGCAATGATGTATTCTAACGGCATTAGACTAGGAATGGCACGGTATGGCAACGAAAGTAAGGACCTGCTAGATAAAGAACACCGTATCGAGGCACGATTAGACAAACACGAGACTGCGCCTGATGACATAGTCATGAATCCAGGACATGTCGATGAAGCCAAGTGGGAAAAAGCTAAGAAAGCCGCTGAAAAATCTGGATATAAAGACAAATACGCCGTAGTAACAGAAATCTACAAGAAGATGGGAGGAACGTTCTCCCATAAATCTAAATGACACTTACCTCCACACCCACATGACTTTAGGAGTAGCCGTGCAATATTTTTCTATACCATTAGCGGCGTTAAACCAATGAACTGTTATCCAGTTTAATGGGCGGAAGAATAAACGAGAACTTCATGGCGTACTCCTTATCTTACTAATCAACTCAGTAGTAGAATATCCTGGAATCCTAGAAAAGTACCGAATCTCTCCTCCCCACGAGGCCAATAGACCATCCTCAACTGTGTTTTTATGTTCCCAATCCGAGCCTTTGACGTGTACTTGCGGTTGGATGTTCTTCAAGACTGCTGAAAGGTCATTGAACATCATCACCCTGTCTACACACCTAAGGGCCAGGATTTGATTGACCCTGGTAAAGGCATCTTGAATTGGCCTAGACGGCCCCTTGAGCATTCGCACTGATTCATCGGAATTCACGAGGACCCACAGTTCGTCTCCCTGCTGCTTGGCAAACTCCAGGAGACGGATATGCCCGATGTGTAATAAGTCAAAGCATCCGTTTGTCGTGACGATTTTCATTCGTACAGTTCCGGAAAAAGATCGCGCTCAATAAGCTCGACTAATAAGTGCAATGTAAACATCTGAAGCTCTTGAATACGATCAGAAGTCTTACCAGGAAAAACAAGTCCATCTCTGACCATATTTAGCAACGCCCCGCCGCCTTTACCCAACAAAGCCACAGTTTGCATATCCTGCTCTTGCGCCGACGCCAAAGTCTGTTTAAGGTTTGGTGATTGCCCGCTGGTCGACAGCAATAGGAGGACATCGCCTGATTTACCAAATGCACGGACCTGTCGATCAAATACCAATCGTTCTCCGTAGTCGTTACTGACACAGCTTGCGTGCGTCGCCTCGCCTAATGCAATTGCAGCCAGTGGTCTACGGTCCTTGCGAAACCGACCAGTCAATTCTTCAGCGAAATGAAGAGCCGAGCAGTGACTGCCTCCGTTGCCTGCTATGAGGATCTTACCTCCAGACTTCAGACAATCTGCCAGTATGGTACCAATCTTTGTGATCTTCTGCCTGAAGTCTGGACTTTTGAAACACTCCCAGTTGTCCTGAGAATCCAAGAAAGCCTTTGCTACATAATCTATAGAATTATCCACAGAGTTATTCATTTTTCTCCTCTATTGATAACAGATGACAACAGGCCCTCAATAGTGACAGTCGCAGGACCTGGCTTCTGGACTGCCAATGACCCTGCTTTGTTGGCCAGCCTAGCTGAGTCTTTGAACGAATTGCCTTTTAAAAGACTCAAAGTCAGCGCAGCCATCGTAGTATCTCCAGCACCTGTGACATCAACAGGACTAGAAACAGGAATCGCAGAATAATGGATGTGATTAAAAATCATCCCGCTAGGGCCTAGCGTTAAAGCAATCAAAGCTCCAGTGCGGTTGTTGAGTTCTCGGCTCATGTCTAAGACTTTGTGACATTCAAAAGACGTCATCTCATTTGCTTCTTTAAGATTAGGTTTAATTAAATACGCACCGCGATAATCTTCTGGTTTTCGACCACGATAAGGATCTACAAAGACTTTTTTATTAATGGACTCGCAGTGCGATAAGAAGTAACTGAGGACTCGGCCAGTCCACAACCCTTTGCCATAGTCTTGGAGTAAGACTGCGTCATATCTAGCGACGTGATCACACAGTAATGACACAAACTGTGTCTCTACATCGGAGGCCAGGGGCTGTGTGGACTCATAGTCCAGTCTTGCTATTTGTTGGTCGTTGCATATAATCCGCTGCTTCAGCGTCTTTCGTCTCGAATCATCAGTGACATACGCCAAACTGCTGCCAGTCAATAAGTCTTGGAAGGCACCTATTGAATGGCCGTAGCCGCCCATGACGGTAAATAGCCTGGATCTGGCACCAAGAGAATCGATGTTATTTGCTAGATTTCCAGTCATGCCCGCATATCTAGTGACTTCGATGTCACTCACAACAGGCACATCACATTCGGGAGACCTACGGGTCGAAGTACCTGAGACGTACTCATCGATACCTACTTCACCTGCGATCATGACATTCAAGTCTGAGAAATCTAGTCTCAAGCTCATACCAATCTCCCACTTCCTTCAGGAGACCTGAATTTCCAACCTTCGATTGTCAATTCGGCCAGACAATGTGAACAACCGCAGTCTTCATAGCTGTCAGTCCTTGCGGCGTGGCAATCCCGGCATTCCATCCGCTCTTCATTGAAGTTCTTAGTGTGTACAAGAGTCCTACAGGTCTTGCAGTACTCGACGAAATGAACGTTATTCTCAGCCATGAATACATAGTCTCAGCCAATTGTGAAGGAATTATGCTGACGGTCAGCTAAAACTTTTCTAAAGAAAGCTACGCCAGTCAGCGGTCAATAGGGGCATCTCGGCCCACTCGTCAATTCCGCTTCGCCTGAACGGCTAATTATACGGACTGTAGCGAGTGGTCTACAGGAGCTTCTCTGATACGGCATCGAAGTTCAGCCGGCATAGAGTTCAGCCTATCAGATCGTACAGCATGTCCAATGGTATTTGCAATTTATGAATTATGAAGATTGCTACGACATCTGGTATAATGATTGCAGTGATTAAGAACGCCAGCGAAAAACCCAAAGTCTTCTACGGACTTCATTTTTGCCCCGGGGTGGCTGAGTACGCCGAACCTGATGCCAAGCCTTATCGCATCTTTCTAAATGAGCAGACGATCCGTGAAATGGATCCTACGTTTGCTGGCTGTCCGCTGTATGTCGGACATGTCGAAGACGTTGACTTGAAGAACCTAGAACAACAAGCAGACGGATACGTAGTCGAGAGTTTCTTCAACGAAGCCGACGGCAAGCATTGGTGCAAATTCATAGTCGTATCCGACAAAGGGCATCAAGCAATTCGCAACGGATGGCGGTTGAGTAATGCCTATGTTCCAGAAGCATTTGCGCAGGGTGGGTTATGGAATGGCGTCGAATATCAAAAAGAAGTAACCAGAGCGAAGTACGAACATCTGGCCCTTGTTCCCGACCCCAGGTATGCGGAATCAATTGTGTTGACGCCTGAGGCCTTCCAATCATATAATTGTGAAAGAATTATGGCGATGAAGAAAATAGCAAATTCGCAAGAAAAGCTGGAGACTGGTAAAGTGGCATCGATTTTCAAACTGTTCAAAAAGACGCCAGTTGAAGACACTAAGGACTTCGAATCTGCCGTCGTGACTCTTAAGAACGGCAAAGAAATGACTTTGGCGGACTTAGTAAAAAACGCCGAAGAAATGGAATACGAGCACGAAAAGAAGCACGAAGAAGAAGCGCACGAGCATAAGAAAGAAAACTCTGATGCATCCGAAGAAGACGAGCATCATGAGGAAAAAGATCCGGCTGGCGATAAAGAATCCAGAGCAGAAGAAAAGAAACATGGTCGTGAGGAAGAAGACGAGCACGAACACGAAGCTCCTCAGATGGCCAACATGGATCATCATGTCATGGTCGGCAACGAGTCTAAGCCGTTGCACGAAGTCATGAAAGACCATATGCACATGCATCACATGATGTCTTCGTTGGCGGCGCATCATCATACGATGTCTAATCTATCAGACTCAGAATTGGATGGCGGAGAGCGTGACGAAGAGAAAACAGGCGGAGCTGAAGACGCTGATCTCACGAAACGTAATGCCGACGAAGATGGCGGGGAAAAAGAAAGCGTTGCGCAATTGAAAGAAGCGGATAAAACGAAGCGGAATAGTAATTTTAAGGCCTTGGCGGATGCGCCGAGCCGTATGCTGGCTGACCAAAATGTCGATCAGCTTGAACAACTTGATCGAGGCCGTAATCGTTACGGCTCTGGTCGTTAAGGAGTAAGTACTCATGAGTCTCGCAATTGGCAGCATGTCGGCCCTGTTTACCGGGAGCACGAGTGCGGTTATCTCCATCCCCGCGTCTACTGGCGGGTCGTCTCCGGTATCGGTCTCTCTATACCGCAGCACGCTGTCTGGGTTTACTCCCGGTTCGGCTGCTAACTTAGTCGGTTCGGCGGTTTCCGGTAACGTCGCGGAGTCGATTTCAGACTCCGGTCTCGTGCCCGGCACTGTTTATTACTACGAAGCTGTCGCAACTGATGCGGCCGCGGCAGGCGCCAGCACTCCTGTGTTGACGGTCACGACTGCTGCATATTCTCCAAATCCTAACCAAGCAACGCTGTTGCCGTTCCTTGGAATGCTGGATCAGCGGTATAACGGAAATACGATCTCTTGTATTTTCGATCCCAGTTCTTCAGGATCGCTGAGTGCTGGCCAAGCCGTAGTGTTTACTACCTCTGGAAGCAATGCTGCGATTGGCAGCGTATTCCCGAGTAACGGTGACCCAATGGTTGCTCCCAGCACTGCCGGGACTGACCTGGTTGCTGGATTTGTGAACTATAACTTGAAAAACGCGGTTTTTCTTCCAGGTGACCGATTGGAAATCTCGGCATACGGTAACGTCATGTACTTACTCGCGACTGGAGCAATCCATCGCGGTGCACAAGTCAACAGCCTTCCGGCTGGTGTGTCGGGCGGCTGTAATGGCGGCGTCAAATCGGCTGTCTCAGGTTCTCCGTGGGTAGGATTGTCGCTTGATGAGGCCGTAATCGGCAGTTTTGTTCGGATTCTGATTCAGACTCCGGCTAACTCAGTGCTGCATAGCTAAGAGGAAATATGAGCAAACAGATCTATTACAATGAACTCAGCCCGGAAGGTAAACGTATTCCGGTGACTCTCACTCCGCAAGAACAATACCACGCGGATGAAATCCAAGCGCAGTACAAGAATTTCCGTAATCGCGTCAAAAACGCAATCGGCTTCGAGATCTCGATCACTACGTTGACGACGATCATGAAGAAGATCACTGAGCAGAAGTTCTTCCAAATGGCTCCAGCGGATTATCTGCCGATCCGTGTCGGAGAAGGTGCGTGGAGCACTAACCTGGTCACGTATCGTGACTATGGCTTCGCTGACGATTTCGCTACTGGTGTCCTCAATATGGGCACCAACAACGCTCGTCAAGCGAACGTCGAAGCGGGTGTCGATTCGGTGACCGTCCAGGTCTTCAACTGGGCTAAGGCCATTGGTTGGAACATCATCGATTTGGAGCAAGCTGCGAAGTCCGGTAACTGGGACCTCGTGACTTCCAAGGAAAAGAAACGGAAGATGAACTGGGACTTGGGCATTCAGCGTATTGCCTTCCAAGGTCTCAGCAACAGCGCCGGACAATGCCTTGGTCTGTTGAATCAGACTGGGATTACTACTAATACGAGTTTCCTGACTAACAGCATCGGCTCGTTGGCCGGAACTCCGTCGCAGTTGACTTCGTTCATCGGCGGACTCCTGAATCTCTATCGCGTTAATTGCCAGCGCTCTGCGTGGCCTACGCACTTCGTCATTCCTGAGTCGGATTACCTGAGCTTGGCGACTCCGTCTAGTCCAGATTTCCCGATCAAATCGATTCTCCAGCTGATGCAAGAGACGTTCCAGGTCATGACTGGAAATAAGAACTTCAAGATCTTGCCGTGCGCGTATGCGGATGCAAGCTTTGGCGGCGGAAGTAATCAACAGTATGTCCTCTTGAACTACGCGGAAGAGAGTCTACGTATGGACATCCCCGTTGATTACACGAATACTCTCGCTAACAGCCTGGATAACTTCAATTTCCAGAACTCGGCCTATGGTCAGTTCACGGGAGTCAAAGCCTACCGGCCTCTGGACCTCTATTACTTGCAGTTCCCGGCTTCTAATCTCTAATTTCACTGAGTCTACAGGCTTAGTGATCGCCGCGCCTCAGGGGGTAACTCCTGGGGCGTTTTTATTTCTTATAGACACAATTCCTTCACAATCCTAGGTCATAGTAATCCTATGACGAGCTGTCGCCTCTAACCCCCAAACCAACTGACAGTTTCGTCCTGGGGAGCTGCGGACCGTAAGTTGACTCCCTTTTTTATGGAGTAGGATTGTGACTCAGGACGAAAAAGACGACCAATTGACTGAGAGACTCGAAGAATTCGACAGCGCGTTCTACGACAAGTTCCATGTCTTTGAAGGGGAATCTGTGCGATGGGGCGCCTTTAGATACATTGCCCAGCATTTACTTGAAATTAATGAGCCTTTTATCCTCGAAACCGGCTGTCTTCGTCAGATCGACAATTGGATGGGAGACGGCCAGAGTACTAGAATCTGGGACTGGATTGCGCATAAGACAAACGGTACAGTCGGGACTGTGGATTTAAATGAACACAATGCAAAAGCTGCGCGCAGTGTTTGTTCCGATCATACTGACATTAAAGTATCAGATTCTATCGCTGCCTTAAGAACTGACCCAGAATACCAAGCCGCACTCAATCGTACTAGTCTGCTGTATCTAGACAGCTATGACTATTCGCCGCAGACTAAGCATCTGTCGGCACTTCATCACATCGGCGAATTGGCGTGTGTCTATGACAAACTTCCGTCAGGATGTCTCATAGCTGTCGATGACTGTATCAGTGACACCGAGGGAAAACACTTGATGGTCAAGGCATTCTTTGACATGATGGGAGTCGAACCTGTTTTGAAATCCTACGTCACTGTGTGGCGTAAACCATAGGCGGTCACTGTGTCTGAACTAAAAGACGATCTCAAGGTCCTGCAAGGAAAGTACAACCAATTGGCTACGCATCTCGTTGCGTCTTCTCGTCTGATCCAACGGGCTAAGCAAGAAATCGAGGCCGTTCATCAGGAGATGGATCGATTGGAGCAGCAGATGGGATTACTGCAGAAATCTCAACAACCGCAATCAGCTGCGAGTGGTCCTACTCTCGTCAAGTCCTAGTATTCCGGAAAGGCATAAGATGCCGGTCTTGAGACACTTCAGACTGTCGAAGAAGCTGAAGCTGGGTGACACTAGAGGCCGTGGGGTAAGACCGCGACGGCAGATTTTTTTAGGTCATTTATGCGCTTCCTAATCCTTAGTATGCTCTTGTCTACATTAGTCCTAGCTAATGACAATGATACCGGATCTAAGTACACTCCGATGTGTTTTGAGACTCACCATAAATGCGACGACTCCAGGAACTCTGTCCTTTTGTTCGTAGGGGCATCGCAACTGACTCGAGTTAATCAGCCCAATGAGTCTCTTTTCACTGTCGGGTATACACGACGGATCCTGCCTGACTTAAGTATCGGAGGACTTCTGAACTGGACAGACAGTCGATTCCTAGGATATCAGATCGGTCTACAGTATCATTTTTAGGAGAACGTGTGGCTACGATCCAAAAACCTAATAATTTACCGCTGGACCCTCGAGGGATCCTTGGTGTACCTGCGCACATGGTTCCCTCGTTCAGGACTTGCAAAGCTGCTGAGAATAACGCTCAGATGAACGTCCTTATCAAAGCCCATGGCGGAGTAGGAGACGTAGTCTGTAGTGAACCGGCGATGCGGTTCGCAGTCGAGAACTTCAAGAACTCAAATTTCTCACTGTTGAGTCCTTATCCGCAACTTTTCCGCCATATTCCCTGGAAAAAAGTTTATGACAACTCCGGACCTGTGGAAATAGATCTCAACCAGTACTTGATGTTCCAGACGATTGATGTCACTAACGAATTGGCTGCCGAGTTCGTCTGTCATGCCATCATGGGCGGTGTTGATTATGCGGGACTGAATATGTGGCGTTTGATATTACCAAACGCCTATAAACGAATCCAGCTCTACCCCAATGAACAGGAGACACAGCGTGCAGTGGAGATACATCAAGACCGTGACATTGTCGTACACCCAGGCCGGACCTGGCCTAGCCGGACTTTTCCAAAGAAATGGTGGGACAGGGTCATTGGCCGTATTATCGAAAAGGGCGGAAGACCACTTGTTATCGGCGGCGTCATCGACGCAGGCCGTGCTAGTACCGTCGAAGTGGACCTCCCAACAGGGGTCCTTGATTTACGGCACAAGCAGACGCTTATGGAAACGGTTGCATTGATGCATAAGACTGTTGCTGTCATTACCAACGACTCTAGTCCTGTCCACATGGCCAGTACCGGTCCGAGCTGGATTGCTTACCTGAGTACAGTCAAGCATCCTGACCATCTTACTCATTGGCGCAGGACTGACAAAGGTGTTGATGAATACGGCTGGAGAATGAAGGACTTTGCTTTGGGAGGTTTGTATAAGGAGTTGGATTTCTGTCCCAACAGTCCTAAGAACATCCATGTAGACAAAGTAGACATCCTACAGCTTCTGAAATGGCTTCCTGAACCTGAAGAGATCGCCGACTGGGTAGTGAGTAAACTATAAAACAAAGATACTTAAAGGAGAAAGTAATGAATACAGAAACATTGACCATAAAACAGCAGAATATATTGATACAAGCAATTTTGAGATATGATCTGGAATTGCGTAAATATTCTCACGAATTTGGGCCCGATGATCCTGTATATGAAATTATTAACGATAGATTAACGACTACTAAAGAAGTTTGGGAGTGGGCTTGCAAACTTACATCGAAACTGTGATTTCACAATTCTTTCATAAAGTCTTCACAATCACAGACTATCATAGGTTATTGAGGCTGTAATTCTGAGATTAGCTGCAGGACACAGTTTTAGCGAAGACACTGTAAAAGAGTTGTTTTTATTTGCTAAACAAGAAGGAATCAATGTCTCGCACATTCGTTTGGCAGCCAATCTTGTTGCACAAGGATATTCTGTTAAAGAGGCGTGTCGTAGAGTAAAAGGTTCTGGCACCTTCATAGCGTGTAAAATCATGCTTACGCAGAAAGAAGCCCGTCAACTTAAAGCACGCGCAGGGAAGGATTGCAGCAGGTATATCGGTGAGATTGTAAAAGCCGCACTACGTGCCGAGTCAGAAGACTTATGATATTATTGTAAGATGGCTTACACGAATCCGTCTGTCACAGACTTCAAAGCGTATTTCAATAGAGACTTCAGCTATGGCAATGCTGATCTGACTACCGTTCAAGATGCAGACATTACTAAAGGTCTGAATCAGATGGCTTTTACTATCAATCCATCACTGTTTCCTACTCAGGAGCTGTATACAATCGGCGCTCAGTTGTTGTCGGCTCACTTCTTAGTCCAGAACCTGCGGGCGTCTTCACAAGGCATTGCCGGAAAGTTTGACTGGCAGGTCAGCTCCAAGTCTGTAGCTAGCGTCGCCGCTAGTTTCGAAATCCCTGAACGGATCCTCGCGAATCCAGAGTTCTCGATCTATGCTGCTACTGTCTATGGCGTTCAGTACTTAGGAATGGTCCTACCTCTACTCACGGGCCAGATGTTTCCTGTCCTGGGTGGGACTATTGGCGTCGGCGGCAACGGGAGTATCTTCAGCGGAGTTTACGGTTCTATCGGCCCTTGGAACGGAGTTGGCTGATGGGTTCTGATGAAACGACGGTATTACTAGACACTAAGGATTTAGACCGATTGATTCGAGCCGTGGCAGGGAATACTGCCAGTATCCGCATAGGAGTCTTGGACACGGGCCGCAGTGACGGTAAGACTAATGCGATCGTTGGAATGGCCCACGAATTCGGAACAGCTAAGATGCCTCGTAGGAGTTTTCTACAGGACCCGCTGACTAATGAATTTCCTAAGTATGTCGAGCAATCGGGAGTCTTCGACGAAGACCTAGTGAAGAAAGTCATAGCGACAGGCTCGATCAAATCTTGGCTCGAAGCGATAGCTAAAGAGGCCAAACGGTGCGTCCTGGACGCCTTTAAGACCAGCGGATTTGGTCGATGGGCTCCGTGGTCTAAGAACTATCGCAGCGCAACCGGGCTCATCCTAAACGACACAGAACAGCTCAAAGATTCTATTGATACAGAAGTGAGGGCATAAGATGGCAATTTGGCCCGTACAGCCTCTGACAAATGCGAAAGACACCAGTTTAAGTCTTCAGCCCGGAACTATGCCACAGATGTTTGAAGTCACAGGCGGCTGGTTTCAACTGCTGACTTTCGACAAACTAGTCAAAACGATCGTCAACTTCCAGGTCGTAGAGACTAAGACTCAGTTTAACTTCCAAGGCAATGTCATCCCAATGCCTCCGCAGGCTTTGAAGATGATGCCAGAAGGACAGAGACTATGGAAATGGTATCGGATCTTCGCATGGCCCGTAGTCTCACTACAGCCTGACGATGTCCTTATCGATCAGTCTGGTGTCCAGTATCGCGTGATGCGTAAGGAAGACTATACTAACTATGGGTATGTTACTTACGATTGTGTGCAGGACTATTCGGGTTCAGGTCCATAAATGCTTTAAGTATTTCGTTATTCAATTCTATGCATATCGTCGTCCAGACTTCATTGGTATCTAATGGAATTGGAGTCCAGGTTTCATTCACATCAAGAATCTGTAGAATCGCTTCGCCAAGAGGAATATTGTCATACTTAAAAGCCCCGCATCGGCAGCCTAGCCAAGCATTTGCCCCTCGTAAGTCACATTTACAAGTCATACCATCACCCCGCGTTAAATGATCCTAGGATAATTTCAACCGGTCCGTCTGATGTCAACTCCTGGCATTCAGAAAACTTAGGATCTAACCAAGTCTCCTCGCCTTCATCGGATGATTCAGCAGCAGCTAATTTACGAGCCTCTAGTTCATCATTAGCTCTGACTATAAATCTATCAAAACAATCGTAATAAACGCGGTCATAGTCTGCCGTGAGTAGATACAGTTTCATATCGATTTTTCTCCAGACACCGACCACGACCCCGACCACGGCCCCGACCGCGACCACGACCTCGACCACGACCCCGACCACGACCACGACCTCGACCCTGACCCCGGCCACGACCCCGACCACGACCACGACCGCGACCCAGAC
>Ga0335069_10002325_pt1 | contig 29374 bp, 39 predicted proteins | sample Lox_Sample_11_FD_206714 | JGI IMG/M metagenome (GOLD analysis project Ga0335069, IMG submission 206714) | Soil microbial communities from Loxahatchee National Wildlife Refuge, Florida, United States - Lox_Sample_1.1 | ecosystem: Environmental > Terrestrial > Soil > Wetlands | place: USA...
GTTCGTGTGGCAGCCTGGGACATGGAGACAGCGCATGCCCGTCGAGTCCGTCGGACGAATCGCGTAAGCTGCTCACGCCGCTCGCTACGAAAGCTACGAAAAACACGGATACGAAGGGCACGGAGACGCGCGAAACGCCTGAGCCGCATCGCACGACGCGCAACGCGCCACTGACGCGATGGCGACGAAAACTCCAGCTCAAGAAGTCGCAGGATGTGCAGGCGACGACGAGCCCTGACGCTCGCAACATTCGCAGGAATAAACTCAACAGGCTCGACGCCGGAACCATGGCAACATCGAATGCGTCCGACGTAGATCGGATCATGGAGCAGCCAGGCATCCATTACGAGAGGCCGAAGACACGCGGCGAGTGCATCGACGGGTCAAGGCCATGCCCCTTCGTAAGCTGCCGCCATCACCTCTTCATCGACGTGATGAAGAACGGCGACATGCAGATGAACTTTCCAGGAAAGAGTCCCGAGGACATGGTGGAAGTCAACGACGCGGGAGAGGCGATCCCGCTTCCAACATGCTCGCTCGATGTCGCGGACTCCGGCGAGAACACGCTCGAAGACGTAGGTGCCTGCCTGAACGTTACACGAGAGCGCGTTCGGCAAATCGAATCTGCCGTACTCCGAAAGATTCAAGCATCGCGCAAGCTGGGCAAACTTTTTGACAGATGATGCGCGTTGGAAGAAATTCGGAACGGACCGCAAAGGCGCAAAGGCGCAAAGGGCAAAGGTAAGAATCCAGATCCGATCCAGATCCGGCCTTTGCGCCTTTGCGCCTTTGCGGTCATCCGGATCCGATCCGGCGGTTTACCCAAGCACGAGCGGATTCAGCGCGACGACGCGGAAGGCCACGAGCTGCCCGAGGATCCTCTTGTAGACCACGTCACCAACGTGGATCGCGAGCTGACCCCCTGCGTCGGCGAGCGGAAGCGGGTTGCCTTGAGAATCGCGGAGCATTTGCATCTCCTCGATCGTCCCGGAGTCGAACACGTTCGACATGCGATCACCTCCGACGTGGTTCGGGTGAGGGTCAGATGAGGCTCAGACGAGCGTCACGACGACGTCCTGGAGGCCGTTGACGAGGGGCCCGCCGATCTCGGTCGTCCGGAGGCTGAGGACGTCTCCGCTCGCGTACGCCGCGAGGAACTGCACGAGGTTCGAGCTGGACGGCGGCGCGGGCGCGCCCGTGTTCGCGTCGAGCGTGATGCTGGCGCCCGGAACGGGGACGCCGTTGTCGAGGAGGTCGAACTGGACCTTCGAGTTCGCGGGGTTGCCGCCGGGTCCCGTCGCAGTGATGAACAGGAGCGTCGTGATCCCGACGAAGATCGGGCGAAATCCGGCCGCTGGACGCGTGGACGAGAGGACGCTGCTGCCAGGCGGGAGGTACGTCGTCCCGAGCGCGAGCGCTTCGGCGTAGTACGTCTGGAGGAACGGCTGACTGAAGTTCAGCACCTGGAGCATTGCGAGGCCCGGCTGGGTCGGCGGCAGCAGCGTGTCCGCGGTTCCGATCTGAGAAAAGGCCGTGTAGGCAATGAGCGCGGATCCGGGACCGACGAGGGATCCCTGCGGAACGTTGCTGATGGCGCCCAAGAGGAAGATGTTGAGACCGTTCGTCGCGAAGGGCAGCGGAAACACGCCCACGTCCCCATTCCCAGAACCAAGCCGACCACCGACGAGGAGCGCGATGGTCGGTGGGTTGATCGTGGAGTTTCCGGGCGTCGCGAGGATCGCGGGCTTCGTGCCGGTCGTGAAGATGGACGCGCCGCTGTCGAGAAAGAGCAGCTGCTCGTCGACGAGCGTGATGGGCGACGTGGTCGTGGCCTGCGCATTGAAGCGGAGGTTGTTCGTGAGCGCGCTCAGGTTCGGGAGCGTGGCCCCGTCCTGCACGACGAGCGTCGACACGCCCGTCGCAAGGTTCGGATCCCGAAGCGATCCGGCAAGCACGCCGATCCACGGCGCCGGACGCCCTGGCATGACCGCGGGAGCGATGGAATCGTCGACCTCGACGAGGACAGGCATCCCCGCCGCGCTGCCCGCGGCTTCCAGCTCGTCCCACGTCCCGAAGCGCGCACCGCTCGACGGCAGCCCCGGCTTGAACAGGTACGTCGTGATGCCCGCGATCTGCTTGGCTTGGATCATGGGGAGCCTCGGTTCTTGCTTCGGATCCAGACAGACCGCCAAGGCGCCAAGGCGCCAAGGGTCGGATCCGGATCTGACCTGCCTGTTCTTTCTCTTAGCGCCTTGGCGGTCATTTCCCTCTTGCTTACGCTCAGCGCCGCGGGATGAGCTTCACCGCGGGCTCCTTCCCGTATTCGCGGATCAACGCCTCGCCTCGCGACCACGTGAGCGTGTCGGCGCCACGCGGCATGTAGATGCCGATCTGCGAGAGGGCGGCTTCGACGGCGATGCGCCCCGCGGAAGGCTTGAGGATCACGGTGCCGTGAACGCGCCACAGGTCCGGATCGGGCCCGTCGAAGGCTCCCCGAAGCTTGACGTCGTACGTCCGCTCACCCTTCGCAGGCTTCCGTGCGTGCGGCGCATGCGACTTCGGAGACTTCACCGTGCGAGCCTTCGCGCCACCGCCAGACGCGAGACGCTGCGGGCGTTCGAGCCGCCCATACTCCTCGTACTCTCTTGCCTGCCGTTCGTGCTTCGCGCAGTAGAGCGCCCCATGTCGCTTGTTCGAGCAGTACGCGAGCCGCGGATACGTCGCCGTCTGCCAGGCGCAGAGGCCTTTCTCGTGGTGCTTCCACTCCGCATCCGTGAACCTGCTGCGAGCCACCTTGGCCACGTTCGTCTCCTCTAGCTCTTCGGTGTCAGCGCACGCGCCTCTTCGTCCTGGCATGAGCCTTCGCGCCGCCGCCCGCCGCGTAGTACGGCATCGAGGCGACCATGTTCGCGCCTCCACCACCGCCGACTTCGAACGTGAGCCCGGAGGCCTCCATGCCTGCCATGACGTCGCGCGCGTACCGCACGTCGTCGAAGACGACGCCACCTCTGAGCCAGTACGCGTCGGGGCTCAGATTCTTGGTCATCCAACGCTTCGCCGCGGAGGAGAGCGGCGTGATCGTATAGAGGCCCATTTCGCCAGCGATGCGCGCGTCGGGAGCCGACGTCTTCTTGCCTCGGGCAGGAGCCTTCCAATGACCACGAGGCTCGGTCTGCGAAGCCGAGCCAAACGCCTTCAGGCACGCGTCGATGTGGGAGGTCGTCGTCTTCGACGGACTCGTCTCGCGCGGCACGACGGCGACCTTGCCGCCTGGCTTCCGCTCGGCGATGACCATCGCGTACGAGTAGATCCGGTTCCCGTCGGTGCTGCACGAGCCCGTCGAGTCGCCCTTGCAGGCTTGCCCGGCCTTGAAGCACGCGATGACCTTCTCCATGTTCTTGCGCATCGTCGTCTCCTGCTTTACGGGTGGTGGCCGGATCCGACCACCACCCCCGGCTCCTTCATGGTTCGAAGATCGAAGACTACACGAGAACCATCGTCATCGTCACGTATTTTTCCTGAGCGACCTACGCAACAGGTTGAAGGCTGCTGCGTCAGCGACGCCTCTTGTGTTGCTGGAAGCTCGCGGTCACCTTCCCGCGTGTCCCTGGGTACCTTTCGAGGTAGCGCTGGACAGCTTCGCGACACGTCGGAGCCCACGTCGTCGTTGCGACGTAATCCCCATCCAAAAAGAGATCGATCTTGGGGTAGTTGGTCTTGTCTCCGTACGCGCGAGCCTTCGCGCCGCCGCCCGCCGCGTAGTACGGCATCGAGGCGACCATGTTCGCTCCGCCTCCTGCGTGTGCCATCTGAGCACGAGCTTCGGCTCTGCACGCTTCATGCATCTCGCTCGAAATTCGTTCGACCACGCGAAGTTTGTAGTGGTACGGAGCGCCTTCCAGCTCGCGCTTCAAATCCTTGTACTCCGCGGGCTTGGCAGGCCGCGAGTTCGCGATGATCGCTTCCGTCCTCTCGTCTTCTTTATACCGCTGCGGCCTCGGGCGCCGCTGCCTCGAAAATCAGAATCTCTTCTCCACCCGGAGGGAGCGCGCCCTCGCCCAGCTCGATCTCGAACGTGCCCATCCCGTACGCCGATCCGCACGCCTTGACGCCGTCGGGGCTCACGCGGCCGGTAACCTCGAAGCGGAGCGCCCTCTCGCCACGGTCCCACGCCTCGCAGGCTGCCCGATGCGCCTGGACCTCGGCGTCCGTGCAGACCTCCACGTCGGGCTTGAACCGACGCGGATCGTAGCCGCCGCCAGGAAAGTAGCCGTACGTGATCTCGACCACGGGGCGAGTCTACCAGGATTTTTCCTGAGAACGCCAGCCTGACGAGACTACCCGTTCGCGCCTGCCCGCAGCGTCAGGAAGAAGCACGCGCGAGCGTCGTCAGCCGTGAGCGCGCGCGTCGCGTCGTGGAGATGCCCTTCTTCCGAGCGCAGCTCCCAGTCCCCGAAGGGGCGCCCCGCGTTGTGAGTCTTCGCAAGCGCAGCGCGAGCCGCCTCCTCCATCGTGAGGAACTTCTCGTCGAGCCGCACCTCGTCGCCGTTGACGACGAAGAGCGGAGCGCGCTGCCCTCGGAAGATGCGCTCCCAGTTGCTCCGGTAGTCGTCCGTCGCCGCACGCGTCCTGATCTCGCCGATGCCCATGAGTCGCTCCAGTTGCTTCCCAGCTGCTCTCCGTTGCTTCTGATTACCGCCGACGCTTCGCGTCCATCGCCCGCATGGCGAAGCGCATCATCGCCACGAACTCGCCGCTCTTGTAGCGAAGCTCGGTGAGCGGGTGGCCAACGGCGCCGTGCTCGTTGACGATCTGCTCGATGCGCCAGCCGCCGTACGTCGAGTTGCCATCGAGCCTCCACGCACCGACGTCGTCGTAGGACTTCGCGATGCGCTTGCCACAAGCCTTCGCGAACAGCTTGAAGACTTCTTCCACGTCCTTGTTCGTCGTGCGCCACGCCATGGTCCGCTCCTCCGATATTTTTCGTCAGCCAGCCCGCGTAGCCTACTCGAACGAGGCGCGCCCGTCGCTGGAATTCTTACTCCGCCTCCGCCTCCGGCTCCTCCGATCTCGGTCCCTCTGTGCCTCTGTGGTTCTCCGCCTCCGGCTCCGGTTTCGCCTCCGGCTCCGGCTCCGGCTTGTACCGCAAGGGGAGGAGCGGTCGGCGGCCACCCAGGCGTTTCGCTTCCTCCTCCTCGCCTCCCTCGGGCCGCGGCTGCGCAGGCCCGAAGAGGGCGACGGCCACGGCCGCGAGGACGCCGCCCGCGACGACCATCTCGCGCGTCCCGAGCTTCGAGAGCCATGCGCGAAAACCCGTCGGCTCGGGCGCGCTCGCCTCCGCCAGGGCCTTCGCTTCGGCTCCCGCGAGAGCGGCCAGCGCGGTGGACGCGGCCTCGGCGATCGCCTTCGGGACGAGCGAGGCTCGGATCCGCCGCGCACGCTCGATCTCGGCGACGAGCGCTTCGCCCATCTCGGTCGGCTGAAGCGTCCCGCGCTTCCACGCCTCGCGCACGGCGCGCCACGCGGCGACGTCTTCCTCGCCCACTTCGGGCACCACGCTTTCGAACGCTTCCCAGTCGCTCGTGAGCTTCCGGAACGTCTCCTCGGCCGCCTCGCTCGGCCCCGAGCCGGGGACCCACCCGAGCGGCGCCAGAAGCTCGGCGGCGGCCGGGATGGCCACGCGACGAAGCGTGGGGTAGGTGTCGAGCGCCCGTAGCTCGGCCTCGCCCACCTTGGACCAGTCGCGCGGCGCCGCGCGGTACGCCGCGCGCACGAGTTCCTGCGCCGCTCTCCGCAACGACGGGTACGAGGCGAGCCCCACGCCGAGGAGATCGTCGTCGGAGAGATCGATGGGCCCCGCTCCCGGCAAGCCGCCGAGCGGCAGGCTTGCGACGGTGGCGCGTCGCTCCTCGAAGAGACGCACCCGCTCGTCGGCGGACGAGGGAATGGCCGCCGCCGGGATCCACGAGGTGAGCCCCCTCCGGTACGCGCGTCGGTGCTCGTCGATGACGTCGCCGGTCATCGCCTCGCCGATCGAGAGGCTCTTCCGCTCGGCGTACCCGAAGCGAAGGTTCCGGAGCGCGCCCACGTTGTAGCGTCCACGGTCCGGGTCGCACGGCGATCCGAGGACGAGCCGCCGCTTCAGGTAGCTCGCTGCCTCGGGTCCCAGGTACGACGCCCCCGCCTCGCGGAGCGCGCTCGCCACCTCGGTGGAGTCGATCTTTGCCATCGCCCTCATCCTACCAGAGGGAGAGGCAGACGGAACGCAAAGGCGCAGAGGCGCAAAGGCCAGAGCCGATCCGGATCCGACTTTGCGCCTTTGCGCCTTTGCGTTCCGTCCGGTTCCGGAGCAGGAACCACGCTCATGCTTAGCGCGACCTCACGACGCGCCGAATGCCTTCACGAAGAACGTTCGCCTTGAAGTTGACGATCAGAGCGAGTGGAAGATCCGTCGTTCGCAAGTAGAAAAGCGCCTGTGCGACGTGCGCCTCGACGATGGCGTCCACCGTCTTGAGTTCCACGACGAGAAGATCCTCGATCAAAAGATCGATCCGGCCTTCGCCGACGACGACATCCTTGTAGCTGACGCTGCACGCGACCTGGCGCTTGAACGGGATCCCGCGCAGCTCAAGCTCGACGGCCATCGCGTTCTCGTAGACGGACTCCATGAAGCACGGGCCGAGCGCTCGATGTACGTCGATCGCGGCCCCAATGACATCGTACGAAAGATCGTTGGCACGCCTGTTCGGCTCGTTCATCGAGATCCTCTTCCCTTTCTCTTCCTGGTCTCTGTTTGGGAGCAGACCTGAGCTGCCCCGCGCAAGGTCTTCGCCACCTGCGGGACAGCGCTCTTCGGCAGCGCGAGGCAGAAGCGCAAGCTCGCCACCCCGCACCCCTCCGCAGTCAGCTCACAAGGCAGCCCGACCAGCTGGAGGCTCAGCCAGCACAGAAAGTCGACCGCCTCGTGCGCGTTGTCCTCCTCGGCGCCGTACCGAAACCACACGAACCCTCCGGCGTTGCGCTTCCCTTCGCAGCTCGCCGTCGTGCAGACCCTTGGGAAGGCGCTCAGCGCCTCGACGACCGGAGCGATGCCGACGTCGACGGGCGCGCTCACCCGGACGATCGTGCTCGCGTGACCCGTGCTCACGACGCGACCCATTCCACCTCGCCCCCTCCACCTACTTGCTCGTCGCGCTCGTCGCCGCAAATGTGCCTTCGAGAGGACCGCTCACGGTGTCGATGTCCTCCAGGTCGCGCTCGTCGCCGCAAATGTGCCTTCGAGAGGACCGCTCACGGTGTCGATGTCCTCCAGAAGCGCCCTCACGTGAGCCATGAAGCGCTTTTGTTCCAGGAGCGCCTCTCGGTAGGCGGCGAGCTTCTTCAGGTTCTCGGGCGTCCGGCGCGCGAACATGGTGCCGTAGCTCGTCTCGTAGATCTTGCCCGTCGCCTTCACCGTGAACTCCAGCCTGGAGTCACCGCCGAGGATGCCGCGATGAACGATGGCCATCGCTCCACCCATCGATCGGTAACGCAGGTTCACGACGACGGTGTCCTTCGGCACGAGGATTTCGTCGGGCCTCTTCGCGTAGACGGGGTAGTCGAAGACGAGAACGTACTCGATGTCATTTTGCGCGGGATGCTTCATGATGATCCTCCATCTTCCCCTCCACGTCTCCTGCGGGGGCCGCCGACCCAACCTGGCGCTCGCCAGAGACGAGCGCTTCGCGGCGACCTTCGCCGCTCGCGTAGAGGCAGCGGAGCGGCGTCAGCGGATCGTCGCTGAACCTGTCCAGCTGACGACGTGCGACGTCGTGAAAAAGCGTGTGGAGATCCAAGACGAGCCGGTGGATCCCACGGGCATGGTCTTCCTCGCTCTCGTATCCGGGAATGAGGCAGTTCACCGGGAGTGACGCCACCGAATGCTTGAGCACGATGAGGTGCAGCCGATCCCGCAAGTCCTCGGGAAAGCCAGGCATCTCCGAGCAGATCGTGACGCCGTGGACCACCTCGGTATCGATCTCGTCGAGCGCCTTCGCGAATGCTGCGTGGTCGCCGGTTCGATGGAATGCTCCTTCGGCAGCGTGGAGTCGCTCATGCTTGTCGTCGAAGTACGACGTCATCGAGTTCGTTCCTTTCGGCGCTTTCGGTGGGGGTCGTGTTCATCGTATTCGTGAGGCTCGCCTGATGAGCGCGCGGTTTCTTCTGGAAGGCCTTCGCCAGCGCGCTGAGGTCCCGATCGGCGAGACGCGCGAGGAGCGCGTCCTTGTCTGCTGCGGGCGGCACCGTGCGGTACGGCACGTTCTCTAGGAGCGTCATGAGCGCGACGTTTCTTCGAACGATCGCTTCTCCTTCGAGGATCTGCTTCGTCTTGAGCTTCGTGAGGCCGATGCTCCCATCGCGAAGAAGCGCGTACGCGCGATCGACATCCGCTCCTTTGCCTCCTTCATCTGCGAAGTTCCAGAACCGTGCCGCGATCTTCAGACCGACACCCTTCACGCCCGGGATGTTGTCAGAGACGTCGCCCGCGACGGCGCGGAGGAGCACCATCTGCTCGGGCCGCACGCCGTACTCGCGGAAGAGGAGGGCCGTGCCGTAGAACTTGCCTCGCGTGGGGTTCGACGACTTCGCCGCGGGCGCGAAGACGGTGACGGTCGGCTCGACGAGCTGGAGGAAGTCGCGATCGGTCGAGACGATGATGATGCGCTCCCCTGCGGGTCGGCCCCGAACGATGGAGGCGATCACGTCGTCGCACTCCTCCGCATCGTTCCACGCCTGCTCGACGCCGAGGAGCGGGAGCGTGTCCCGGAGCCACGCAACGTCGTCGTTGCCGCCGCGGACGGCGGAAGCATCCGCAGCACGGTTCGCACGGTTCGACTTGTACTCGGCGAACAGGAGCCTCCGGCGCAGAGAGGATCCATCCCAGACGACCGTGATCTTCGTCGTCGGCATCGCCTCCTGAAACGTCTTGAGGGCGCGTAGCGTCCCGTGGAGGGCCCCCGTCGGCCTTCCGCGTCGATCGGACAGGCGCGCGAGCGCGGGAACCTTGGCGCAGCGGAGCAGGAGGTTGTGGCCGTCGACGAGGATCCGGTCAGCCACGACGAAGGGCAGCATCCGTCCCTTCTACGCCTCCGGCCTCGCGGCAACAAGGAGATCCGACAGAAACGGACGGCCGGATCCGATCCGATCTCTTCTTCCCTCCTCTTCCCTTTGCGATCCGTCTGCCTCTTCCTCTCCACACGCGCATCCGCGTAGGCTAAGGTTCATGAACGAATCACCCACCGATCGGACCAAGCATACCGCCGGGTGGATCGCGCTCGCCGCCGCCATCCTCATCGCGTTCGCCGCCACAGGCGAGGTCGTCCTCACGGCGAAGTCCGGATCGCCGACGGTCGTGCTGAGCCTCGTCGGGAGCTTCCTCGGGTTCGCCGCCGCGGCCTTCGGCCTCGCGACGTACGACAAGATCGTCGACAGCCGCGTGATGCTTGCCCAGATCGGGCAGGCCGGACAGGCCGCCGAAGCATCGCCCAAGGCGAAAGAAGCGAAGGAAGCGAAGGAAGCGAAGGAAGAGCCCGCGTCCGAGCCGTCCGAGCCCAAGGAGTCGACATGAAGAACGTGAAGAGCGCGAAGACGAAGGCAACGAAGGCAACGAAGGCAACGAAAACGACCACGGTCACCCGAAAGGTCGCAGACCTGATCCGTACTGGAAAAGACGCCCCGCTTCCCCTGTCCGTCATCCCGAACCACATGGGCATCAACCTCTGCTCCGTGGACAGCATGTCCTGGACGAGGCAGGGAGACGGTCAGCTGGTCTCCTTGACGATCCGCTTCCTTCCAGCCTCGCCGACGCCGGAAAGATCCGCAGATGCGTCTCCTCCGTAGCCTCCGCAGAGAGAACGCGAGCCTCAACTGCCTACACCACCCCGTCGATCTCCTGACGATAGGTCGAAACCGTTGAACGGAGAGCGAGGATCGGGCTAGCATCGTCCGTATGCCGCTCGCCCGAGGAACCTCACGCCGCGCCGTCGGTCGCAACATCCGGACGGAGATGGAAGCCGGAAGGGGCCAACGCCAGGCCGTGGCCGTCGCGCTCTCCGAAGCGCGCCGCGTGGCTCCACGCAAGCGGATCGCGAGAAGGGTCGGCCCCGTCAGGAGCGCGCACGACGGGCACGTCGTCGAGCTGAACGAGGTCGTGACGCCCGAGCTGGGCCCCTGGTACGAAGCCGTCTGGCGCGTGCGCGGACACGATCGCGCACACCGTCGCGCCGAGGGGCCGAAGCTTGGGCTGGTGAAGAAGGCGTTCGAACGCTTCGCGCGCGAGGTCGGCGCAACCGGCCTCTCGGCGGGCGGAGGCGGCGGAGCCAAGAGTGACGAGCTGACCCCCACGATGCAGAAGGCGATCGAAACCATTCGCCGATGGGGACCGTGGCCCTGCGGCAACCTCGGGATCGGTCGCGCGACACTCGACGCGCTTTACGCGCGCGGGCTCATCCGCATCGAGAAGCAGATCGATCGGAAGTTCCCGGGCGGCCCTATGGAGCGCAGCTTCGCCTTCCTGACGAGAAAAGGAGAGACGGGGTCATCGGGCGCGTAAGCGACAGCCGAGGATCACGGTAGGCGAGCCGGAGCTGGAGGAGCGCACGCTCCGCGCTCCGCGGCAAGAAGTACGCGCTCTTAGCGCCTCCTGAAGCCTAAGTTGCCCGAACGCCCGAGCACAGCGAAAATAGATCTGCGATCGGCATGAAATGGTGTAGGTTATGAACATGGCCATGACCGACGCAGAGCTGGTTCGGCTTGCCCAATCGATCGTTCACCACGTCGAAAAGACGTCGGACCTGTGGAACAAGGGCGCTCCGATGTTCGCCAAGCTCATGGAAGAGATCCGTCGACGCGAACGCAAGTACGGCCACGGCGAGATCGATTCGGTCGACGTCAAGAACGTGGAGGCTGCACTCAACCGCGTCAGTGTGGCGCTGTTCAATGCTCCCACCCCGATCGTCACCATCGAGGCTGTTGCGGAAAATATCGCAAGCGGCTTTGCGCGAGGCAGAAAAGCCAAGGGTAGCGGCGGCGGCGCTCGCGCACGCGCAGGAACGAAACGATAGATAGACCAGTAGTGAGCGCAAGCTCGGACGTGTCGCAGGTCGTCCTACAACTCTTGCTTGCAAGACAGATTTTTGTAATTCGATCCGAATTCTGGATCTGACCTTTGCGCCTTTGCGCCTTTGCGGTCCGTCCGGATCACCAGGCCTGCACGGAGACGTCCAGAAGCTCGATGAACCGGGCGAGCGCAAGCTCGGGCGTATCGCCCGTTCCGGCGATCCAGGCCGCCTTCTTGCGTGAGCCCTTGAGCTTCACCATCATGCGCAGAGACGCGCCGCCGCGATCGAGCACGAGGTAGGGCTCGAACGGTGGGACGCGCTTGAACCGGCCGTGCGCGTCCACGGCACGCTCCGCACGCGAGAGGATTCCGTCCACGTCGACGTTCATCGCCCCGCCCTCCAGAGGCTACTCTCGTACTCGATGCCGCTCCTCAGGTTGGAATTGCGGCGAGCGAGCCCGAGCTGGAGGAGCGCGTCGTCCGCATGGAGGTCGCCCTCCCAGTGGTAGGCGAGCTTCTCGCCGACGTCCGGGAGGTCCGCGGGGAGGACGCCGCGGCGCTTGAGCACGGCGATCGGATCGAAGCTCGCGAACGACGGTTCGAGCGTCGTGGCGTGCTTCTTCTTGCCCAGCTCGCGGAGCACCGCGAGCGCCGCTTCGCGGTCGTCCTGCGTAGCCGCTTGCCGGATCTTCTCGCCCGCGTGATCGAGGAGCGCCTTCCGTTCGAGGAGCACCTCGCCGCGCTTCTTCGCGAGCGCGCGGGCCTTCTCCTCCTTGGCCGACCGCGCAGCGGCTTGCGCACCCTTCCGCGCCACCGTCGCCGCTCGCTGCTCGGCCGTGCGGCCCTCCTCGTCGATCTCGCGGAGCGGAAGGAGCTTCCAGTCGTCGTAGCGCTTCTCGTAATGCTTCCGCTGCACCTTCGCCGCCTGGATGGCCCTCTCCTGCTCCTCGCGGTACCTTCGGAGCTGAAGCTCCCAGTCGTGGTCGGAAGGCGTGTGCACTACGTCGCCACCGCGAAGACTGAAGCGCGGCCTGACGATGCGATCGAGGGTCCCCGCGTCAATCTTCTGAATCGTCTCCTTTCGGGAAGCGATCTCGCGGTCCTCCATGGCGATGAGCGCTGGGATCATGTTCCGGTCGCGCTCGTAGGCGGGCTGGGCTTCCCCAGGGCAGCGGCCCACGATGTAGCCGCCCCCCGGGCGCCGGTAGCCATGGAGCGCCACGCGCCCGTCCGGCGTCGCCTTGAAGTCGCCCTCGCAGACCTGGCAATTTCCGATGAAGCGCGTCACGGTCGTCATGGCACCCAAGTCTAGCAAGAAGAAGGCCACCGACACCGCCGACAGGGTGTGCTTCCGAAACCGTTCGCAGAAACGAAGCCTCTGCGCAGGCATCGCGGTCGATGGGTCGAGATATGTCACGCCTTCCGACTCTCCGACGAGAGCGTCGCAGAAATGAAGCCTCTGCGCAGGCACCGCGACCCGAGAGCCGCAGGAATTGCGACTGCACAAGTACACCAACATACCAATCTCGACGAGATTCTCACCGTGTCGCAGAAACAAAGCCTCTGCGCAGGCATCGCGACATCGCGACCGCATCGCGTCCCGAGCCGCGTGTTGACGTCGCTCTGTCGCAGAAACGAAGCCTCTACGCAGGCATTGCGACACGCGAATGCGGGGCGAGTCATGTCGCAGAAACGAAGCCATCTGCGCAGGCATCGTGACCGTTGCGATATCGCATCAGGTCGTCTGGACGATCTGCAATCGCAGAAACAGAGCCTCTGCGCAGGCATCGCGACTTGGGACGGTCGTCAACATGGAATGGTCCGCCCGCCAACGACGGCTCATCGCAGAAACGAAGCCTCTGCGCAGGCATCATGATGAGCGCCGCCACACGACTCGTCGCCTCGGCCCCACACGCAGAAACGAAGCCTGGGCGAGGCTGTCGCAGAAACGAAGCCTCTGCGCAGGCACATAGTCACCAGCGACACGCCGAGAAATCCACATCGCGACACCGCGACCAACGCTCGCATGCCGAGGAGATTCGGGGGCCCGTAGCTATCGCAGAAACGAAGCCTCTGCGCAGGCATCGCAACACCGAGGCAATCAATACGTTCTCTATTTCCGAGCAGTCGCAGAAACGAAGCCTCTGCGCAGGCACCGCGACACCGCGACGTCCTCGGCGAAGGCGCTGGACCTGCAAACCTTGCGTCGCAGAAACGAAGCCTCTGCGTAGGCATCGCAACACGGTCAGCCAGGGTTCGGCATGTTCGAGACACCTATGCACAGACATCATCGCGATGGTCGACGAAGCCACGGGGTACCAAGCATCGCGACCAGCGGGCGCATGAACCACATCGCAGAAACAAAGCCTCTGCGCAGGCATCGCAGCGTCACGTCACGTCGAAGATCCGCGCGTCGCAGAAACGAAGCCCATGCGCAGACATCTTCTGCGCAAGGTATCGCGACTGCCTAGAGCAGCGGGCTCTTGACTCACTGCCAGGTCGCAGAAACGAAGCCTCTGCACAGGCATCGCGACTTGGGGCGGCAGGACACGGGGCCCGCGTCCCAGCGCATGTCGCAGAAACGAGGCCTCTGCGCAGGCATCGCGACTTGTAGCGGCAGGACACGGGGCCCGCGTCACAGCGCAGGTCGCAAAAACGAAGCCTCTGCGCAGGCATCGCGACCTACAGGCATCGCGACGGCGACGGTCGATCAGCCAAGGCTCGGCATGTTCGAGGCCCCAGCGATCCGTAGGAACGTAGAAACGAAAGCCTATGCGCAAGCGCACTCATCGCAATGGTCAGCGATGGTCGGCAAGACTACAAGACCACGGGATACCAAGTCGCAGAAACGAAGCCTCTGCGCAGGCATCGCACTATGGCGCAGGCTTCCAGCGCCGCAGCGCCGCGGAAACGAAGCCTCTGCGCCTCTACGCAAGCGTAGCGACGCGCCAGGCTGGACGGTGTCGCAGAAACGAAGTCTTTGCGCAGGCATCGCGCACGACGCCACGCCCAATGATCGTATTTTACTTTTCTAAAGATCGGTCGCAGAAACAAAGCCACTGCGTAGGCATTGCGACCTTGTAATTAGGATTGGTCGCTTTCTCACCAGTCTATCGCAGAAACGAAGCCTCTGCACAGGCATCGCGACCGAAGGATCTTCACTGCACCATCGCTCGTCAGGTCGCAGAAACGAAGTCATCGCGACACTTGGGATCCTACCCCGTCGCAGAAACAAAGCCTCTGCGCAGGCATCGTGACTCGGGCTCGGCTCGGACTCGGGGCGTCAAAGCATGCGGAGCGCCCTTCGCGAAGTGCGCGGTTCTGCTCCTTCATCGCCGCGTCCTCACCGAGAGCGACCTCGCGACCGTGCTTGGTCGCAGAAACGAAGCCTCTGCACAGGCATCGCGACCCCTCCTGGAATTTGCTCATCCTCCTGTGGCCTCTTGGCTCGTCTTGCGAGCGGCAGCGATTCGAGCTTGGCGCTCGGCGCGAAGGCGCCGTCCGCGAGCGTACGCGGATTCGCCTTCGATCCCATCCTTCTTGACCTTTCCCTTCTTTTCCTTCTTGCGAGCGGTCGTCCTCGCGGAGGCGTCATGAGGCCGCTCGCGGTTCTCACGGTAGAGGCGGAGCATGTTCGCACCCGCGTTCTCGTCTTGATCCCAGGTGTGCCCGTTCTTGCACGTGTGACGTAGCTCCGCGCCCGCATCCCACGACTCGACGGCGTCGCAACCCTCCACCGCGCATCGGCGCGTCGAATTCTCCATCACGACCGACCTTTGCTGGCCGCCGCGGCCCTCGAACGCCTGCGTGAGCGCGAGGCGAAGCTCGCTCGGGGCGGCGAGGTGACGCTGCGAGCGCGCGCGCTCGTCACGCTCGGTCTCGACCTCTTCGACCTCGGGCAGCGTCGCGAAGGCGCGCAGATCGAAGACGGGCGTCTCGCCCTTGGCGCCGCCGTCTTCCAGAACGAGGACGCCGTACTGCCGGGCGAGCTTCGCGGCCCACGTGCGGTAGAGGTCCCGCCTGCGGCGCAGGGAGCCCTTGCGCTGATGATCTTCGTAGCTCCAGAGGTGCTTGTCGCGCCTCCGCCACGCCTCGATCGCGGCGAAGGCGTCGGCGTCGCCGTCGAACCGATGGCTGCGCCAGTGGATCGCGACGGCCGCGAGGCGGGCTTGCGCGCGCCAGAGAGCCATCGACGCGAGCCGTTCGTCGAGCCACGCGGGCCGCTCCGGGAGCGCGTCGAGGATCGCGCGCAGCCACGGACGCGCGAGGTCGAAGAGCATGTCGCGGTGCGACCGGATCGAGTCCGCCTTCGTGAGCTGGTCGATGTCGCACGGAGAGAGGCGCATCTCGTGAACCTTCCCGTCGTCGCCCTGCGCGACCGCCACGCGGAGGCCGCCGTCCTCCATGCGGCGCCACCCGAGGTCGACCGCGACCGCGCCGGTCCCGCACGACTCGCGCCGCGCGCACTCGATCGTCAGCGTGAGCGACCACTCCTCGCGCGCGGCGATCCGACGCACGTGGACGTGGGCCCACTTCACGATCGCGTCCGGCGGCAAGGAACGACGGGTCGGCGGGACAGGCCATGCCGCCCACACCGGCGTATGACCTCCGGCGCAGCGTTCTCCCTTCGCGTTCGCCGAGCCGACCCGCAGTTCGAGCGTCCCCATGGGCCGCGGACCCTTTTGCCCTGGATGCGTTCCGTCGTGCGCCCCTCCGTGCGCGAGCATGTGGCGCCAGCGCGCGCGGCGCTCTTCGGGCGTGTAGCGTCGGCTTCCCCAGCCGGGCGGCGGCTCGTCCGACACCGTCTCCGGTGAGCCCCACGCCGCCAGCCGGAGACGGAGCCGCGTGTCTTCGCCGCTCTGGAGATCGGCGACCGACAGGCCACCCTGAAGCTGCACGGCGACCGTCCCCTCGCCCGTCCACCGCACGAACTCCGGATCGTCGGGCGCGACGCCGTCGTAGAGAGGCTTGGCGCGCGAAGCGCGCTCGGCCGCCTCCACGGGGAGATAGCTCCCCCAGAAGACGCCGCACGTGCGCCGAGCCACCTGGCGCGCGAGCGAAGCGGCTTCGTTCACCTCGTCGACGGCCGCCGCGACGGCGGGATCGGTCGCTCGCTGGCGCCTGAAATCGAAGACGTCACGCGCCGCTTTCTTGCGCGCCTCCTTCGCGACCTTCATGCGCTCGGACATTTCCGGAGGAACCTTGCGCGTGCGCTCGCGCGACTTGTAGGCCTTGATCTCGACGGCGATGCCGCGGCACACCTCGTCGGTCGCCGCATGCGCCGCGAGGAGCGCGATCTCCTCCTCGCCGCCGAGCGAACGAAGCATCTTGCGCCGCGCGCGCTCGATCTCCGTCAACGTGTTCCGGTACGCATGCGCGAGCCGCATCTGCTCGCGTACGAGATCGGCCCCTTGCGTCGGCGGCTGGAGTCCACAACGGTAAACGAAGATCATGCTCCTTCTCCTCTTCCCTGCCGGACATAGAAGTCACGCCACCACGATCGCTGCTCCGACAGGTAGTGGACCGGGCCGTCCTTTCGCGGCGACAGCTGGATGTACGCAGGGGTTCTCGTCCGAAATGCAGAGGCGACGTGCGGACCAGGATCCGTACCTTCAGCAAGGCGACCCACCACGTAGAGCTTGACGCCGCCGAAGTGGGAGCCGAAGCCTCCGCGCACCGTGAAGACGCGGCTTCCGACCGGAGGCCCATCGGGTCCGAACGCGACGAAAGACTCCCAGCAGCGAAGCGAATCCTCGGCGGCCAGGAAAGCGCGAATCTTCTCGACCTCGGCGCGAAGCCTGCGAACTTCGGCCGCGAGAGCGGCTCTGTCCATCGTGTCGACGTCCGCGCTCGACGCGTGACTCGTCGTGTGGCTCGTCGCATCGCCCGCTGGGCTACCCCTCACGTCGCTCACGACGCACGCTCCGCCGCGCGGATCGCCGACGAGCTGAAGTCCCAGCGACCCGGGATCGGAAAGAACATGCGCCGGAACGCGGTCGGAACCTTCGCGATGGCCTCCTCGGCCGAGAGGAACGCGCCGTCCGCCACGTCCACCACGCGTCCGAAGACGTAGAAGGACGTCCGGAGCGATTCGAATTCGGTCAGCATCGCGAACGGCTCGGCTCCCCACGCGGGGTCGAGCATGCGCACGAGCGCGTCGGCGCCGAGAACGAAGGGCGTTCCCGGGTGGAGCCGCGCCTTGTCGAGGTAGAGCGGATCCTGGCGGGAGAAGAGGACCGTGCGCTCCCGGAGGCACTTCGCGCGGAGGAGCATCTCTTGCACCGTGAGCGAAGGCTTGTTGGGCGGCGTCGACGAGACGTTGAAGATGACGTCCTCGCGCATCCCACGCTTCGCGCTCAGGGCGCTCGCGATGCCGAAGTGGCCCGCGTGAGGCGGGTTGAAGGCTCCCGGGAAGATCGGAACGTGAGGGGGTGCGTTCCGCAAGCGAAGGCCGTTCTCGAAGACGGGGCGCTCGAAGAACCGCTCGGTGGCGAGCGCGCGGAAGTCCTCCGTGTGGAGGTCCTGTGCCCAGCACGCGTCGAACGCAGCGAGGAGGACCCGGAGGCCTTCGCGATCAGCGATCTTCCCATCGGCGAGCCGCGCTGCGGGCCCGACGCCGCCGTCGATCGCCTTGTCGAGACGAACGCTCCGACCGATGACCCGATCCTGCGTCATGCAGACGACGTGAACCCGATGGTCGCCGCGGTGCGCGCGGTTGCTCGCGACCGACGCGGTGAGCGCGAGCCCGACCGGCTCGACGTCGTCCTTGGAGACATTGGAGACATTGGAGACATTGGAGACGTCGATGGCGCGGAGGTAGGCCGCCGTGGCGAGATCGATCGCGAAAGGGATCGACGCGAAGCTCTCCGGCGTGACGCCCATGGCGAACGCGACCGACTCCTCCAGCGAGTAAGGGAAGCTCGCGCCGCTGAGGAACGAGGAGCAGCCAGGCAGCCTCCAGAGGCGCTCCTGGATCCCTGCGCCCGCTCCCGTCGCGACGACATGAAGCCGGATCTTCCTCTCCAGGAGCTTCGCGAGCCTCGCGTCGATTTCTTTGTCGACAGAATCACCCGAAGTTCTGCTCATCACACGTCCTCCTTTCGAGACTTTCGAGGCTTTTGAGGATTGGGATCATGTCCCCAGTCGGAACAGTCGAAACAGTACGTCTTCAGCTTCTTCGCATCGAAGAGAGGCCCCATCTTGCCGCAGTTCGGGCACGGGACCTGAACGTCGACGCTCATGGACGTCTGGAGGAAGAACTGGTCCATGGCCCACCACGGCGACGACACCGAATTCGCCCACGCCTTCGCCGTCTTGTCCATGAACGATGGAAAGCGACGGCACGATCGGAGAGCCTTGGCGATGGGATGCCGAAGAACGGTCGGCACGAACGGCACGAGCCTTTTCGCCTGCCGCTCCATGATCCATCCGAGATGTTGCCAGCTGCGCACGATGTCACTCCACCTTGTTCGCCTTGCTCATCTTGCTCACCTTGCTCACCTTGCTCAGTCGTCGTCCCAGTTCCAGTTCGCCATGAAGGCATGCGCCCACGTCTGCACGACGGGACCGCCCGGCTTCTCGACCCAGCCGTCTTTCGTGGCGATGAGGTACGTCTTCTCGCCGTCCGGCCCGCGCTTGCCCGTGAAGTGCGGAACGCGGTCGCACTTCTGGTAGGCGTTCAAGCTTTCGACCTGATCCGCCGTCCACGGCGCGTTGACCCTTTCCATTCTTGATCTCCCTCGATCTCCTCACTCGCTCAAGAAACGCGCTACGCGCACAGAACGCGCTACGCGCCCAAGAGCGTGCTTCGTCGTGGATTCCCGTTCCGACTGTTTGGGCATTCAGGAGCCGCCTCGTCATGGAAGACGCCGCAGAAGATGCAGCCACTGTAGGATCCCTTCTCGCCGCGAAGGCACGGCAGCGGTTCCAGATCCGGGTTGTAGACGCAGACACCGAGCGGCGATGCGCTGCACGGCAGCTGGAAGTGGATCCGCATCTTTCGCGACTCGGCGCCGCAACCGCGCACCTCGGGCGCGTAGGCGTAGACGAGCGCAGCGGCGCTGGCGAGCTTTCCGTAGGAGCGCCCAATCCTCCTGCGAAGATCCTCGATCGACCGTCGAGCATCCTCGATCGTCGAAATGTGATGAGTCACCTCGTCCTTCGCCATCGCAGTCATCGCCTTCTTCGTCTGTGCCATCGTCAAAAGTGTAACACTTGTAACAGCTTTCGCAACCGCATCGGCGCATCAACGCGGGTACCGAGACCATTTTCGACGCCTAGGCGTGGCGCGCTTCGAAAGAAGCGTTCCCTCCAGCCTCGCAACGATGTCGACATCGACACGGCAAGACAGCTTGCCTCCGTCGTCGGTCCAACACTCCAAGGTCTTCGCACGATCGGAGAGCGGCTCGACGACGACGATCATCCCACCGCTGTCCGGATCCAATCCCCAGCGCCGAGCGTAAGCTTCGGCGGCGCGCTCCGGATCTTCCGCCTCGAAGCGGTGCACGACGGAAGACGACTCGTCACGGCACAGGAACAGAAGCCGATCGTTGCTCTTACGAGGGCGCATGGCTTCCTCGCCACGTACGTCGACGGCGTCGACAGTCTCCTCCGTCCTAGGTACCGTTGACGCACCACGAGTCGTTTCGAGGAGAAGACGAAGCACAGCAGGAACGCTCACCGTAGCGCAGCGAACGCCATGCCACGCTTCGAGCCAGAGAGACAGACAAAGGCCAACACAGGTATCACAAGCGACGAGATGGGTCGACGTCTCCACGAGACCGTTGGTTTCCGATGCCTTCGAGCCACAGAACGAGCACGCACGCTCCAACGCGACTTCGTTCACGATCCATTCTCCAGCCTAGCTGCACGCGCTGCACGCGCTGCTGTGCCGCGTCGCGCGGCTTCATGCTCTTCGAGGAGCGCACGGCCCGCCTCGTTCACGCGGTAGCGCTTGTGACCGCGCGGCTGCCACGGCCTCCCGAACCACTCCGACTCGGCGAGGCCGTGTCGCACGAGCTTCGAGAGCGTCGCCGAGTGGTGAGACGCATCGCGCCCGCCGACGTCCATAGGACGCATCCATCGACCCGGCTCGCATGCCGCGAGGAGGACGAGGACGTCGAGATCGCGCGGCGTCAATGGTCGCTTCACGGCTTCGTCCTAGACTTTCTTCGTGCGCGCGGCGTGCCGCGGAAAGGACGCGGCGTGCCGCGTAAAGGACGCGGCGTGCCGCGTAAAGAACGCCTGCGTCGCCTCGGCCTGCGCACGAAGTAGATCCTCATGCTTCCGCTTGCTTTGTTCGCCGCTCTTCTCCTTCTCGACCTCGTACGTCTCCTTCGCGGCCTTCACGAGCGCGACGAACGGCGAATCGTCGAGCGTGCGAGTCGTCGTGAAGAAGAAGAGGCTCCGGTGGCGAACGAGATCGCCCGCATCGGGGACGGTCAAGAAGGCACCTTGCCCATGGTCGGTGAAGTCGCAGAGGACCGCCGATACCTTCTCGTCGTCAGTCGCCTGCCGCGCGCGACTCCGCGCACGCAGAGGCAAGCCTCGCGCGGCGATCGGCGTGACATGGACCTCCCTGGGCTTGACCTCGCGCTTCCACGCGTCATGGAAGCGGTCGTAGAGGACGTCCGGTGTCATGCCGTCGAGGACCACGCCGAAGCGGCAGCTCCCGCACATGAAGTGCGATTCGCGGTCGCGTGCGCTTGCGGCACTCGGCTTCCTGCCGTCAGTGGGCCTGTACCTCTTGCACGCCTTGAACCCAGGAACGGGACCGATCTTGATCGCGTCCGCGACACGACCGCACACCTCCCACAGGAAGGCGTTGATCCCTTCGGCTCGCTGGAGCGCGGCGACGTCTCTCACGAGCCTCGACGGCGGCGCCACCAGCTCGATCTCGTAGACCCCTCGCACGCTGTACGTGCCAACGAAGGAAAGGCCCATGGCGCGACCGAGCGCTCCATCCCCCTCCGTGAGAATGCGCTTCGCCGCAAGGAGGAGCGAAGGCTCCGAGCGCGCGACGACGAGATGGCCCCGATCGGAATCCGTCCACCAATGGAGAAGAAACCGTCGCCCGCCGTGAGGCAAGTAGACGTGCAGCGCATCGGGCACTTCAAGCGCGTTCGGTACGTCAAGCGCAAGGCTCGCAGGGCTCGCAAGGCTCATACGCCCTCCTCCTTCTTCTCCCGCTTCTTGGTGCGGATCGGGGGAGAAGACGGCTCGCCGATCCCGTTCGTCGGAGGTCGAACGAAAGGTCCGACACCCGACACGTCGACGTCCATGTACTGCGCCACGTGCCGGAAGAGCGCGAGATCCGGCGTCGTCTTCTTGAGACCACGCCCGAGGCGACTCGCGAGCTTCAGGAAGTTCTTCACGTTGCGACCGGAGATGCGCGGGAAGGTGCGCACGAGATCCGTGACGAGGTCGTTCGTCAGCGGCATCTGGTACTGTGCCGAGAGCACCTCCCAGAGGCGCCGGAGCTGCTCTACCGTCGGGAGCGTGTAGCGCACCCACGCTGTCGCGCGCGAGAGGACCGCGTCGTCGATGATGGTCGCGCGGTTGCTCGTCAGGAACAGGACGCCGCGGTAGGTCTCCAGCACGCGGAGGAAGATCCCGACGATGGCGTTCTGCTGGATGTCGTCGCCGCGCTCGCGGATGTAGACGTCCGCCTCGTCGATGAGGAGGATCGCGCCCCACCGCGTCGAACGCGTGAGCACGTCCCCGAGCTTCGTCTCGATCGCCTCCTCGTTCGTGCCGAGCTGGCTGCACTGCACGACGTAGAGCGGGCGCTGGATGCGCTCGGAGAAGACCTGCGCAGTAAGGGTCTTTCCTGTGCCCGGAGGGCCCGTGGAGATGACGATCGTGCCGCCCGTCTTGCCCGCCACGATGTCCTCCATGACCTCGCCTGCGCCGTCGACGAGGATGCGGACGAGATCCTTCGTGGAGTCGTCGAGGACGAGCTTGTCGGCCGCCGACTTGTCGTAAATGTACGGGCTGAGGCTCCGGATGTGGATCAGGACGAACTCGTGCTTGTCGAGATCGAACACCTTCACGTAGGGATGGACAGGGAGGCCGACCGTCATCGCGTCCTCGTCCTCGTCCTCGTCCTCGTCCTTGCCACGCTCGCCGCTCTTCTTCTTGGTCCAGTAGCTCGTGCTCGCCGACGTCTCCGTCTCGTCATGACGGCTCGATCGGCTCGATCGGTGCGCCTCCCCATCGTCGCTCTCGTCGTCGAGAACGACGCGCGTCGGAGACCCCTCGCGCTCCATCGCGATCTCGTCGTAGCCGAGGTAGCTGCGCGCGTTGAACAGGTAGCCCATCCCCACGGCGTTGTACTGCGTCCCCGTGCCCGACACGCGCGCCTTGTAGAGCGCGACGTCGCCGAGGAACTGCTCCACTGCCTCCCGCGTCTCCAGGTAGAACCCCTTCTCGTTGAGCATGACGTTGACGGGCTCGCCGAGGTCGTCCTTGCGGAAGGTCAGCGTCCGCCCTTCGTCCTTGCCACGCATGACCGCTTTCAGGTTCACGTCGACGTGCGCCTCCGAATACGCGGTCGCCTTGTTGTACTGGATGCTCTTCACGTAGTAGGGCAGCGCGTAGCCGTCCGACTCGTCGTAGAAGAGCCACTTGTTCACCGTCGGCTCGATGGTCGCGCGGAGCGCCGTCTCCAGCAGCTCCAGCCTGCCGACCGCCTTGCCCGTGGGCGCCGACCGAACGTTCCGGTAGGCCGCAATGCGCTGAACGAGGCCCCTCGCGCCACGGTGGTCGGGGTTCTCGTTCGCGCGCTTCACGAGCGTATCGAGCTGCTCGTCGGTGAACTCGTTCGCGGCGATGGAGACGAGCTGCTCCTCGCTGTTGAACCGCGCGAACGTCTCGCGGTTCGGGAATCCCTTCAAGTAGCTGACGCGGATCTTGAGGTTCATGATTGTCCTAATGCCCCCTCTTGTGCACCTTGTGCACCTTGCTCGTCACCACCGCTCGGCACGCGTTGGCTTCGGAACCTTCCAGCCGCGGCGTCTGTACTCCGCTCGAACCGATGATTGCGGTTGCGAGCCCGTCGTACTGGGCCGCCGCCGGGTTGACTTTTTCAGGGCGCGCGTCCTGGTATCGCAGGAGCCAGAGAGCGCGCCTTAGCCCCGCACGATCGAGATCCGCGAGGAACGCGCGGCTGTAGTCGCCGAGATCGCCGGAATAAGAGATCTGACCAGACTTCTTGTCGACGTTCATGTGCGTCCTCCTCGACTTGTAGGCTCCTCGCCTCACGGGCGCACCCACAGGGTGCTCGGATGCCGATTGGCCGTCCCCGTTCCACTGTCGTCGTCGAAGCGGACGCTCCGTGCGCCGTTCTTGTAGATTTTCACGATGGTCCCCCACGCCTCATACCCGTTGCTGAACGAGATGAGGACGCGCTGGCCCACATTTCCGCGAAGCTCGCCGACCTTCGTCGGCACGAGCCGCTTCTTTGGCCGACCCCGTCGCCCTCGCCCATCGACGACGACGTCTGCGATGGGCTCCCAGCCGAGCGCCTTCATGGCGCGCCTGTGCCCTTCGTCGTCGTGAAGCTCCGCCGCCGAGAGCGACCTGCCGCTGATCGGCCAGCTCGTGCTGCTCGCGTTGCTGCTCGCGTTGCTGCTCGCGTCGTGTCCCGTGAGCTTCCGCACGGTTTCGGTAGCCTGCGTCTTGTCGGTGCCACCCATGACGCCGAGGATCGCGTCGGGCATGCGGAGCGACTGCCGCGCGATCGCGAGCGTGTGCCGCTCGAAGGCGTCGAGCTTCTTGGGCTCCTTGGGAGGAGCGGAAACTTTCCGAGGTCTCGGTTCCTTGCTCATGCTTCCCGTCCATGCATACCGCGTGCCTCAAGATACCGCTGCGGATCGCCTTCTATCACGCTTCGAGAACGCGTCAACTGTAACACAGAGAAACGTTCGTTACAGCTTCGTGTGCGAACCCGCCTTCACGGTTCGCTTCATGAGTCGCTTCATGCGTCGCTTCATGAGTCGCTTCGCGAGCGCGCGGAACGCTTTGCGAGCACCTCCAGGAGGACGTAAGTGCGGTCGAACTTCGAGTGGAAGTCCACGCCGAGGCTATTCGAGGGTCTCCTTCTTGGGTAAGCCAGGCAAGCTAGAGGCAGCAGGAAGGATCGTACGGATGACGTCGACGCGCCGAGCATCTTCGCTGATCGAAACGACCTCGATCTCGAAGACCTCGCCCTCGACGGCCATGGCCTTGATCTCCGACGTGGCGCGGACGATGACGTCATCGAGCCAGCTCCCACCCATGCGGTCGTCGTAGCTCACGAGGAGCTGCGCGGATCCGTGGGCACGGCATGCGTTGATCGTGTCCGCGACGGCCTTCGGCCGGTAGCCCCCGTCGGAGGTGATGAGGTGACCGACGCGTGGCGCCTTCTTGAGATCCAGCGACAGGGCGAGCTTCATGTCATCCTCACGCTTCCGCGCGCTCGACGCGCGGCTCGTACTGGACCATCCGCGGTCCCGGCTCACGCTTGAACCAACCATGCCTGGCAACCTCGGCAACCTCCGGCGGAAGCTGCTGAAGCTGCTGGTCGACGAGGCGGCGCTCCCCATCCTCCAGCTCGGAGTAAGGGCGCCAGCCGAGCTTGTCGAGCGCGTTCGGAGAAAGGCGGAAGAAGCGCTCGCCCGTCACGAGATCGACAACCTCCCAGCCGCTCTTCTTCCCGCTTCCACGCTCCAGGCGCTCTTCGACGATGCCGCGGAGGCCGAGCGCGTTCGCACGCTGGCGCATCTCCTCACCGTAGACGCCCTCGACGGCATGCTCGAAGGCTTCCTTCTCCTCCCGCGCCACGCGACGCGCGGTAGCTTCGGGAACGAGCGTCCTACTCCGGCCCGTCGGCGACCCCCTCGATCGTCTCGACGTGCTCGTCGACGTCTTCGGGCACCTCGATCTCCGGTGGATCGTCGATCTCGATGGGATCGAAGGTTGGGACCTCCAGGTCGTCGAGGACCGACGCCGCGCCGAGCGACTCGATCCACGCCTGGAACGCCTGGCCCTTGTCGCTCTCCTGCCACTTCTCCGATCGCTCGTCGAACGTGCTCTGCGCGTCCGACTCCTGGTCGGCGTAGAAGCTGCGGATCGCGTCGAGCGTCTCGTTGTACGCATCGACGGCCTCCTTGACCGGCGCGAAGGCTGCCTCGACGGCCTCGTTGTGCGCGTCGACGGCCGCACGCAACACCTCGAACGACTTCTGGATCTCCGCGTCCGCGTCCTCGGCAGCAACCTTCACCGCATCGCGCGCTTCGCGCAGCTCGTCGAGCATGCGATCCCGATCTTCGATCTCTTTCTTGTTCAACCCAGCCATGATCCCGCTCCTCCTTCTCGCACCCCGATCTTCGATCTCTTTCTTGTTCAACCCAGCCATGATCCCGCTCCTCCTTCTCGCACCCCGATCTCACGCATGCCGCTGAGCCATCACGCGCTCTTCGTGCTCTTCGTGCTCTTGCGAGTAACGTCGATACGACGAGCTTCTTCGCTGATCGAGATGACCGCGATCTCGAAGACCTCGCCGTCGACGGCCATGGCCTTGATCTCCGAGACCGCGCGAGCAGCAACCTCGTCGAGCCAGCTCCCGTACATGCGGTCGTAGCTCACGAGGAGCTGCGCCGAGCCGTCCATTCGACACGCGTTGATCGCGTCGGCGATGGCGTTCGGCATGTAACCGCCGCACGACTCGATGAGGTTCGCGACGAACGGTGGTGGCTTCTTGCATTCGTTCTTGCATTCGTACATCGATTCGTCTCCTACGTCTCCTGCACGCCGCGCAAGGACAGCCGGAGCCCCCGGCCGCCGCTGTCGTAGCTCACTCCGAGCCGCTCCCACGACTCGGAGAGGAGTCGCTCCGCCTCCTCGCGCGTGAGACCTGCCGCGCGCAGGACGCCGCGCGCCGAGACGTACTCGCCGGTCAGGAGGCGGATGTAGCCCCACTCCTGTCCGGGCACGTACAAGAGCGAGGACCCGTCGAGCAGCGCGTCCGCCGCGCGTTTGCGCGTCTCCAGGTAGCGCATTTCCCGCTCGCGCGCCGACGCGCGCATGGCATCGCGGATCGCGCGAGCCTCCTCGCGGGTCCGGAGCGCGCGCAGGTACGCGCCGCTCCCGAAGCGTTCGCCGTCCTGTGCCTCGGCGAGCGGCCCCTGCTTCGCGGGCGCGTGCAAGGTGTGGATGTAGCGCCCGCTTGCAACGCCGGTGCTCTGCCGCGTCACGAACGAGCCGTCCGGCTGCGCGCCCCACGGCGCCGCGGCGAGGGCCTCAGCAAGCGCGGCCGTCGAGGCGTGTTCGGCCTGCTCGGCGGCGTGGTACGACGTCGTGAGCCCCTCGTCTTCCTCGCGCCAGAGATCCCGGCGCGGCACGTCGTCGAAGCCACCTTCAGTCCACGGCGGGCTGTACTGCTCGGGGATCCGCTCTTCGCGGGTCCGTCGAGCCTCTTCTACTTTGGCCCATGCGGCGCGGCCCGCGCCGCAGAGGCGCATCGCCTCACCGTAGAGGCGCATCATGGGGTGGTCGCAGGGCCCAGGGACGCAGTCGATCGTGGCCGTCGTCATGATCCTTGCTCCGAAAGAGCCTCGTCGATGGCGGCCAACCTTAGGCCGGTCGCGAGGCTCGGTGCGCGGCGCGGGTGTCGAGCCCGCTGGCGGTCCGCCCGCCGCGCTGTGCGCTGTGCGCCATACACGACGCGTGCCATGATTGTGGCACAGGAACGTGGAAGGCAAAACCGTTGGTGACCGCCCGATGGTCCCTCACGACGGCGTCGACAGGAAGTCGATCATCGTCGAGATCGACGTGAGGTCATCGCGCGTGAACGGCATCCGCCACGTGTGCGCGCCGTCGTCGTAGTGGCTCGTCACGAGCCAGAGCCAGCCGCCGTCGCCGGACTCCGACGGGCTCACGTAGAGCGTCGTGCTGCCGCCCAGGGTGGCCTGGATCGAGAAGCTCCACGACTCCGCCGGAACGCGCTCTTCCGTGTGGTGCTCGATGCGGCGGACCTGCCGTTCGAGCCAGCCCGGGATCATCGCGAGGCTCTTCTTCGCCGACGCGAGGGCCTCCGCGCGCTTTTCCCGCTCGACATCCTCCGCCGTCGCGCGACGAAGGAAGAGCGGCCCCGACCAGTTCGCGCCCTGCATGTCGCCCATGTCTTCGTTGTCGTCGGCGTTCTGGTAGCGCCAGTCCCCGTGGCCCACCACGACGTAGAGGCCGAGGCTCGCCTCGCCCGACGCGCCCTTGCGGAGTTCGGGGGCCCTCCGCGCGTACCGACGCGTCTCTCCGATCATCCTACCGACCCATGCCTCCATCGCCGGGCGCTTGCATGCGTCGATCTTCTCGTAGACGACGAAGGGCGCAGCATCGAGGCTCGGAACCTTCTCCGCGGGCTTCTGCGGAAACGCTTCCCGTGCCGAGGGCTTCGGCGTCGGGTTCGAGCTGCGGGCCGGACACGTCACGTGCCGAGCGGGCTGACCCCTTTGCCACTCGACCTTGTTGCCGACGTGAATGGCCTGGCCGCAGCGCGGACACGACGAGCTGAATTTTGCAACGATCTGCATGGTCGTTCTCCTGACGCGGAGGCCTCTGCGAGGTTCGTGCCGAGGCAGGAACCAAGCTCATGGCAAGCTCACGCCGCGTTCTGCCGCTCCACGTCCCGCTCCTCACCGAGGAGGGCGCGCGCCGCGCTGCGCCAGTCGTCCTCGGTCCACGGCGCGTAGCCCGTGATCGCCTCGATGCCCACGGCCGGACCGTCGTCGCCCTTCCAGGCCGGGTCCAGGAGGGCGAATGCCTTCGCCATGCGCGCCGTGCTCCGCGACGAGCCGGAGGATGGCTGCCCCGACCGCGCTACGCATGCGGAGGGCCGCTTCCGTCGCCTTCTCGCGGCACGCCCAGCACTCCGCGTGGAAGGTGTCCTGCGCGCGGCCGCAGGCGACGCAGGGACGGTAGAAGGGGACGCCCGTCGTCGCGTCGACACCGCCCGCCTTCGCGAAGGCGACGACGTCGGCCATGAGCCGCTCGCCGCTCGCGCGGCAGGCCGCGTTCGACCGATCGCGGGCGCAAGACGCCTCGACCACCATGCCGGCCTTCTCCGCGTACGACCTCGCCTTCACGAGCGCCTCGCGGAGGGAGCTGGCTTCCAGCTGCTTGCCCTTGTAGAAGATCGCGTTCCAGCCTTCGGCCGTGCCGGTCCGGCGCTGCCGCTCGCCGCGCGCGGCGACCTCGGCGTAGTCGTACGCGTCCTGGAGGTTGGAGCCTTGCGTCGCCGAGAGCGTGATGGCCGGGTCCTTCATGATCGCCTCCTCGTGGCCTCGCGTGGCCTCGTGGTCCGCCTCCGCGCCATGCGAGCAGCATGCCAAGCATGCCAAGCATGCCAAGCATGCCGAGCGGCCTCTCGCACGAACCGCAGGCACCCTAGCAGGCCAGGGCATGAAGTGCAACAAATGTTACGCACGGAAACAAGTGTTACACACCCGGGAGCGAACGACCGTTCGCGTTGCGACGAGCCTCGGAAGAGCTACTCTCCGTGTCATGAAGATCACGAAAGAACCGCGAAACTTCTTCGTGGCATCCTTCTGGGGCGCGATCACGATCGCGATCACGGGCTGGCTCTGGCCGAAGACGATCCCGTTCCGCGCCTTCGATCTATGGACCCAGCACGGCAGTCTCGTCGACGGACTCTTCAGCGCCCGCTTCTTTCTTGCCTGGGGCGCCGGGTTCACCCTCTTCGTCGAAGTGCTGGAAATGCTGAGGGCGCTGAAGAGCAGCTCAGGTTTCACGCGAAGGGTCGCGTTCTATGAGCCGTCCGCCGGAACGATCCTCGGCCATGGCCTCGTCACGAGTCTCTTCGCGGGTATCTTTGAGGAAATCGGGTTCCGGTGGCTCATCTTTCTGTCGAGCATCGCATGGACCAAGGTGACCAACTGGATCTTCTTCGGATTCTTGGGGTTCGGAATCCCCGAGTGGCTCTTCGTTCACGTCTTCGGCCCGCTCGCGAACTGGACGACGCTCGGCTACTTGCAGCCTCAGCTCCTCGGAGGAGACTGGGCAATCGGCGCGGCGATGCTCGCCAGCAACGCGTTCTTTCGGGACGGCCATCGCTACCAGGGTTGGTTTGGAACGATCAACGCCTGGTTTGCAGGCATGTTCCTCTTCTGGATGACCTTCCACCACGGCCTCTTCGCGGCGATCGTGGTCCACTTTGCCTACGACGCGATCATCGACGTCCTCCGCGCGCTCGGGCGCAAGCTCCGCGGTCGAAGTTGAAGA
>Ga0335069_10002326_pt1 | contig 29360 bp, 29 predicted proteins | sample Lox_Sample_11_FD_206714 | JGI IMG/M metagenome (GOLD analysis project Ga0335069, IMG submission 206714) | Soil microbial communities from Loxahatchee National Wildlife Refuge, Florida, United States - Lox_Sample_1.1 | ecosystem: Environmental > Terrestrial > Soil > Wetlands | place: USA...
GTCTTGGAGCGCGCCTCGGAGCCTAGCGGCGCTTCTCCGCTTCTCGCGCGCCGCTTGCGGGGTCCGTCGTCGCCCGGATCTGCGCGCCGCCAAATTTTTATGTAATATGTTGATTAACAATAAAATCTAGCGATGGCTCGCGAGGAGATCGGCGAGCTCCTTGCGCGTAGGGGCGCCGCGCCGACCACCAGGCCGGGTACACTTCAGCGCGGCAGCGGCATTGGCGAAACGCGCGGCGTTCGCAACGTCCATCCCCTCGCCAAGGCGGAGTGCCAACGCGCCATGCCACACGTCGCCGGCGGCGAGCGTATCGACGGCGCTCACCCGCGGCGCGGGCGCGCGGCGCTCGATCGCGCCGTCGCGCTACAGAAATCCGTCCGCTCCGAGCGTTACGCCAACGATGCCGGCTACCGCTGCGGCGATGCGCTCAAGCGCCGCGCCCACGGCATCCACTCCTGCCGCTTGGACCAGACCAGGCTCGGAGAAGGCGAGGTGGGTGGCGCGCCGCGCGAGATCGAGGAGCGATTCGGGTGGCCCGACGTCGCCATCGAAAATCGCGGGGATGCCGGCGGCGGCGGCGGCCGCGAAGAGCCTTGCAGCACCTGCGGGCCAGCGGACATCGGCGAGCACCGCGTCGAACCTGGCGACGCGGTCCAACGGCAGCCATGAGGGATCCGGGTCGAGCGCCGGATCAGTGTATGTGCAAATGAGGCGCTCCTCGTTGGGATCGACGAGGATCGCGTCGGACGAGGAGAGCGCACCGGGGACTCGCCGGACTGCGCTGACGTCCACGTCCTCCGCCGCGAGCTCGTTCACGATCCGCACCCCTAGGTCGCCGGCGCCGACGCGACCCCAGTACGCCACGCTCCCAGGAGGTCCTACGGGCATCCACTGTTCCACGTGGAACATCAGTGTTGGTTCAGAATCGGTGTCGGAACATCCGGTGAAATAGTCCGAAGGCCGAGACGCCCCACTGCGCCTCGGTAAAAAACCTGAAGGCGGTCCGACGTCCGGGCTGGGCAAGAGTTGCAAGAGGCGCTCGGAGGCACATTCATCCAAGAGCCCATCCAAGCCCGCATCCGGAGACGCAGGCAACGCCGAAGCCAGGGGCACAGCAAGACATGACGCGCGTGGCGGGTCTTGCGCATGCTGCCGCACGGTTCATCGAGACGGTGGCGCGCGACGATATTCACAACGAGGGGCGGCGATGGTCGGTTAAGGCGCAGACCTGGGCTCCGGGCGGCGCCGGCAGCTTCGGGCGCCGGCGAGAGCGCCGCCGGACGTCCGGACGGCGGGTAGATTGCGGCCGGCACGAACAATCCGGCGCCTCCTCGTGGCACCCGGCGGTAGCGTCCCGGACACTGCGCACAGGACCGAAAGGCTGGGTGGGGCGGCGGGCGGCCGGCGAAAGCTTGCGTCTGCGGACATCCGGGGCGAGAGCGGCCCGGTCGCCAACCCTCGTGCCTCCGTGTCCCGGGCCTCGCCGAGATTGCCCCGCGGCGCTTTCTCCCTCACGGGCGCCGAGCAACGGGTTTAGTGAACTACCGCCGAAAGCCGCGAACATTCACGCGCAAGGATATGCCTCACCCACTACCGACCGTTCCGCGCGGTGCGGACCGCAGGACGTTCCACGTGAAACATCGGCGCGATCGCAATGGAGCAGGAGGCTGGTGATATTGCGTTCGGCGACTCCATCTCGACGGCCGGGCAGCTTTCGCGTGCGCTCGGCTTTGCCGTATGATGCAAGGTCGATCGGCGGCGGTTCGCCTGGAAAAATCAAAAATTATCAGTAAAATCATGATATTCAGAACGCGATTCGATGTGATAGTCGTTGGTGGCGGCCACGCCGGCACGGAGGCTGCGCTCGCGTGCGCGCGGATGGGGTGCAAGACACTTCTGCTGACCCACAGCATCGAGACGCTTGGCCAGATGTCCTGCAATCCCTCGATCGGCGGGATCGGCAAAGGGCACCTCGTAAAGGAGGTCGATGCGCTTGGTGGTGCGATGGCGATCGCCACCGACGAGGCAGGGATCCAGTTCCGGACGCTCAACTCGAGCAAAGGCTCGGCGGTCCGTGCGACGCGCGCGCAGGCCGACCGCATCCTCTACAAGGCGGCCATCCGTCGTCGCCTCGAGAATCAGCCGAATCTCACGCTGTTCCAGCAGCCCGTCGATGATCTGACGATCGATGGCGATGGCGTCGGCGCTCGCGTCACGGGGGTCGTCACCCAAATAGGCATTACGTTCCAGGCGGATGCGGTCGTGCTGACGACGGGGACGTTCCTCTCCGGCCTGATCCACGTGGGGCTGACGAACCATGAAGCCGGCCGCGCCGGCGAGCCTCCCGCGAAGACGCTTGGCGCGCGGTTGCGCGAGTTGCGCTTGCCCGCGGGTCGGCTGAAGACAGGCACGCCGCCGCGACTCGACGGGCGCACGATCAATCTCGCATCGCTCGAGCTGCAGCCTGGCGACGATCCCGAGCCGGTGTTCAGTTTCATCGGCACGCGCGAGATGCATCCGCGGCAAGTGCCGTGCTGGATCACGCACACGAACGAGCGCACGCACGAGGTCATTCGTAGCGGGCTCGATCGCTCACCGCTTTTCACCGGCGTCATCAAGGGCGTGGGTCCGCGCTATTGTCCGTCGATCGAAGACAAGGTCGTGCGCTTCGCCGACCGGGCGAGCCATCAGATCTTTCTCGAGCCCGAGGGACTCGCGACCAACGAGATCTATCCGAACGGAATTTCCACGTCGCTGCCCTTCGACGTGCAGCTCGCGCTCGTGCGCTCGATCAAGGGCTGCGAGAACGCCCACATTCTGCGGCCCGGCTATTCGATCGAATACGATTATTTCGATCCGCGCGCGCTAAAGTCGACTCTCGAAGCCAAAGCGATCCACGGGCTCTTTTTCGCGGGGCAGATCAACGGCACCACCGGGTACGAGGAAGCGGCGGCGCAGGGCATTCTCGCGGGCATCAACGCGGGCTTGCACACGCGCGCGGAAACCGGGTGGTCGCCGCGCCGCGACGAGGCGTATCTCGGGGTGCTCGTCGACGACCTGATCACGCGGGGCGTCACCGAGCCCTATCGGATGTTCACGTCGCGCGCCGAATACCGGTTGCAGCTGCGTGAGGACAACGCCGATCTGCGTCTTACCGAGCGCGGGCGCGAGCTCGGCATCGTCGACGATGCACGCTGGGACGCGTTCGCGCGCAAGCGCGACGCGATCGCGCGCGAGCTCGAGCGCCTGCGTTCGACGACGATCAATCCAGCTGTCGTGGCGGCCCACGAGGCCGCGCGCGTCATCGGCCAGCCGCTCGAGCGCGAATATTCGCTGACGGAGTTGCTGCGTCGGCCCGGCGTGACCTACGCGTCGCTGATGACGTTGCCGGCGGCTGGCGAAGGGGTCGCAGACGCGGACGTTGCCGCACAGGTCGAGGTTGCGATCAAGTACGCGGGATATATCGACCGACAGCGCGACGAAATCGCGCGCGGTCGCGCGCAGGAATCGATGGCGCTGCCGATCGACCTCGACTATCGCAGCGTCCGCGGATTGTCGACCGAAGTGCAGCACAAGCTCAATCTGCACAAGCCGGAAACCATCGCCCAGGCGGCGCGGATCTCGGGGATCACCCCGGCAGCGATCTCGCTGCTGCTCGTGCATTTGAAGCGTGGGCAGTTGAAGCAGGCCGCGGTCGAGCGCTCGACGCTCCGCGAGGCCTCGTGATCGCCGCGGACATCGACAGCGGGCGCGACGCGCTCGGGAACACGCAACTCCCGCCCGGCGCGCGCGCGAAGCTCGCCGCGTACCTCGAGCTCCTCGCGAAGTGGAACCGCACCTACAACCTGACGGCGATTCGCGAGCCCGATAAGATGATGACGCACCACATCCTCGATTCGCTGTCGGTGTTGCCGCATCTCGAAGGGCTGTGCGCGGCGAAGACCTTGTCGCTGCTCGACATCGGCAGCGGCGCGGGACTGCCGGCGGTCCCGCTCGCGATCGCAAGGCCCGGGTGGCGCGTCGTCGCCCTCGACAGCAGCCAGAAGAAGGGAGCGTTCGTCCAGCAGGTTGCGAGCGAGCTCGCGCTGGCCAACGTCGAAGCGGTCGTCGCTCGCGTCGAAGACTATCGGCCGGCGGCGCGGTTCGATGTCGTGATTTCGCGCGCGTTCTCGGATCTCGCGACGTTCGCCGAAGGCGGCGCGCGCCACCTCGCACCCGGCGGCCGCCTCTTTGCGATGAAGGGCGTGCGTCCGGACGAGGAGATCGCCCAGCTTCCCGGCGAAGTCCGCGTTGCTGCGATCAGGGCGCTCGCCGTTCCGGGGATCGAGGCCGCCCGCCACCTGGTCGTGATGGAGCGCGGATGACGCGGATCATCGCCGTCGCGAATCAGAAAGGCGGGGTCGGCAAGACGACGACCAGCGTCAACTTGGCGGCAAGCCTCGCGGCAACGAAGCGCAGGGTTCTCCTCGTCGATCTCGATCCGCAAGGCAATGCAACGACCGGCGCCGGGATCGACAAGCGCACGTGCAGCGCGACCGTCTATCACGTGCTCCTCGGCGAGAAGAGCATCGCCGGCGTGCGAACGGCGTCCGCGTCGGGGGGCTTCGACCTCGTACCGGCCAACCGCGAGCTCGCCGGCGCCGAGGTCGAGCTCGTCGAGCTTCCCGAGCGCGAGACGCGACTCAAGGATGCGCTTGCCGATGCGCTGCAGCAGATGCGCTCGGCCATCAGCACGGTCGCGAGCGACTACGACTTCATCCTGCTCGATTGTCCGCCGTCGCTCTCACTCTTGACGCTGAACGGACTCTGCGCGGCGGACTCGGTGCTGATTCCGATGCAGTGCGAGTATTACGCGCTCGAGGGGTTGTCCGATCTCGTCCAGACGATCAAGAAGGTACGCGCGCACCTGAACCCGCGCCTCGACATCGAAGGACTGCTGCGGACGATGTTCGATCCGCGCAACACGCTCGCGCTCAACGTGTCCGCGGAGCTCGAGAAGCATTTCGGCGACAAGGTCTACCGTACGGTGATCCCGCGCAACATCCGGCTCGCCGAAGCGCCGTCGCACGGCATACCCGTGCTGCATCTCGACAAGAGCTCGAAGGGTGCGCTTGCGTACCTCGCGCTCGCGGGCGAGATGCTGCGGCGGATGGAAGTTGCCGCCGCCCCCGCGGCCGCTGCGGCCGCAGCGCTGTCGAGTTGATCGAAGGCAGCAGAACTAAGGGGAGCGCTCCGATGATTCGACCCAAGGGGCTCGGCCGCGGCCTCGACGCGCTGCTCGCGGGCGTCGACAAGGGCGAAGCGTCCGATGCGCTGCAGGCGATCGCGATCGATCGTGTGCAGCCGGGGAGGTATCAGCCGCGAACACAGATGAGCGACGAGGCGCTCGAGGATCTCGCCGCTTCGATTCGCGAGCACGGCGTGATGCAGCCGATACTCGTGCGCCCCGTCGGCGGCGGCCGCTTCGAGATCGTAGCCGGCGAGCGGCGATGGCGCGCGGCGAAGCGCGCTGGGCTCGCCGAAGTGCCTGCGCTCGTGAAGACGGTGCCCGACCAGTCGGCGCTTGCTTTGGCGCTGATCGAGAACATTCAGCGCGAGGACTTGAACCCGCTCGAGCAGGCGAACGGGCTGCAGCGCCTGATCGACGAATTCGGAATGACGCACGACGCCGCGGCGAAGGCCGTCGGGCGCTCGCGCAGCGCCGTGACGAATCTCTTACGCCTGCGCGAGCTCGCGAAGCCGGTGCAGGCGTACCTGATGCACGGCCAGATCGACATGGGCCACGCCCGGGCGCTGCTCGCGCTCTCCGCTGGCCAGCAGGCCGCGGCTGCGGCGCGCGTGGTCGCCCAAGGACTCTCCGTGCGGGAAACGGAACGCCTCGTTCACCAGTTCGCGCATCCGGGCCGGCGCAGGCGAACGGCGCCCGCGCCGGATCCGGATCTAGCGCGCTTGCAGGAGGAGCTCGCCGAATCGCTGGGCGCCAAGGTCGCGATCGTCGCGAAGACCAGCGGGGCGGGCAAGCTCGTGATCGGCTACTCGAGCCTCGAGCAGCTCGACGGGATCCTCGCGAAGCTCAAGTAGCGGGTCGAGCGAGAGCGGGATGCGTCGCGCTCTCGTCCACAGGAAGCTCCGGGCGGAGCTTCCGGCGTTAAGGGCGCCCCTGGGGAGCAGTGGCCTCAGCCGATCTGCCTCAGCATCGTCTCCGCGTCCGAGACTTCATACTGGCCGGGCTTCTCGACGTTGAGCACCTTGACGACGCCGTTGTCGACGAGCATCGAGAAGCGCTGGCAGCGAAGGCCGAGGCCGCGCGCGGAGAGATCGATCTCGAGCCCGAGCGCCTTCGTGAAGTCCGCGCTGCCATCGCCCATCATCCGGATCTTGCCCGCGGTGTGCTGATCGCGTGCCCACGCGCCCATGACGAACGCGTCGTTGACCGCCATGCAGATCACGTCGGAGACGCCTTTCGCCTTCAGCCGGTCGAGATTCTGAACATAGCTCGGCACGTGCTTCGCCGAGCACGTCGGCGTGAACGCGCCCGGCAGTCCGAAGATCACGACCTTCTTGCCGCGCGTCAGGTCGTCGACCTTGAACTTGTTCGGGCCGATCGTGCAGCCGGCGGTCTCCTCCTCGACGTATTCGGAGAGTTCGCCCGAGGGCAGCTTGTCGCCAGTTTTGATCGTCATGGGTTCTCCTGGGGGGCATGGGACCGCAAAGCGCGGAGGGGGACCGAGGATTGCAGGCATCGCGCAGAAATTCAACCCCCACGCCCGAGCGGGTTACGCAACAACCGCTTGCTCGGCGGACGCGGTCGCGGTAGCTTGCCGGTTCGACAGGGGAGGAGAGCATGGCCGCATCCGCAAAGAATGCCGCCGCAGCGGCCCCGCGCGCGACGACGCTGCTCGTCGCGACGCGCAAAGGACTCTGGACGCTCACGAGCGATGCGGCACGTCGCAAATGGAAATTGAGCGGCCCGGACTTTCTCGGGCACATCGTTCACCATGCGCTCAAGGACCCGCGTGACGGCAAAACGATGCTCGCGGCGGCGCGGACAGGTCACCTCGGGCCGACGGTGTTTCGCTCGACGGATCGCGGTCGCACGTGGAAGGAGGCGGGCAAGCCGCCCGCATTCAAGGAAGGAAGCGGGCGAACCGTCGACCATACTTTCTGGCTCACGCCCGGACATTCGACGCAGCCCGGCGTGTGGTGGGCGGGCACCTCGCCGCAAGGGTTGTTCCGCTCTGAAGACGGCGGAGTGACCTGGGCAGGGGTGGACGGCTTCAACGACCATCCGCAGCGCAAGGCCTGGTGCGGCGGCGATCAGGACGGAACGCCCGACGGGCCGAAGCTGCATTCGATCCTCGTCGACCCGCGAGACGCGCGACACCTGTACATCAGCATGTCGAGCGGCGGTACTTTCGAGTCGCTCGACGGCGGAGCCGGGTGGACGCCGCTCAACAAGGGTGTGCGCGCCGACTTCCTGCCGCAGCCCGATCCGGAGTTCGGCCACGACCCCCATTGCGTGCGCCTGCATCCGAACGATCCGGACCGCCTCTACCAGCAGAACCACACCGGCATCTTCCGTATCGATCGGCCGGCGGAGCGCTGGGTCGAGATCGGCGCGTCGATGCCGAAATCGGTGGGATCGATCGGCTTCCCGATGACGCTGCACCCGCGCGATCCCGACACGCTGTGGGTATTCCCGATGGACGGCTCCAGCGTGTGGCCGCGCATTTCGCCCGGAGGAAAGCCCGCGGCGTATCGGTCGGTCAACGGCGGCAAAACGTGGCAACGTCAGGCCACGGGACTCCCCAAGTCGCAGGCATGGTGGACGGTCAAGCGGCAGGCGATGACTGCCGACCGAGCCCCCACAGTGGGCGTTTACTTCGGGACAACGAGCGGCGAGATCTGGGGCAGTCGCGACGAAGGCCGGAGCTGGAAGTGCATCGCGCAACATCTGCCGCATATCTACGCGGTCGAGTCGGTGTAAGCCGCAGGCGGATGATCGTTCGCATTCCCACGGTCCTTCGCTCCTACACGGGCGGCCGCGAAACCGTGGAGATCGCGGCACCCACGACCCTGGGAGCGGCGGTCGACGCACTCGACGCGCGATTCCCGGGCTTTCGCTTCCGGATCATCGACGAGCAACATGCCGTCCGGCCGCACATCAAGCTCTTCGTCGACGGCGCGCTCGCTCGTGACCTCGCCACATCGATCGCCGCGGCGCATGAACTGATGATCGTCGGCGCGCTGTCGGGAGGCTGAATGCGCCGGCGAGCGCGCGCCGGAACCATCGCATCGCGGCGCAGCATGTCCATTGCGAGCGTGGGGGCAGGACCGCTATAATCCCGCGGTTTGCTGCAGGGGGGAGCGCTCCGCAAGCAGCCTCGAGGGCGCACTGGTGATCTCCCCGCTCAAGACCCAACCCATTCGTACCGTCCTCCGGTGGCAACTCATCGCCACGGCAGCCATAGCGGTGATCGCTGGGGTCTGGGCGGGGCAGCAGGGGATGATTTCTGCGGTGCTGGGGGGGGTGGTCAACGTGGTTGCCGGCGCGGTCTATGCGCTCATGCTCGGGCTGGGGCAGCGAGCGCGCTCCGTACCGGACGCCGGAAGCATGCTCATCGCGATGCTCCGGGCGGAGGCCGCCAAGATCCTCGTGATCGTCGGCGGCCTGTGGATCGTGCTATCCGCCTACAAAGACGTCGTGCCGGTGGCGTTCTTCACGGCGTTCGTGATCACCGTAATCGTGTTCAGCATGGCGTTTTTCGTACGCGACCAGACGACCTGAAAGAAAGCCCGTGGCTGCCGAATCCGAACTGAACCCGACCGGCTATATCCAGCACCACCTCACCTTTCTGACGAAGGCGAGCGAGGCCGGCGGCTTCTGGACCGTCAACGTCGACACGGTCGTCACCTCGGTGATCCTGGGGGTCATCGCGTTCGGCTTCCTGTGGCTAGTCGCCCGCAAGGTGACCTCCGGCGTTCCGTCGAAGACGCAGGCGTTCGTCGAGCTGCTGCTCGATTTCGTCAACGAGCAGGTGAAGGGAATTTTCCACGGCGAACTGAAGACCATCGCACCGCTGGCCCTGACGGTGTTCGTCTGGGTGATCCTCATGAACGCAATGGATTTCCTGCCGATCGACGTCATGGGGCTCTTCTATGAGCACGTCCTGCATCAACACACCTGGCGCGGCGTGCCGACCGCCGACGTCAACACGACGTTCGCGCTGTCCCTCTCGGTTTTCGGCCTGATGATCTTCTACAGCATAAAGATCAAGGGCCTCGGCGGCTGGATCCACGAGCTCTTCTGCGCGCCGTTCGGGAGCAACCCGTTGCTGTGGCCGGCGAACCTGCTCTTCAACGCCGTCGAATACGTGTCGAAGCCGCTGTCGCACTCGCTGCGGCTGTTCGGCAACATGTACGCGGGCGAAATCATCTTCATGCTGCTCGGGCTGTGGGCTGCGACCGGCGTCGTAGGCAGCGTGTTCGGCGCCGTGCTGAACCTGGGCTGGTCGATCTTCCACATCCTGATCGTCGTGCTGCAAGCCTACATCTTCATGATGCTGACCATTGTGTACGTCGCAATGGCGCACGAGCACCACTAGCCGCATACCGGTTTCGTTCCACCGGACAACAACCTCCGTTCAGAAAGGATAGCAAATGGACAAGATGCAAGCACTGGCGATGATCCAAGGCCTCACCGGCGTCGGCATCGGACTCATCATCGGGCTCGGTGCGCTCGGCGCATGCGTGGGCGTGGGCATCATGTGCTCGCGGTTCCTCGAGGGCGCGGCGCGCCAGCCGGAGCTGATGCCGCAGCTGCAGGCGAAGGTGTTTCTGCTCCTCGGCCTGATCGACGCGTCGTTCATCATCGGCGTGGGCCTCGCGATGCTGTTCGCGTTCGGCAATCCGCTGATTCCGGCCGCACTGAAATAGGCGGCGCCAAGAGCCCGCCATTCCGAGGCACGGGACAGCCATGAACATCAATTTCACGCTGGTGATGCAGGCGATCGCGTTCGCCGCGTTCGTCTGGTTCACGGCAAAGTTCGTGTGGCCGCATCTGATGCGCGCGATCGACACGCGCCAGAAGCAGATCGCCGACGGACTCGCCGCGGGCGAGCAGGGCCGGCAGGACCTCGCCGCGACGGAAAAGAAGATCGCGTCGATGATGAACGAAGCGAAGGCGCGCTCGTCCGACATCATCGCGCAGGGCGAGAAGCTCAAGACCGAAACGATCGACGCCGCGAAGCAGGAGGCGAAGGCCGAAGCCGCCCGCATTCTCGCCGCGGCGAAGGACGAGATCGAGCAGGAGGTCGTTCGGGCGAAAGAGGCGCTCCGCGACCAGGTCGCGGATCTTGCCGTCGCGGGCGCTTCGAAGATCCTGAAGCGCGAGGTCGACGCGAAAGCGCACGCCGATCTGCTCGCATCGATCCGGCAGCAGCTCTGACGGATTCGCGATGGCCGAGCTGACGACGATCGCGCGACCGTACGCTGAAGCGGCGTTCCGCACGGCGCGCGACGAGAACGCGCTTCCCGCCTGGTCGCAGATGCTGCGCTTCGCGAGCGATGTGGTCGCCGATCCGCGGGTTGCCGCGGCGCTCGACAATCCGAAACTCACGGGGAGCGACAAGGCTTCGCTCGTCCTGTCGATCTGCGGCGACAAGCTCGACCATCTCGGCCGCAACTTCGTCCAGCTGTTGGTCGAATCCGACCGTGTCGCGCTGCTGCCGCAAATCAGCGAGCACTTCGAAACGTTGAAGGACGACACCGACGGCGTCGCCAAGGCGCGGATCGACAGCGCGTTTCCGCTGACCGACGCGCAGCTCGCCGAGCTGACAGCCGCGCTCGAGAAGCACTTCGCGCGGAAGATCGAGGCGACCGTCAACATCGACCCCGCGCTTATCGGCGGCGCGCGGATCACTGTCGGCGACACGGTGATCGACGCCTCCGTCGAGGCGCAGCTCCAGGCGATGGCGACGCGGCTGCGAGCCTGACATTGAAACCCATGTGCAACGGCGCATGCGCGCCCGGATTGCGAGGACACCATGCAACTGAACCCGTCTGAAATCAGCGAGCTGATCAAGAGCCGGATCCGGGATCTCGACACCGGCGCCGAAGTGCGTACGCAGGGAACCGTCGTTTCGGTGACCGACGGCATCTGTCGCGTCCACGGTCTGTCGGATGCAATGGCGGGCGAGATGCTCGAGTTTCCGCAGAACACCTTCGGGCTGGCGCTCAATCTCGAGCGCGATTCGGTCGGCGCGGTGATCCTCGGGAACTACGAGCACATCAGCGAAGGCGACACGGTGAAGTGCACGGGGCGGATTCTTTCCGTGCCCGTCGGCCCCGAGCTGATCGGACGCGTCGTCGACTCGCTCGGCACACCGATCGACGGCAAAGGCCCGATCAACGCGAAGGAGACCGATGTCATCGAGAAGGTCGCGCCGGGCGTGGTGTGGCGCCAGTCAGTGTCGCAGCCCGTGCAGACGGGATTGAAGGCGATCGACTCGATGGTGCCGATCGGGCGCGGACAGCGCGAGCTCATCATCGGCGACCGGCAGACCGGCAAGACAGCGGTGGCGATCGACACGATCATCAATCAGAAGGGCAAGGATCTGATCTGCATTTACGTCGCGATCGGGCAGAAAGCGTCGTCGATCAAGAACGTGATCCGCAAGCTCGAAGAATACGGCGCGATGGCGTACACGATCGTCGTCGCCGCGACGGCGTCGGACTCGGCGGCGATGCAGTACATCGCGCCCTATTCGGGCTGCACGATGGGCGAATACTTCCGCGACCGCGGCCAGGACGCTCTTATCATCTACGACGACCTGACCAAGCAGGCGTGGGCATACCGGCAGATCTCGCTGCTCCTGCGGCGACCGCCGGGCCGTGAGGCGTACCCCGGCGACGTGTTCTACCTGCACTCGCGTCTGCTCGAGCGCGCGGCGCGGTGCAACACCGAGTACGTCGAGAACTTTACCAAGGGCGCGGTCAAGGGCAAGACCGGATCGCTCACCGCGCTGCCGATCATCGAGACGCAGGCGGGCGACGTCACCGCGTTCGTGCCGACCAACGTGATCTCGATCACCGACGGTCAGATCTTCCTCGAGACCGACCTCTTCAATTCCGGCATCCGCCCCGCCATCAACGCCGGCATCTCGGTGTCGCGGGTGGGCGGCAACGCGCAGACGAAGATCATCAAAAAGCTGGGCGGCGGAGTGCGCCTCGCGCTCGCGCAGTACCGCGAGCTCGCCGCGTTCGCGCAGTTCGCCTCCGATCTCGACGAGGCGACGCGCAAGCAACTCGATCGCGGCCGGATGGTGACGGAGCTGATGAAACAGCCGCAGTTCCACCCGCTGCAGGTGAACGAGATGGCGGTAACGCTGTTCAGCGTGAACCGCGGCTACTACGACGACGTCCCCGTCGAGAAGGCGCTCGCGTTCGAGTCCGCGCTGCGCGCGTACACGAAGAGCAAGTACGGCGAACTGATGGACAACCTCGAGAAGACAAAGGACCTCTCGGCCGACGACGAGAAGGCGCTCGCCGCCGCCGTCGAGGACTTCAAGAAGAACGGCGCATATTAGACATGGCCGGCTCCAAGGCAATCCGGACCAAGATCAAGAGCGTGCAGAGCACGCGCAAGATCACGAAGGCCATGGAAATGGTCTCGGCCGCCAAGATGAAGAAGGCGCAGGACCGGATGCGCGCATCGCGTCCGTACGTCGAGCGCGCGCTGCAGATCGCACTCCACGTCGCGAAGGCGAACACCGAGTACAAGCATCCGTTCCTCGCCGTCCGCGAGAACGTGAAACGGGTCGGCGCAATCGTCGTCACCACCGACAAGGGGCTCTGTGGCGGGCTCAACACCAACGTCCTGCGACTCGTGCTCGCTGCGCACAAGGAATGGCGCGCGAAAGGGCTCGAAGTCGACTACGTGGCGATCGGCAACAAGGGGCTCGGGTTTCTGCAGCGGCTTGGCGCGAAGGTCGTGTCGCACGCCGTCCAGCTCGGCGACCGGCCGCACCTCGACCGCGTGGTCGGGCCGGTGAAGGTACTGCTCGACGAGTACATCGACGGGCAGGTCGACCAGGTGCACATCTTCTTCACGACGTTCATCAACACTATGAAGCAGGAGGCGCGCCACGGAATCATGCTGCCGATCCCCGAAGAGTTCCGCACGGCGACGGGCGAGGTGCGTAAAGCCGACGCGCAGGCCGGGTCGTGGGATTACCTGTACGAGCCCGATGCGAAGGATCTGCTCGACTCGGTGCTGCGGCGCTTTGTCGAGGCGCTCGTCTACCAGATGATCAACGAGAACATGGCCTCCGAGCAGTCGGCGCGGATGGTCGCAATGAAGGCGGCGACCGACAACGCCTCCAAGATCATCGACGAGCTGCAGCTGATCTACAACAAGTCGCGGCAGGCGTCGATCACCAAAGAGCTCTCGGAGATCGTCGGCGGCGCGGCTGCCGTGTAGCCGCGCGAACGGAATCGAAGCAAACGTAAATCGAGGAAGCCAAGATGAACCAGGGAACCATCGTCCAATGCATCGGCGCCGTCGTCGACGTCGAATTCGCGCGCAACGAGATGCCCAACATCTACGACGCGCTGAAGATGGATGACATCGGTCTCACGCTCGAGGTACAGCAGCAGCTGGGCGACGGGATCGTGCGCACGATTGCGCTCGGCAGCTCCGACGGGCTGCGCCGCGGCATGCAGGTCGTCAACACCGGCGAGCCGATCATGGTGCCGGTCGGCGTGAAGACGCTGGGCCGCATCATGGATGTCCTCGGCCGCCCGATCGACGAGTGCGGCCCGATCGGCGCGGACAAAGAGATGTCGATCCATCGTGAAGCGCCCGATTTCGAGGACCTCTCGCCCTCGCAGGAGCTGCTCGAAACCGGCATCAAGGTCATCGACCTGATCTGCCCGTTCGCGAAGGGCGGCAAGGTGGGGCTGTTCGGCGGCGCCGGCGTGGGCAAGACCGTGACGATGATGGAGCTCATCAACAACATCGCGACCGCGCACTCGGGCCTCTCGGTGTTCGCCGGCGTCGGCGAGCGCACGCGCGAGGGCAACGACTTCTATCACGAGATGATCGAAGCCGGGGTCGTCAACAAGGGCGATTTCACCAAGTCGAAGGTGGCGATGGTGTACGGCCAGATGAACGAGCCGCCGGGCAACCGGCTGCGCGTCGGCCTGACCGGGCTCACGATCGCGGAATCGTTCCGCGACGAGGGTCGCGACGTGCTGCTGTTCATCGACAACATCTACCGCTTCACCCTCGCGGGCACCGAAGTGTCCGCGCTGCTCGGACGGATGCCCTCCGCGGTGGGCTACCAGCCGACGCTCGCCGAGGAGATGGGACGGCTGCAGGAGCGCATCACCTCGACGAAGACCGGCTCGATCACATCGATCCAGGCGATCTACGTGCCCGCGGACGACCTGACCGACCCGTCGCCGGCGACGACGTTCGGCCACCTGGACGCGACCGTCGTTCTCTCCCGCGACATCGCCTCGCTCGGCATCTACCCCGCCGTCGACCCTCTCGATTCGACATCGCGCCAGATCGACCCCAACGTGATCGGCGTCGAGCACTACACGACGACGCGCTCGGTGCAGTCGGTGCTGCAGCGCTACAAAGAGCTGCGTGACATCATCGCGATTCTCGGCATGGACGAGCTCTCGCCCGACGACAAGCTGGTCGTCGCCCGCGCGCGCAAGATCCAGCGCTTCCTGTCGCAGCCGTTCACGGTGGCGGAGGCGTTCACGGGCTCGCCGGGCAAATTCGTCTCGCTCAAGGAGACGATCAAGGGCTTCAAGATGATCGTCGACGGCGAATGCGACGCGCTTCCCGAGCAGGCGTTCTACATGGTCGGCGCGATCGAGGAAGCGTTCGAGAAGGCCAAGACGCTGCAATGACGCGCCGTTCACCGGAGGACTGATCCGCCATGGCACACACCATTCACGTCGACGTCGTCAGCGCCGAGGAGCAGATCTTCTCGGGCGAGGCGGAGTTCGTCGTGCTTCCCGGCGTTCTCGGCGAGCTCGGAATCTATCCGCGGCACGCGCCGCTGCTCACGCAGATCAAGCCGGGCGCGGTGCGGATCAAGGTTCCCGGGCAGGCGGCGGACGAGCTCGTGTTCGTGCAGGGCGGGTTCCTCGAGGTCCAGCCGACGCGGGTGACGGTACTCGCCGACACCGCAATCCGCGCGAAGGATCTCGACGAAGCCTCCGCGCAGGCCGCGAAGAAGGCGGCCGAGGAAGCGATGCAGAACAAGACCTCGCGCGAGGAGATCGCGTCGGCCGAGGCCGAGCTCGCGATCGCGATGGCGCAGCTCGAGGCGATCCGCAAGATGCGCCATCGCGCTTAAGCAGCGAGCTGCTGGCGCGCGAGCGTTACCCAGTAGCTCGCGCCGATCGCGAGCACGTCGTCGTTGAAATCGTAATACGGGTTGTGGATGTTGGGCGTATCGGGCCCGCGGCCGGCACCGAGCCACACGTAGCAGCCCGGCTTCGCCTGCAGCATGAACGCGAAGTCCTCGCTGCCCATGTTGGGCTGCGGGTCGGTATCGACGTTCGCCGCCCCGACCACGGCGCTCGCTGCGGCGATCGCGTGCCTGGTTTCCTCGGGCGCGTTCACCGTAGCCGGGTAGCGCCGCTCGTAGCGCACCGTGGCGCTCATGTCGAACATCGCCGCCGCGCCGGCGACGATGCCGCGCATCCGCTGCTCGATCACCTCCTGGACGGCGGGGTTGAACGTCCTCACGGTGCCGCGAAGCACCACTTCCTGCGGTATCACGTTCCAGGTGTCGCCGCCGTGCACCTGCGTGACGCTGACGACTCCCGCCTCGAGCGGATGAATGTTCCGCGCGACGATCGTCTGCAGCGCGCCGATCGCGTGCGCGGCGAAGAGCATCGGGTCCTTTCCCATGTAGGGCATTGCCGCATGGGCGCCTTTGCCGGTAGCGACGATTTCGAAGATGTCGAAGGCCCCCATGAGGGGACCGACGCGCATCCCGAACGAGCCGGCGGGCATGGTCGGCCAGTTGTGCATTCCGTAGACTGCGCGCATCGGAAACTTCTCGAAGAGGCCCTCCTCGACCATAACGCGGCCGCCGCCCTCGTTCTCTTCCGCGGGCTGAAAGATGAAGTAGAGCGTGCCGTCGAAACCCTTTTCTCGCGCGAGCGCCGCCGCGGCGCCCAGCAGCATCGAGGTGTGGCCGTCGTGGCCGCACGCGTGCATCTTGCCGGAGACCGTCGATGCATGCGCGGCGCCCGTCTTCTCGTGCATGTGGAGCGCGTCGAGGTCGGCGCGGAGCCCGATCGCGCCTTTTCCGGATCCGCAGCGCAGCACGCCGACCACGCCGGTCTTCGCGAGGCCCGTGTGCACATCGAGGCCGAACGAGCGCAGCTTGTCGGCCACGAACGCGGAGGTCGCACTTTCCTCGAACGCCGTTTCCGGATGCGCGTGGATATGGTGGCGCCACGCCTTCATCTCGGGAACGAGCGCGTCGATCTCGGCGACGGTCTTCATCGGAGCTCCTCCTCGGCTTGTTGCGCGTGGAGCGGCGATGTTAGCGCAACGCCGGGTCCGCGGGCGAGTCGCCGCACGGCGCTGCGCTAGAATCGCCCCGCGAAGGCCGCGCCAGAGGCGCCCGCATGTCCACTCCCGAACCGCAATACGACCTGCTCGTCGTCGGCGCCGGAATCAACGGCGCCGGGGTCGCCCGCGACGCCGTCGGGCGCGGGCTGCGCGTGCTGATCATAGAGAAGGGGGATCTCGCATCGGCGACGTCGCAGTGGAGCACGAAGCTCATTCACGGCGGGCTCCGCTACCTCGAGCAATACGAATTTCGTCTCGTCCGCGAAGCGCTCGCGGAACGCGAGGTCGTCCTGCATCAGGCGCCGCATATCGTGCAGCCGCTGCAGTTCGTCCTGCCGCACGAGCCCCACCTGCGCCCGGCGTGGATGTTGCGCGCGGGGCTTTTCCTCTACGACCATCTCGGGAAGCGCGAGACGCTTCCCGGATCGTTCGGCGTCGACCTGGCGGGCTCCAAATGGGGCGCCGGTCTCAAGGCGGAATTCCGGAAGGGATTCGTCTATTCGGATGCGCGCGTCGACGACGCGCGTCTGGTCGTGCTCAACGTGATGGACGCGCGCGATCGCGGCGCGGAGGTGCGCGTCCACACGCGTCTCGCGTCGGCGCTGAGGCGGCAGGCGAAGGGCAGCCCGTCGTGGCAAGTGACGCTCGAGACCCCCGAGGGCCGGCGCGCCGTGACCGCGAGCGTGATCGTCAACGCAGCCGGCAACTCGGTCAAGGCGGTTCGCGAAGCCGTCAACGGCTACGCCTCCCCGGAGAACGTCCGCCACGTCAAGGGCAGCCACATCGTCGTGCCTCGCGTGCACGACGAGGATCACGCCTACATCCTGCAGAACGCCGACAAGCGGATCGTGTTCATCATTCCGTATCAGGAGCGCTATTCGCTGATCGGGACGACCGACGTCGCGGTGGAAGCGTTCGAGGCGCCGCGAATCGATTCCGCAGAGATCGACTACCTCCTCGAGCTCGCGAACACGTATCTCGCGCGTGCGCTCGATCGCGACGACATCTTGTGGACCTACAGCGGTGTGCGCCCGCTCTACGATGACGGTTCCGCCGACCCCTCGGAGATCACGCGCGACTACGTGTTCGAGGTCGATACGGGCGCGGGCGGCGGCGCGCCGATGTTGTCGATCTACGGGGGGAAGATCACGACGTACCGGAAGCTCGCCGAGCAGGCGCTCGATCACATCGCACGCTATCTGCCGCCGCTGAAACCCCGCTGGACGGACCGTGCCGTGCTTCCGGGCGGCGACTTGCCGGCGGGCGGATTGGGCGCGTGGCTCGCGGAGCTCGGCAACCGCTATCCGGGGCTCCCCGCTTCGCTCCTGCGCGGCCTAGCGCACCGGCACGGCACCCGCGCGCTAGCAATCCTCGGCGACGCGCGAGCAACGGGCGACCTGGGCGATGACTTCGGTCACGGTCTCACGGAGGCCGAGGTCGCGTATTTCATCCGCAGCGAGTGGGCGCGCAGCGGCGAAGACGTGCTGTGGCGTCGGACGAAGTGCGGCATCGGCATGAGCGCCGCCGAGCGCGGGCGCGTCGAGGCATTCGTGACCGGTTGCGCGCCGCCGCCGCGCGATGGCGGCAAGGCGCCGGCGCAGCAGGCGGGTCGATCGAGCGCCGCGGGCGATTGACGTGCGGCCGCTTGCAGACATGCCGGACGCCACGCGTCGCGCGATTCGCGGCGTGCTGACCGATATCGACGACACGCTCTCCACGCACGGCCGAATCGGCGCCGCTGCATACGCGGCGATGGAGCGCCTGCATACTGCCGGCCGCCTCTTGATCCCGATCACCGGTCGACCCGCCGGCTGGTGCGACCACATCGCGCGGATGTGGCCGGTCGACGCCGTCGTCGGCGAGAACGGCGCGCTCTACATGCGGCACGATGACGCTTCGCGAAAGCTCATTCGGCGCTTCGCTCTCGACGAGGCGATGCGCAGCGCGAATCGCGAGCGGCTCGAGGCGATCGGCGAGCGAATTCTCGCCGCCGTGCCGGGTTGCGCGCTCGCTTCGGATCAGCGCTATCGCGAGTCCGATCTCGCGATCGACTATTGCGAAGACGTGACCCCCCTTCCCCGCGCGTCCGTCGACCGCATCGTCGCGCTGATGCGGGCCGAGGGGATGACGGCGAAGGTGAGCTCGATCCACGTCAACGGGTGGTTCGGGAGCTTCGACAAGCTCTCGATGACGCGGATCGCGCTCGCCGAAGTCTTCGGCATCGATCTCGACGCCCAGCGCGAGCACTTCGTCTTCGTGGGCGACTCGCCGAACGACGCGCCAATGTTCGCGTTCTTTCCGAACGCCGTCGGTGTCGCGAACGTGCGCGGATTCGCCGATCGGATCGCGACGTTGCCCGCTTATGTCACGCAAAGCGAAGCGGGCGCCGGCTTCGCGGAAGCCGCCGAGTTTCTGCTCGCGTAGGAGGCAGGCGCGTCGACGCGGTCACGCGGCCCGAGCGGAAGCATCGCGACCGCGCGTCCCTACGCCTTCTTCAAATCCTGGTCCTTGAGCGGCAGGTTCCGGATCCGCCTGCCCGTCGCCGCGAAGATCGCGTTCAGCACCGCCGGCGCAGCGACGGCGATCGTCGGCTCGCCCACGCCGCCCCAGAACCCGCCCGAGGGCATCACGATCGTCTCGACCGCGGGCATCTCGTCCATCCGCAGCACGCGATAGGTGTCGAAGTTGGTCTGCTCGATCCGCCCGTCCTTGACGGTGCACTCGCCGTAGAGCGCGGCCGACAATCCGTAGACGAACGAGCCCTCGACCTGCGCCTCGATCTGCTGCGGATTGACCGCGTACCCCGAATCGGTCGCGGCGACGATCCTGTGGACCTTGAGCGCCCCGCTCGGGCTCACCGACACCTCGGCACAGGCGGCGACGTAGCTGCCAAAGCCCATCGTCTGCGCCAGCCCGCGATAAATGCCCGCGGGCGCCGGCTTGGCCCAGCCCGCGCGCTCGGCGACGGCGTTCAGCACCGCGAGATGCTTCGGGCTCTTCGCGAGAAGCTTCCGGCGCAGGGCGAGCGGGTCCTGGCCCGTCGCATGCGCGATCTCGTCGACGAAGCATTCGAGGTAGATCGTGTTCTGGTTGAGATTCACGCCGCGCCAGAACCCCGGCGGGACATGCGGATTGCGCATCGCGTGATCGATCAGCAGATTCGGAATCGCCGTGTAGCCGAGCGACGCTTCGGGTCCAGGCGGATTCAGGCCCTGGAACACGACCGGGTCCTTGCCGTCCTTGACGTTCGACGGAAAGATTGCGGCGACAATCGACTGTCCCGAGATGCGCATGTGCAGCGCCGTGACGTTGCCGTCGCTGTCGAGGCCCGCGGTCAGCTTGCACTGCGTGACCGGGTGATAGCGGCCGTGCGTCATGTCTTCTTCGCGCGTCCAAATCAGCTTCACCGGCGTGCCGGGCATCTCCTTCGCGATCAGCACCGCCTGCGTCACCCAGTCGTGCACCGCGCCCCGACGGCCGAATCCGCCGCCCAGCAGCAGCTTGTAGACGTCGCACTTGGCGAGAGGGAGCCCCGCCGCTTCGGATGCCGCTGCGAGTGCTGCCTCGCCGTTCTGCGTCGGCGTCCACACCTCGCAGCGCTCCGGAGTCCACCGTGCGGTCGCGTTCATCACTTCCATCGTCGCGTGGTTCTGGTGCGGATACGAATAGACGGCCTCGATCTTGCGGGACGTCGCGGCGATCGCCGCACGTGCGTTGCCGACCTCGTTCCCGGCGACCGCATCCGGTGCGTCGAGTCCCGCCTTGAGCACCTCGGCGAACTTGGCACTGGATGCCGTCGCGTTCGGTCCGTAATCCCATTCGATCGGCGTCGCGTCGAGCGCGGTCTTCGCGTGCCACCAGGTGTCAGCTACGACGGCCACGCCGGAATCACCGACCCGGACGACCTTCGTCACGCCGGGCTTTTTCAACGCGACCGCGGCATCGAAGCTCTTTACCTTGCCGCCGAACACCGGGCAGTCCTTGATAGCGGCGTTCAGCATTCCGGGCAGAACGAGATCCATCCCATAGATCTGCTTGCCCGTGGTCTTGTCGACGGTGTCGAGACGCGCGAGGCGCTTGCCGGCGATCTTCCAGTCCTTCGGGTCCTTGAGCGCGACCTCCGTCGGCGGCGCGATTTTCGCCGCAGCGGAAGCGACTTTGCCGTACGTCGTCGAGCGGGCCGTCGGCGTGTGCGTGATGACGCTCTTGTCGACCGTGCATTCGGCGACCGGCACCTTCCAGTCGTTCGCCGCCGCCTGCACGAGCATCACGCGCGCCGTCGCGCCTCCCTTGCGCACGTACTCGTTGGAGTCGCGAATGCCGCGGCTCCCGCCCGTCGAGTAGTTGCCCCACACGCGGTTGCGCGCCAGGTTCTCGCCGGGCGTCGGAAACTCGGTCTTGACCTTCGCCCAGTCACATTCGAGCTCTTCGGCGACGAGCTGCGCGAGACCCGTGAGCGTCCCCTGCCCCATCTCGGAGCGCGCGATGCGGATCACTACGGTATCGTCGGGTTGCACGACGACCCAGGCGTTGATCTCGTGCGCCGCGCTCGACTGCGCCGACGCGACACTTGCGAATGGAACGTGGAAGCCGACGACGAGGCTGCCCGCGACCGCCGACGACGCGCCGAGAAATTGCCGCCGCGAAAGTCGAATCGTCATGACGTGCTCCCGTCGGCGTCCTCAATCGCGAGGCCGGCAGCCTTCACTGCGCCGCCCTGCCCCGCCGCCTTGATCGCCGCGCGCACGCGGTTGTACGTGCCGCAGCGGCAGATATTGGTGATCGCGGCGTCGATGTCGGCATCGGTGGGCTTCGGCTTGTCGCGGAGGAGCGCCGCCGCCGCCATAATCATCCCGGACTGGCAGAAGCCGCACTGCGGCACGTCGAGCGCGACCCACGCCCTCTGCACGGGGTGCGAGCCGTCGGCCGACAGGCCTTCGATGGTCACGATCTTCGCGCCCGCCGCGACCGCGGAGATCGGGAGCACGCAGCTCCGCGTGGGCGCGCCGTCGATGTGCACCGTGCACGCGCCGCACTGCGCGACGCCGCAACCGTACTTCGTACCCGTGAGACGGAGCTGCTCGCGCAGCACCCAAAGGAGCGGCGTGTCCGGCTCGGCGTCGTATTGGAGGACGCTGCCGTTGACGTTCAGGCTGGGCATGGGCGATCTCCTCTCGGCGCAGGTGTGGGACTCGCCGCCATTCCGGCGAGCTCCGACCACACGGGGCTTGCCGCGTGCGGCCGGCGCCGGCAATCATTCTAACGAGTTCGAATCGCGCCGTCTGTCTCGCGTCGTGGAGTGAACATTCGGCCGAGCCGCGAATGCTGCAACCGCGTTGCCGGATTTATGCGCGCCCGCGCCGTTGCCGCAGCGCGAGAGCGCCGCGGCCCGCGAAGCGCGCAGCCGATCCAAACGCCTCCTCGATTCGCACACCTTCATTCCACTTCGCCATGCGCTCGGAGCGCGCGAACGAGCCGACCTTGAGTCGGTCCGCATTCCAGCCGACCGCGAGATGGACGATGGACACGTCCTCGGTCTCTCCGGAGCGTGCGGAGACGATCGTCGCGAAGCCGGCTTCTCTCCCCGCGCGCAGCGCTGCGAGCGTCTCGCTGAGTGTGCCGGCCTGGTTCGGCTTGATGAGCACCGCATTGCACGCGCGCTCGGCCGCGGCGCCTCGCACGCGGGCCGCGTCGGTGGTCAGGTAGTCGTCGCCGACGATCTCGACGCGCGGCCCGGCGGCCTGCGTAAACGCGATCCAGCCCTCGCGGTCGTCCTCGGCGAGCGGATCCTCGACCGAGACGATCGGATAGCGATCGAGCCAGCCGAGCAGGAGCTCGATCATGCCGTCGGTATCCAGCTCGCAGGGCTCGAGGCCGAGCCGATAACGGCCATCGCGGCCGAGCTCCGAGGCTGCGACGTCCAGCGCGATCGCGACTTCGTCGCCGGCACGGAAGCCCGCGCGCTCGATCGCGGAGACGACCATCTCCAGCGCCTCTTCGTTGCTGTCGAACGCGGGCCACCATCCGCCCTCGTCCGCGACACCCGCGAGCTTGCCCGCATCGCGCATCAGCTCCCCGGCCGCGCGGTAAACCTCGGCGCTCATCTCGAGCGCCCGCGCAAACGACCGGGCCCCCACTGGCACGACCATGAGATCCTGCAGGTCGATTCGCCGCCCGGCATGCGCGCCGCCGCCGAAGATCTGGATCTCAGGCATCGGCAGCGAGATGGATCCGTCGCCGCCGGCGAGATATCGCCACAGCGGCATCCCGCGCGCCGCCGCTGCCGCGTGCGCCACGGCGAGCGATACCGCGACCGTCGCGTTGCCCCCGAGTCGGGACTTGTTTGGCGAGCCGTCGAGCGCGACGAGCGTTGCATCGACGTCGCGCTGGTCGAACGGATCGCGCCCGACGAGCGCCCGGGCGATCGGTCCCGCGACGTTGGCGATCGCGGCCTGAACGTCGCTGCCCCCGAACAGCGTGCCGCCGTCGCGCAGATCGATCGCTTCGCGCGAGCCGCGGGAGGCGCCCGCAGGCGCGATCGCGCGCCCCGCCGTGCCTGACGCGAGACCGACCTCGGCTTCGACGGTCGGCCGTCCGCGCGAGTCCCAGACACGCCGCGCCGAGATGTGAGCGATGGCTTCGGTCATCGGGCAGTGATCTTCCGAGTCCCCGGGCAATGCCGAACGCTGCCTCGAGCGGCTTCGGTCATCGCCGGCTCGCGCACCAGCGGCGCGCGATCTCGGCGACATCCGCGACGGGCGCCTGCAGCAGCGCGCGCGCAAACGCGCGCACCTCGTCGCGCTGGATCGATTCCGTCAGGTACTCTACCGGCGACTTCCCGTCGATGCGCGCGAGCATGAGTGCCGGCAGCAGCGCCGCGACCCGCGCGGCGCAACTCGAGCGCGGCTCCCATCCGACGTGCGCGAAGTACGCGGCGGCGAGCGCTGCGTAGGCGTCGGCGTAGCGCGGGCGCCGATCCGGCCGCCAGGCGCCCTTGAGCAGCAGATGATTGAGCACGAACGCGAGATCGAACGCCGGATCTCCGTACCATGCGCACTCGGCATCGAGGATAACCGGACCTTCGGCGCCGATCAGCAGATTCTTCGGACTGAAATCGCCGTGGACCAGGACGCGCTTCGTCCCGCGCGTGCGTTCGACCAGCGCGTCGAACCTCGTGGCGAGATCGGGATGCGCCCATCCGGTCGCGACCAGGTAGGGCTCGAGGCGAATCGCGTAGAAAATGCCGTCGGTCGGAAAGCGGGCCGCGATGTCAGCGCGGTCCGCAGTGGCGGCGTGAATGCGGCCGAGCGCATCGCCAACCGCAGCTGCCGTCGCGCGGTCGATCACGCCGGCCTGGAGCTGCGCCTTCCAGACCGGGTAGCGATCCGGCGGAAGGAACGCCATCGCGAAACAGCCCGACTCCCGGTCTTCGCCGAGGATCCTGGGAACGGCCGCCGGCACGATCGCGCCGGCGATTCGCATCCATTCGACCTCCCAGCGATTGCGCTCGACCGGCGCCCGCCAGTCGGCGGCCACCTTCAGCTTAGGGAGCGCTCGCTTCACGCAGACGGCGCCCGACGGCAGATCCGCACGATAGACGTCGGACGAGACGCCGCCGGTCAACGGGGTCAACGCGAACGATTGGTGAGCACCCACTATCGCCATATTCACCAGTGCGCGCGCGATGACGTCGCCGCCACCTTCGGTTTCGTCTCTGCCTGGCGTTGCGTGCGGCGGCATGACAGGGCGTTTTGGATCGCAGGCGCGCTATTTGCTGCAACTTGTTGATCTATCATAGCAACCCGGACGCGCGAGCCCCCGTCGAGCATGGGCGGCGAGCGGCGAACGGGGAGGAGACGCCGATGGTCCGCTTCGGTTTCAATATCCGCACCAGGATGGGACAGCGGGTCGACAACATCCAGATCATGGCCGCGACGCTCGACGACGCCGAGCGCCGGCTGCGGCAGATGTATGTCAGCTGCGAGATCATCGAACGGCGCGAGCAGTCAGTCACGCGACGCAGCGATACGCTGGACGTCGAGCACGTGATCGGCTTGATAAGCGCAGCGCCGTCAGTCCACGAAACCGGCACGCACTAGCTCGTCTCCGAGCGCCTCGTAATCTTGCGCGCCCTTGCTGCCGGGGGCATGCCTGAAGACGTCGAGCTCGACCGCCGGACTTTCCGCAAGCTTCACGCTTTCGTGGATCCGCGTCGCGCATACGTCCTCGGCCCGGAACGCGGAGGCCATCTGCTGGACGATCTCGTCGCTCATCTTGCGCCGCGCATCGTAGCGCGTCAGCAGGTAGCGGCGCGGGAGCCGTCGCTTGAACACCGGTTCGAGCGCGTTCAACGCCCGCTCGACCTGAAGCGCACTGCGCATCGAGAGGAAGTCGGACGAGACCGGCACGAGGAGCAAGTCGCACGCGAATATCGCGTTCAGCGAAAGAACGTTGAGCAGCGGACAGCAGTCGATCACCACCGGGCCGGGCGTGGCCTGCCGCTCGTGCAGCGCATGGCGGAGCTTCGTGACCACGTTGACGCTCTTGCCGAGCAGCGAGTCGATCTTCGCGAGGTCGAGATGCGCGGGGCACACGACCACGCCGCTCCGCGTGATCTGCGCGACGTCGGCGAGTGGTCGCCCGCGGACGAAAAAGCTGTAGATCGAATCCTCGGCGAGACGCGGCTGGAGCCCGAAGGTGTGCGTGAGATGCGCCTGCGGATCGAGGTCGATGCCGAACGGCCGCCGGCCGCGCTGGGCGATCGTCGCGAGGAGATTGAGCGCGGTCGTGGTCTTGCCGACGCCGCCCTTCTGGTTGAACACCGCGATCACGCCCATGAGGGCGAGGATACGCGAGAGCGCATTCGCGTAAAATCCGCTTGAACGATGGCTTCTGATCGTCCCTCGTCGCTCAACATCGTCATCCTGGCCGCGGGGCATGGCAAGCGGATGCGCTCCGACGTGCCGAAGGTGCTTCATCCGCTTGCGGGGCGGCCGCTGCTGGCCCATGTCGTCGCCACCGCGCGCAAGCTCGCTGCAGATCGCATTTGTGTCGTGTACGGCCATGGCGGCGACGCGGTGCGTGAGCGCTTCCCCGATCCCGATCTCCACTGGGCGCTGCAGGATCCGCCCCAGGGCACGGGGCATGCGGTGGCGCAAGCGCTGCCGCAACTTTGCGCGCAGGGGGTGACGCTGGTGCTGTTCGGCGCCGACCCGCTGGTGAGCACCGAGACGCTCGAGGCGGTGCTGCGGCCGGCGCGCGGGGGCGCGCTGTCGCTCCTCACGATCGAGCTAGACGATCCCGCGCGCTACGGCCGCATCGTCCGCGACGCGAACGGCGCGGTGCAGGCGATCGTCGAATACAAGGATGCTACGCCCGAGCAGCGCCGGATCCGCGAGATCAATACCGGAGTGATGGCCGCTCCGACTGCGTGCTTCGCGCGCTGGCTTCCGGCGATCGGCAATCGCAATGCCGCCGGCGAGTACTACCTGACCGACGCGATCGCGCTCGCGCGCAAGGAGGGGACGCCGGTCGAGGCGACGCGCGCGTCGAACGTGATCGAAACGCTGGGCGTCAATACGATGCGCGAGCTCGCCGACCTCGAGCGACTCTATCAGCGCGCGCAGGCCGATGCGCTGCTCGACGCTGGAGTCCTCCTCGCCGATCCCGATCGCATCGACATCCGCGGCACGCTTGAATGCGCGGGCGACGTCGCGATCGACGTCGGTTGCGTATTCGAGGGCGCCGTGCGTCTCGGCAAAGGCGCGGCAGTGGGTGCGTATTGCGTGATCAAGGACACGATCGTCGAGGCCGGCGCCGAGATCCTGCCGTACTCTCACCTCGACGGTGCGGTGGTCGGTGCGTTCGCGCGCGTGGGCCCGTACGCGCGGCTGCGCCCGGGGGCGGAGCTTGCCGCCGACGTTCACATCGGCAACTTCGTCGAGGTGAAGGCGAGCTCGATCGGCCGCGGCTCGAAGGCGAATCATCTCGCGTACATCGGCGACACGACCCTCGGCGCCGGCGTAAATTTCGGCGCGGGCTCGATCACCGCGAACTACGACGGCGTGAACAAGCACCGGACGGTGATCGAGGACGACGCGTCGATCGGCTCGAATTGCGTGCTCGTCGCGCCGGTCCGGATCGGCCGCGGCGCGACGATCGGCGGCGGCAGCACGATCGCAAGGGACGCACCGGCCGACGCGCTGACGCTGACCCGGGCGCCGCAGGTGAGCGTGCCGGGCTGGAAGCGCCCGGCGAAGAAACCGAAAGACCGAAAGGGTTGACGCCATGTGCGGTATCGTCGGCGCGGTTTCGCCGCGCAACGTTGTTCCGGTCCTGATCGACGGCATCCGCCGTCTCGAGTATCGCGGCTACGACTCGACGGGCCTCGCGATCATCGGCGAGAACGGCTCGCGATCGCTCGAGCGCCTGGTGAGTACTGCGCGCGTCGCCGCTCTCGCCGCGCAGGCTGACAAGACGCAGCTCTCGGGCTTCACCGGCATTTCGCATACGCGCTGGGCGACGCACGGCGCCCCATCGCCGGTCAACGCGCATCCGCACGTCTCGAACAGCGAGATCGCAGTCGTCCACAACGGCATCATCGAGAACTACGAAACACTGCGCGATCGGCTCAAGGCGCAGGGCTACGTGTTCGCGACGCAGACCGACACCGAGGTGATCGCGCATCTCGTCCATGCGCACTGGCACGCCGGGGCGGCGGGCGACCTCGTGCGTGCGGTGCAGGCGGCCACTCGGGAATTCCACGGTGCCTACGCCATCGCGGTGCTGTCGACGCGCGAGCCCGGAAGGATCGTCGGCGCGCGGGCCGGGAGCCCGCTGGTCGTCGGCATCGGCGACGACGATCACTATCTCGCCTCGGACGCAGCGGCGCTGCTCTCGGTCACGCGCCGCATCGTCTACCTCGATGAAGGGGACGTCGCCGACGTGCGGCGCGAGTTCTACACGCTCTTCGACGCGGCCGGCAACCGCGTCGATCGGCCGATCGTCGAGGTCCAGGCCTCGGGCGACGCCGTCGAGCTCGGTCCCTACCGGCACTTCATGCAGAAGGAGATCTTCGAGCAGCCGCGGGCGGTCGCCGATACTCTCGAAGGCGTCGAAGGGATCGACCCGACGCTCTTCGGTCCGAATGCCGCACCGATGCTCGCGCGGGCGAACAGCGTCCTGATCCTCGCCTGCGGCACGAGCTACTACTCGGGCCTCGTCGCCAAGCAATGGATCGAATCGCTGGCGCGAATCCCGTGCCAGGTCGAGATCGCGAGCGAGTACCGTTATCGAGACAGCGTCCCTGATCCGACCGGGCTCGTCGTGGTTGTCTCGCAATCGGGCGAAACCGCCGACACGCTCGCGGCGCTCAAGCACGCGAAATCGCTGGGCCACGCGCACACGCTCGCCATCTGCAACGTGCCGACGAGCTCGATGGTTCGCCAGACTGCGCTCACATACTTGACGCGTGCAGGCGCGGAGATCGGCGTTGCCTCGACGAAGGCGTTCACGACCCAGCTCGTCTCGCACTTCCTGCTCGCGCTCACGCTCGCCAAGCTCCGCAAGCGGCTGACGGCGGAGGAGGAGGCGCATTGGCTGCGCGGGCTCCGCCACCTGCCGGCGCTGCTGCAGGCGGTGCTTGCGCTCGAGCCGCAGTTGATCGCATGGGCGGAGTACTTCTCGAAGAAGCAGCACGCGCTGTTTCTCGGGCGGGGGCCGCACTACCCGATCGCGCTCGAGGGCGCGCTCAAGCTGAAGGAAATCTCGTACATCCACGCTGAAGCTTATCCTGCGGGCGAGCTGAAGCACGGTCCGCTCGCGCTCGTGGACTCCGAGATGCCGGTCGTCGCGATCGCGCCGAACGATGCGCTGCTCGAGAAGCTCAAATCGAATCTGCAGGAAGTGCGCGCGCGCGGCGGCGAGCTCTACGTGGTCGCCGACCTCGACAGCCATCTGACCTCCAGCGAGGGGATCCACGTGATCCGCCTGCCGCAGCATGCGGGACACCTCTCGCCGATCGTGCACACGATACCGCTGCAGCTCCTCGCGTATCACGCGGCGGTGATTCGCGGCACCGACGTCGACAAGCCACGCAATCTCGCGAAGTCGGTGACGGTGGAGTAGGCGGGGGCAACGACTTCATCGTCGTCGTGATTCGCGACAATTATGTCGGTCAATCATACCCTCGATGGATCAGAGGGTTGCAACCACGAGCTTCAGGCAATAGTTTGTCAACGCGCGGGCGTAGGCGACATTAGTGTCGGCAAGCAGTCGGATTGCAGCCATTGCCGGCGGCGGATGAAACTGGCACTTTCGACGCTGACTTGCCGGTCACGGTTCTCCGAAGCGGCCATCTAAGTCGTCGGAAGCAGACATTCGCGACGCGTGCGCCCCACTCAGTGGCGCGCACAGGCCGTCAGTACGACTGCACCTTGCCGATTCGCGGCGGCTTGACCGGGGCCGCTACGCCATAGATGACAGTGAAGCCCGAACCGCCGCCCCATGTCGAGGTCGGACGTGACGGATTCGGACCGGCAGCTGCTTCGAGACTGTTCCAGTTGTTTGCGGCCCAGACGTTCCCCGCCGGATCAATGGAAACGTCGGTGATCATCTGGATGCTGCCCGCCTGGAATACGTGGATCACATCTCCCGTCTTTGTGCCGGCGGGATGGCCCTTGGTGGCGTCGCCAGCCAGCAACGTAACCGAACGGCCCCACATGTTGCCCACCCACACGTCGTCGTTACCGTC
>Ga0335069_10002327_pt1 | contig 29354 bp, 27 predicted proteins | sample Lox_Sample_11_FD_206714 | JGI IMG/M metagenome (GOLD analysis project Ga0335069, IMG submission 206714) | Soil microbial communities from Loxahatchee National Wildlife Refuge, Florida, United States - Lox_Sample_1.1 | ecosystem: Environmental > Terrestrial > Soil > Wetlands | place: USA...
AAGGCTGTACGACCACTTCGCGATGACGAGATCGCGCACCTCAAGCAATCAGCCCTCAACTACGTCGAGCGCGCGCGGCAATACCGCGCGCAGAGAATCTAGTCGCGCCGATCTACCGCACGCGCCGGGGACCCCGCGGGCGCGGCGTGCGCTTGCGGGCCGGCGCACGTGCGGGTCGCGCGCGCTGGTCATCCCGCGGTCGTGAACGGAAACGCAAACGCAGCGGCGTGCCCATCAACTCGAAGGCGGCGCTGAACTGGTTGTGCAGGTAGCGCTCGAACGCCGGGTGCAACAGTTGCGGGTCGCTCATGAAAATCGTCAGCGCCGGCGGCGCGTGGCCGGTTTGGGTGGCGTAGTAGAAGACCGGCCGTTTGCCGTGGATGCTTGGCGGCGCTTGGGCGGCGACGGCGTCCTTGAGGACCTGATTTACGCGCGGCGTCGGCAACTGCGCGCGGTGCGCCGCCGTGATCTTCTCCACCGCTGGAATGATGCGGTCGATGCCCAAGCCCGTGAGGGCAGACACGAAGACCAGCGGCACGTCGGCCAGCGTCGGGTAGCGCCACGCCAGCGTCTCGTGAAACTTGCCCTCGTCGCGTTGCCGCTTTGGGATAGCGTCCCATTTGTTGACGACCAGCAGCAGCGCCCTGCCCCGCTCCCATGCGTAGCCGGCAATGCGCGCGTCTTGCTCGGCCAGCTCGACCGTCCCGTCGAGGACGATCAACGCAATCTCCGCGCGGTCGAGCGCGCGCAACGCCCGCGCCGCGCTGGCGCGTTCGATCGCTTCGTACACCTTCGGGCGGCGCCGAATGCCGGCCGTGTCGATGAGCTGGTAGGTACGACCCTTGAACGTCGCGAGCGAATCCACTGCGTCCCGTGTCGTGCCGGGAATCGGCGACACGATCGCACGCTCTTCGCCGAGCAGGCGATTGAGGAGCGACGACTTGCCGACGTTCGGCCGTCCGACGATCGCGAGGGCGATTGGCTCTTCTTCCGATTCGGCACCCGCGACAATCTCGAGCGGCAGAGCCGCCATCACATCATCCATCAATTCGGCAACACCGCGGCCGTGTGCTGCGGAGATGGGATAAACACGTTCGGCGCCGAGGCTGAAGAAGTCGACGGCATCGTCATCGAGGCGCGGAGAGTCGAGCTTGTTCACGACAAAGAATATCGGGACGGTGAACTGCCGCACACGCTGCACCAACGCGCGATCCAGTGTCGAATAGCCGGCGCGGCCGTCGAACAGAACGATGATCGCGGCGGCGCCGGTGGCTGCTCGCAGCGATTGCGCACGCACCGCCGCGGTGAGTGCGTCGCCGCCATGCCCTTCCTCGTCGACACCGCCGGTGTCCACCACGACAAATGAACGCCCTTCCCACGTTGCCGGGGCTTCGTTGCGGTCGCGAGTGACGCCAGGCGTAGCGTCGACGACCGCGCGTTGGCCGCCGATGAGCCGATTGAACAAGGTCGACTTCCCGGCGTTGGGCCGCCCCACGATCGCGACGATGGGCAACGGCGACGCCGATGCCGGCGTCGACTCGCGTTCCGCCGGCGAGTTGGTCATAAGCCGAAGTCCTTGAGACGCGCCGGCTGGGTGGTCCAGTCCGTCTGGACGCGCACGAACAATTCGAGGAATACGCGCCGCTCCAGCAGGACCTCGATCTCGCGCCGCGCGGCCTGACCGATGGCTTTGATGCGCGCGCCGCGCTGGCCGATCACAATCGGCTTCTGGGATTCGCGGGCGACGTGAATCGTCGCTTTGATCACAACCAGCGACTGCTCGGGCTTCTCGGTGAATTCATCGACGTGAACCGCTACCGCGTACGGCACCTCGTCGCGGGTTTCCAAGATCACCTTCTCGCGAATGATCTCGGCGACGATCGCACGCTCGCTCTGATCGGTGATGTCTTCGGCCGGATAGAATGCCGGGCCGGCCGGGAGCGCGTCGGCAATGACCGCGAGCAGGCGATCCACGTTGTCGCCGCTGACGGCGCTGACCGGCACCACGGCGCGATCGGGACACAGGCGGCTCAACTCGTCGAGCAAGGGCAGCAGCGCGTCTTTCCGTACCGAGTCGATCTTGGTGGTCGCAACGCATATGGGTTTCCCGCTGGCGACCGCTAGTTTATGCACGTGGCGATCCGCTGCTTGTACCCCGGCGGCTGCATCGACGAGCCATAGGATCACATCGGCCTCGGCGAGCGCATGCTTGGCGACCGCGACCATGCGCTCGTTCAGCAGCCCGCGCGCTTCATGCACACCCGGCGTATCGATGAACAAGATCTGCGCGTTCGGTAAGGTCTTGATCCCGAGGATGCGGGTACGCGTGGTCTGCGGTTTGGGCGTCACGGCAGCGATCTTGCGCTCGAGGATCGCGTTCAACAGCGTCGACTTGCCGACGTTGGGCCGGCCGATGATCGCAACGTAGCCGGAACGATGCGCGGCCTCCGATGTGTTGTCGCCTGTCACACTTGGGAAGTAGTACACGACGCGCTGCGGGGCAACGCACGCGTGCTGTCAGGCGGCGACCTCACTTGACGTCGCCGCGCGGCACGGGCTAGCAGGTCGGGCACGGCGATGCGCGACGTCATCGATATGTGGCGCAACACTCGGATGGTCGTGCTGACGGCCATGAGCGCATCGCTGTACGCGGCGATTCTCATCCCGTTCAAGGTGCTGCCGATCATTCCGGGCGTTACCGAGTTCCGGCCGGCCAACGCCGTGCCGGTAATTTGTTCGTTTTTGTTCGGACCGGCGGGTGCGTGGGGCGCCGCGATCGGGAATATCATCGGCGATTTCTTCGGCGGTTTGGGTCCCGGCGACCTGTTCGGTTTCTTCGGCAACTTCCTCTACGGCTTTGTGCCCTATCGTGTCTGGACCGCGCTCATGGGCGATCGTGATCCGGTGCCACGGTCGCCGGTGCAGTGGATCGTCTTTGTCGTGGTGATCGCCCTGGCCAGCGGCGCCTGCGCACTCACCATCGGCTGGGGCATCAATCTGCTGGGCTTTGTCCCCTTCTCGGTGTTGGGCAACATCATTTTTCTCAACGACTTCTTGGTCGCGGCGGTGCTCACCCCGATCTTGCTCGGCGTGATCTACCCGCGCGTGAAGAGCGCAAAGCTTCGCTACACCGATGTCCTGGCGGTGCGCCAACGCCGCCGCCGAGTCACCCGTGTCCTTGGCCTGTTGTTGGTCGTTGGCGCGATCACCGGCGGGATGATTCTCGGGAATCTCTTGTCCACGGGCCGACTGGTTCCGCCGTTTCTGCCGGTCGCGCAAGAATCGTCCACGCATGCCGCTGCGGTCGGCTTAGGTTTGGCGCCGGCGATGGCGCTCTTGCTGCTCGGCCTCTTCTTGCTATAGCCGCAGCCGTGTCGGACATTGCGATTGCGCTGCGCGGGGTGTCGTTCACCTACGCCGATGCCGCGACGCCAGCGTTGCGCGACGTGAATCTGACCGTACGCCGCGGCGAACTCGTTACCATCATGGGCGCGACCGGAGCCGGGAAGACCACCCTGGCCAAGTGTCTCAATCGCACCATTCCCGCGTTTCAAGCCGGGGTGCTCCAAGGCGAGATCGAGATCCTCGGCCGCACCCTGAGCGGCGAGCGCGTCGCCGATCTCGCCGGCGTGGTCGGTTTGGTGTCGCAAGATTTCGAGGCGCAACTGTTCGCCACCAACGTGCTGCAAGAGATCACCTTCGCGATGGAGCATCTCGGTGTCCCTCTGGCCGACATGCGTCGTCGCATTCCTGAGGCACTGGCAGCGGTCGGGCTGACGGGTTTCGAGCATCGTGATCCGGCAACGCTCTCGGGCGGGGAAAAGCAACGGTTGGCGATCGCCGCCACGCTGGCGCTGCGGCCGCCGATCTTCGTCTTCGACGAGCCGACGACCGATCTCGATCCGCTGGGCAAATCCGAGATCTTCGCGGTCCTCGCGCGGTTGCGCCGCGACGGCTACACGATGATGCTCGTCGAACACGAGATCGCCGCAGCGGAGCACGCCGATCGGGTTGTACTGCTTGCCAATGGCGGCATTGCGGCCATCGGGCCGCCCGCAGAAATTCTGCCGCAAGTCGGATTGCTGAAGCGGCATGCGGTCCGCCCGGCCGATCTCGACTGCGTCGTCGCCGATTTGAAGCTCGCGCCGACGGCGCGGACGTTGGACGCGGTTGCGGCTGCGCTGCCCAACGACGACATCAGCCTTCCGATCGTAACCTCAAGGCCCAACGTGGCAGATGCGCCCCTTCTTCACGCCGACGGGGTAACCTACGCGTATGAAAACGATCGGCGGGCGGTCGACAACGTCTCCCTGCGCGTCGATGCCGGGGAGAGCATCGCCCTGATCGGCCAAAACGGATCGGGGAAGACGACGCTGGCGAAGCTCCTCAATGGGCTTCTGCCGCCGTCGGGTGGTCAGGTGCGGCTGGGGGCCGAACCGATCGCGTCAATGTCGCTGGATCGCATCGCCGCCGAAGTGGGCTACGTCTTTCAGAATCCCGATCAGCAAATTTTCGCGGCCACCGTTGCCGACGAGGTGGCGTTCGGCCCGCGTAATCTCGGTTTGTCGCCAGGGGAGATCGACGAACGCGTCGCCGAATCGTTGCACGCCGTCGGCCTGTCCGGCTGTGAGTCGGCCGATCCGTTTCTCCTGGGCAAGGGGCAGCGACAATGCTTGGCGGTCGCGTCGCTGTTGGCGCTGCGCCCGCGCGCGCTGATTCTGGACGAACCCACTACCGGCCTCGACTATCCGGAGCAGTGTCAGATGATGGAGCTGGTAAGTCGGCTCCATCGCGATGGGATGACGCTCATCATCATCACGCATAGTCCGTGGGTGGTTGCGGAGTACGCACGACGCGGCGTGCTGCTGGCGCAGGGGCGCGTGTTGTTCGATGGACCGCTGCGCGAACTGTTCGCGCACGAAGACTTGCTCGAGCGTTGCCACTTTCGCGTCCCCGACGTCACACGGCTCGGCCTCCGGCTCGGTTTCACTCCGCTGTCGGTCGCGGAATTCACCGCGGTGTACGCTCGACGGGGACGCTGATGCGCCTGTACCTCTATCTCGACCGCGACACCGCCTTGCATCGATTGCACCCGACGGTGAAGGTCTGCGCGATGTTTTGCTTCTTCGTCGCCGCCTTTCTCAGCGAGCGACCGGAGTTGCTGCTCCCGATTGCAGCCGGTGTGTTGGCGTTGATCCGATGGGCCGGAGCGCTCTCGAACCTGCGCCGCCTCCGCGTATTGTTCGTGATGGTCTTCGTGATGACACTGCTCATCTGGACACTCTTCTATCGCGGCACCGGGGCGGTGTGGCTGACGCTCGGCCCGATCGTGATTCGGCCGGTCGCGGTCGCCTTCGCGCTCGGGATGGCGATCAAGCTCGCGACCTTTCTCGCGGTTGGTCTACTGTTTCTGTCGACCACTAAAATCGAAGAATTCGCCTACGCGCTGACGCAAGTCGGCGTGCCCTACAAGCTTGGGTTCACGTTGACTCTGGCCTTTCGCTTGGTGCCGGTCTTCATCGAGTCGGCTTCGACGGTGGTGCAGGCACAACGCTGTCGCGGTTTCAATTTCGACCAGGGCAACCTGCTCGAACGCGCGCGGCGCTATGTGCCGGTGCTGGTGCCGGTGTTCATGGGCGCCCTGCGCCGCGCCGACGGCATGGCGATGGCACTCGAAGCCCGCGGCTTTCAGTCGCAGTTGCAGCGGTCCAGCTTCGAGCAGTATCGCTTCGGCGCGCGTGATCTCGTTGCGCTTATCATCGCGGCCGCAGTTGCCGTCGGCTTCATCGCCTTGTGGTGGGCGGGCTACACGCGCGTCCTCGGGTAGACCTCGGTGGCGATCTCTGGGTGCGCGCCGCCGCCGCGCGCCGTCAGCTTGACGCTAGCCGGGACGACCAGTACCGTCACCGCATGTCGGCAAGCAACACTCTCGACGCGGTTCTGGCTCGAATCGACGCGAGCCAGGCGAAACATCGGGCGGCGCTCGAGGCGCTGATTCGCATTCCCAGCGTCAGCGCCGCCGGATTTCCTGCTTCTGAAGTGCGCCGCTCGGCGGAGGCCACGGCTGCGCTGCTGGAAGGCGTCGGCTTGCGCAACGTGCGACTGCTCTCGGTGAACGGCGGCCATCCGTACGTCGCGGCGGAGTGGCTCGACGCCGGGGACGCCCCGACCGTGTTGTTCTACGCGCATCACGACGTCCAGCCACCCGGTCATCGCGACCGCTGGAGTTCGGACCCATTCGAGCCGGTCGAGCGCGACGGACGGCTGTACGGGCGCGGTAGCGCCGACGATAAAGCCGGCGCCGTGATGCACGCCGCGGCGATCGACGGTTGGCTGGCGGCCACCGGCGCCCTCCCCTGCAACGTGAAGGTGTTGATCGAGGGCGAAGAAGAAATCGGCTCGGGGAATCTCGCCGAGTTTCTTCGGCGCTACGGCGGCGAGCTGCGCGCCGACGTGATCGTCTTGGCCGACGCCGGCAACTGGAGCGTCGGGCGCCCGGCACTGACCTACATGCTGCGCGGCTTGACCGATTTGATCGTGCGCGTGCGTGCGCTCGCCGCTCCACAGCACAGCGGCGTCTTCGGCGGCGTACTACCCGATCCAGTGCTCGCGCTGTCGAAGATGCTGGCGACGCTGGTCGACGATTGCGGCGCCATCGCGGTGCCGGGACTGTGTGACGACGTGCGTCCGCCGACGCCGTCGGAGCGCAAACGGCTCGCAGCGCTCAGTTTCGACGAAGCCATGTATCGCCGCGCCGCGGGCGTCGTCGGCGACGCGCGCTTGATCGGCGACCCGCGGCGCAGCGCGTTCGAACGGCTGTGGATGCAGCCGGCGATTACGGTCATCGGCGTCGACGCACACCCGATCGCGGGATCGTCGAACCAGATCCTCGCCCACACCGCGGCGCGCGTCAGCCTGCGATTGGCTCCCGGGCAGGACCCGCAGCGCTGCCAGCGTGTCCTCGCCGAGCACTTGCGTTCAGTCGCCCCGTGGGGGCTGAGCGTGGAGATCGAGTTGGGTCGCGAGGCCGCAGCGGCGTGGGTGTGTGAACCGAGCGGGCCCGCATTCGAGGCCGCCGAAGCGGCGTTGGGTGCCGCGTTTGGAACCGCGCCGGTGTACATGGGTGTCGGCGGTTCCATTCCGTTCGTTGGCCCGTTTGCCGCGGCATTCGGCGGCGCCCCGGCGCTGCTGACCGGCCCGGCGGACCCGACCTCGCGCATTCACAGCGAAGACGAGAGCGTGCACCTCGGCGATTTTCATCGCCACTGTGGCGCCGAAGCCCTCCTGCTCAATGAAATTGCGGCGCGCGTGCAACCGCGGGAACGGTAGAGCGATGTTCACGGGTATCGTGGAAGAAGTGGGCGAAGTCCTCGAAATGGGCGCGGGCGTTTTGCGCATTCGGGCCGAACGGGTGCTGGCGGATGCGAAGCTCGGCGACTCGATCGCGATCAACGGCGTCGACCTGACCGTCGCCGACATGGACGCGCACAGCTTCGTCGCCAACGTCATGCCCGAGACCTATCGGCGTTCGAACCTCGGACAGTTGCAAGTAGGGCAACGGGTCAACCTCGAACGGTCGGTGCGGCCCACCGATCGGCTGAGCGGTCACATCGTTCGCGGCGTGGTGGAAGGTGTCGCGACGATCGAATCGTTCACGCGCGAAGCCGACGCAGTGATCGCCCGCTTTCGCACGCCGTCAGAGCTGCTGCGGTACATGGCCGTCAAAGGTCCCGTGTGCATCGATGGCGCAAGCCTGACGATCATCGAGAAAACCGCGACGAGCTTCGCCGTGTCACTGGTCCAGTACACGCAAGAGAATACCTGCCTGCTCGGCAAGCAGCCGGGTGACGCGGTGAACATCGAGACCGACATCATCGCCCGCTACGTCGAGACGCTGCTGGAGGGCGTGCGCGATCGACGTTGAACGATTCGGGCGACCGGTCGGTCACGGGTCTCGCCCGCTGATCCCACGCTCCTTTCGCCTGTCAGTCGCTTCGCGCTAGAGACCACGCATGGCTCGGGGGGAGGTGTCGCTCGGCACCAAGGTTCTCTACGGCGCGGCGGAGACCGCAACCGCGGCGAAGAACAGCGCGCTCAACAGCTTTCTCCTCTTCTTTTACGCCGACGTGGTCCATCTGTCGCCCGCGCTGGTGAGCGCCGCGATCGCGCTGGGCAAAATTTGGGACGCCGTAACCGATCCGGTCATGGGGTATATCTCCGACACCACGCGCTCGCGCTGGGGACGCCGCCGTCCGTACGTCGCGATCAGCGCGCTCCCGCTGGGGGTGTGCTTCTTTCTGTTGTTCAGACCGCCGGTGGCCGGGGCGCTGACGACGTTTTTCTACCTGCTCACAGTGTACGTCGTGCTCTTCACGTTCTTCACCATTTTCGCGACGCCCTATACCGCGTGGGGCGCCGAGCTGACGCAGGACTATCACGAACGCACCACCGTGGTGCAGATTCGCACCCTCTTCGGCGTCGTCGGCGGCGTGGTCGGCGCAGTGGCGCCGGTCGCGATTGCCCAGAAGTTCAGCGATCAACGCCAGGGCTTCGCGGTGATGTCGGCGGCGTTGGGCGTTCTGCTGAGCTTGGCGGTTTTGATCACTGCGGTCGGCGTCCGCGAAACCATTCGCGGCGTGCCGCCGCCGGCGAGCATTCCACACTTCCTGGATGGGCTGCGTCGCACCATCGGCAATCGCGACTTTCGCATCGTCTTCATCACCATCTGCTTGATGACGGTGGCTGCTGCGTTGGGACAGGCGGTACAACTCATCGTGGTGAAGTATTGGCTGCAGATGTACGACTTCTTTCCTTATATCGCGCTCACCTTCGGCCTGAGCTTCGCGGCATCGTTTCCCTTGTGGCTGCGAGTCTCTCGATCCGTCGGGAAGCAACGCGGCCTGATGACCGGCTTGCTGCTGGGCTGCATCGTTCCGTTTGGGTGGCTGCTGGTGCGCCCGGGAGCCTACGTGACCATGTTGCTGTTCATGGTCTGCGCCGGCCTTGCGACCGGCTCGATTACGCTGGCTGCCTCGAGTGCCGCCGACATCATCGACTTCGACGAGTTGGAGACCGGCGAACGGCGCGAGGGCGCGTACTTCGGCATTTGGACGCTCGGATTGAAGGCGAGCAGCGCGCTCGGAATTCTGCTGAGCGGCATGGTGTTGCAACTGGTCGGCTATGTCGCCGATCAGCCGCAGAGCCCGCGTACGATGTGGTGGCTGGTGATGATCGTGGGACCGCTACAAGCGGTCGTCCATTTCCTCGGCCTCCTGATGTTCCGGCGCTTTCGCTTCGACGTTACGGATGTTGCGGCTGCGCAAGCGGCGCTCGCCGCTCGCCGCGCGGGGACACCGTCGAGTTAGACGGGCGCGCATCGCTGCGGTTTGGCCCGGCCTCGCTCCGAACGCGCTCGGAGAGCGCGTTCCACCTGACGCATGCTCTCGGGTCCCTCGGGGTGGCGGGTCAAAGCTGGATTGCGACGCCGAACTGCGCGATACTGGCACCGTCGAGTTGCGCCGAAAGGGGGGTGCCATGAGGTTCGAGGCGCTCGGACGGGTTACCGTCTGCGCTTGGGATTTCGCACGCGCGCGCGGGAGCGCTACGCGTTCCACACTCAGAGGCCGGCTGCTTTTCGTCGCAGCCATGGCGTTCGGCTTCCACGAACCTGCGCACGCCGCGCAGAGCTGCATCGGCGACTGCAATGGCGACGTTCGGGTGACTGCGGCCGAAATCGTCACGCTGATCACCGAGCACAACGCGGTGTCCACCTGCAGCGCCGGCGACGCCGACAATGATGGTCGCATCAGCGACGACGAGATCGCGCACGCCATCACCAATGTGTTCGGCGGCTGCGCGCTCGAGGCCGGCAGCCGCACGCTCGACGACTTGTTTGAGGAAGTCGCGCGTCTGGCTCCTGAATTTGGTGGGATGTTCTTGTCCGAGGACCAGCAGACGCTGCAGGTATTCTCGCTCGATACGACCGCCGCGACCGTGGATGAGATCACCAACGCGATCCACACGGTATTCGGGCCGATCATTCCGGCCGGCGGCGTTCACGCGCTGCCCGGTCAGTACGGCTTCATTCAGCTTCGACAATGGTACCGGGCAATGGTCGGCACTGTCCTGAGCACTCCCGGTGTGGTTGCCACGGACATCAACGAGGCCATCAATCGACTCGCGATCAATATCGAGACGCCCGAGGTCGAGGAGCAGGTGGTGCAAACCATGCGCGACCTTGAGATTCCGTTGGAGGCGGTTTCGATCGTGGTGCTCGGTCCGGTCCAAGAATTTCAGACCCTGCAGGATGTTCAATCGCCTCGACGCGGCGGCTTCCAGATCACTCGACTGGCCAACAACACCGCCGGGTACGGCATCGTCGCATCGACGTTGGGCTTCAACGCGATCAGGGGTGGGGTACCCGGGCTCGTCACCTGCTCGCACAGCACGCAGGTGTTCTGGAACCTCGACACCAACGGCGGTTATCCGCCTGCCGATTTCTACCAATCGCCGGGCTACTATCCCGCGCAGTGGGTCGGAACCGAATCGGTCGACACGCAGGGGTTTGTCTGTCCGCCGCCGTATTCCTCCTCGCAACGCTGTCGCTACAGCGACAGTGCATTCGTCAAATACAACACTGGCGTCACATGGGACCCGGGCGCGATCGGGAAGACGATCGCGCCGACCGTGCTCACGACCACGATCGCCAATCTAGTTCTCACGGTCGACCAAACGACCAAGTTTAGAGTGGTGAGTCCGCCGACGCAGCCGTATCTCTCCGGCCTCGTGCTCCACAAAGTCGGCCGGACCACGGGGTGGACGAGCGGTGCAATCATCATGACCTGCGCCGACTTTGGCAATGCGACCACCATGCGCCTCTGCCAATACATGGCGTACGATCCGCAACTGGCCGTCGCAACCTTCGGCGACAGCGGCTCTCCGGTATTTCGGATGGTCGATCCGCAGTGCGGCTACGTCGAGTTGTACGGTATCCTCTGGGGCGGGGGCATCTTCTTCATCCCCCCTCCGCCATGGTCCCTCGGTTCCGTGGCGAAAGCATTTGTTTTCAGTCCGATCGGCGGGGTTCCCTTTCAAGCGAGCGGCGTGCAATCGGTCCAGGATCTCGGCGCGCTGAACTATTCTACGGCGCCGGGCAAGTGCGTAACGCCGACACCAACCGTCGCGCAGCCATGTAGCTTCGTCGGGCTCCGGATGTGCGGCGGCACGTGTCCGAACGCAACCGATGTATGTGTACCGTTGCCCGACGACTCGGCTTGCGTCTGTCAGTCGGGTCAGCCGAGTCCGACGGCGACACCGACCCCGACTCGTACGGCGACGCGCACGGCCACCGGCACACCGGCTCCGCCAACGCACCCCCCCACGCCCACCTCGTGTACTGGCGGCCCTATAGTGAATCTAGTGGTGAACCCGGGATTCGAAACGTTCTCCGCGATTCCGACCGGATTGGGCCAGATCAACCTTGCGACTTCGTGGACATCCCCGACCAACGCTTCGCCGGACTACTTTCACTCCCTCGCCTCGCCGTCGAGCAGCGTCTCGGTGCCGAGCAACGCCTTCGGGAGCGAGGCGGCGCACGGCGGGCGCGCCTACGTCGGGGTTCACACCCGCCCAATCAACGCCTATCGTGAATACGTCGAGGGCGTCTTGTCGTCACCCCTCGCTGCGGGCAGCACCTATCAAGTGTCCTTCTACCTCTCGCTGTCCGATGGATCGCGCTGGGCAGTCGACAAGTTCGGCGCGTACCTCTCGGTCGGAAGCGTCGGTCCAGCAAGCACGGCATACGTGCTTCCGCTGGCGCCGCAAATCAACGCGACCGGATACGTCACCACCAAGATCGGCTGGGTTCAGGTCGTCGGTTCGTACACCGCGGCTGGCAGCGAGGATCACCTCGTGATCGGCAACTTCTTCGACAACCCGTCCACGAACCCGCTGATGGGACAAGGCGGCTCGTACGATTTTGCCTACTACTACATCGATGATGTCGCGGTGACGCTGCTGACGCCGTCGTGCACGCCGACGCCGAGCGCATCCGTGACCCGCACCGCGACCGTGTCACCCACGCTCCGGCCCGTTCCGACCTGTGACGCTGGTATAGTCTGTACGCCGACGCCGTCGAGGTCGCCGACCGCGACGCAGACATGTCCGGGCGCGAAGTGTACGGTGACGCCAACACGAACCGCGACCAAGACCCCGAAGGTTCCGCCCGACTGAATCCGGGCCGACCGATTTGAAACTGCGCGTCGTGCGTGATTTAGGACGCGCATGAAGCTCGGATTTCAAATCGGCTATTGGATGATGGGACCCGAAGATCCCATCGATCTGGTGCTCGAAGCGGAACGCTTGGGCTACGATTCGGTGTGGACCGCCGAGGCCTACGGCTCGGATTGTTTTTCGCCGCTGTGTTGGATCGGCGCGCGCACCAGCAAGATCAAGCTCGGCACCTCGGTCATGCAACTCTCAGCCCGCACCCCCGCGTGCGCGGCGATGACGGCGATCACGATCGACCACCTCTCGGGCGGACGGCTGATTCTGGGGATCGGCGTTTCCGGCCCGCAAGTGGTCGAAGGGTGGTACGGTCAACCCTTCCCTCGCCCGCTCGGGCGCACGCGCGAATGGGTCGAGATTTTTCGCAAGATCGTGCGCCGTGAGGAACCCGTCCTCTTCCAGGGCAAACACTACCAGATGCCGTACCGGGGCGGCGCCGGCCTGGGAAAGCCGCTCAAGTCGATCGTCCACCCGCTGCGCGACTACATTCCGATCTACCTGGGGGCCGAGGGCCCGAAGAACGTCGCGCTGGCCGCCGAGATCTGCGACGGTTGGCTGCCGTTGTTCGTCTCGCCGTTCCGGATGACCATCTTCGACGAGTCGCTGAAACACCGGAAGCCGGGATTCGAGTTGGCAGCAACCGTCACCGTCAGCATCAACGATGATCTCGAACAAGCGTTGCTGCCGACGCGGATGATGCTGGGTTTCTATCTCGGCGGTATGGGCGCACGCAGTCAGAACTTCCATCTCAACTTGATGGACCGCATGGGTTTCGGCGACGCGGCGCGCAAAGTTCAGGATCTGTTCTTCGCCGGCCGGCGCGATGAAGCGTTCGCCGCGGTACCGACGGAGCTCGCAGACGAGATTTCGCTCTGCGGCCCGGCCGCGCGCATCAAGGAACGCTTGCAGGCGTGGAAGTCGTCGGGCGTGACCACTCTGCTGGTCGGCACCCGCGATCCGGCTGCGCTCCGCCTGTTGGCGGAAACCGTGCTGTAGTTACGTCACCGACTCGAAGGACGGCCCGGAAAATCCCATCATCGGCGGCAATGGGCGCACCTGCCCCTGTAGGGTGCTGCCGCCGGCGGTAAACCCTCCGTCGACGATCATCGCAGCGCCGGTCACGAAGTTCGACTCGTCGCTGGCGAGGAACAGCGCCATGTTCGCGATGTCGTCGGGTACACCGGCGCGCGGCCAGGGCTGAATCTGCGCCATGAACTGCGCCGCGACTTCTTCACCACCGGGAATGCGGTTGTGGATGAGCGGCGTGTTGATACCTCCCGGGCAGATGCAATTCACCCGAATGTTGTGCGGCGCGACTTCGATCGCGACCGAGCGCGTGAGGTTGATCACCGCAGCTTTCGCGGCGCTGTAGGAATGCGGTCCCGCGCCGCCGCGTACGCCCGCGACCGACGCGGTCGAGATGATCGACCCGCTCTGCTGCGTTCGCATCGCCGGGATCGCGTGCTTCATTCCCAGGAATACCGCGCGCAGCAGAACCGCCTGCGTCTTGTCCCAATCCTCCACCGAGGTTTCGTCGATGGGCCCGATTGCGCCGCCCAGACCGGCATTGTTGAACAAAACGTCGACCCGACCGTATTCGGTGAGTGCGCGATCGATGGCGGCTTTTACATCGGCTTCCTGCGAGACGTCCGTGCGCTGGAAGCAGGCGTGTCCGCCGGCGGCCGCGCAGCGCGCCACGACGGCGTTGCCGCCTTCCGCGTTCAGGTCGGCCACCACGACCGACGCCCCCTCTTTCGCAAACCGAACCGCGGTCGCGGCTCCGATGCCGCTCGCCGCGCCGGTGATGACTGCAACCTTCTTGTCAAGTCGTCCCACTGTTCGCTCTCCTCTGTCGGCCGACCCTACGGTGACGCGTGGGTCGCGTCAACCTGATGTGTTTCTCATCGACTTGGAGTACAACGATCGGGCAAGGAGATCTCATGGCGTTCACCCAAGACCCACCGCGTCTCGGCAACCAGTACGACGATGATCGCGTGCTGCGGGACTTTCTTTCGCGCACCGTGCCGCCCGATGTTCAACGCGACATCGGGCCGTCGCTGCGTGAGATGGGCGCGCAGGCGGGTGGCGACTTGTTTGCGCTGAGCCAGCGCTATCGCGATGCCGAGCCCGAACTGATTCAGTGGGACCCGTGGGGGAACCGCATCGACGAAGTGCGGGTGACCCCAGCGTGGGAAGTCTACGCCCGGCGGGCGGTCGATCATGGGCTCCTTGCCACCGCATATGAACGCAAGCATGCCGAACACTCGCGCGTGCACCAAATGGCGCTGGTCTACCTGTTTCATCCGTCGAGCCAGGTCTACACCTGCCCACTATCCATGACCGACGGCGCTGCCAGGACGCTGGAAGTACACGGCTCGCCGCAGTTGCGGGCGCGCGCAATTCCGCGGCTCACCTCACGCGATCCAGCCACCGCTTGGACGTCGGGACAATGGATGACCGAGCAGATCGGTGGCTCTGACGTGGGATTGTCGCAAACTATTGCACGGCAGACCGCCGAGGGCTGGCGTCTGTACGGGACGAAGTGGTTCACCTCCGCCGTGACCTCGGACATGGCCCTGACCCTTGCGCGTCCCGAAGGCAACGGGCCGGGCGGCCGGGGCTTGGCGATGTTCTACCTCGAACAGCGGACCGCCGACGGCAAGCTGAACGGCATTCGCGTCAACCGCCTGAAGGACAAACTCGGCACCCGCGCGCTGCCGACCGCCGAACTCGAACTCGACGGTGCGCTTGCCGAACCGGTCGCCGGTCTTGCAGACGGCACCCGCATGATCACACCGATGCTCAACATCACGCGCACGTGGAACGCCGTGTGCGCGATCGCGGCGATGCGTCGCTGTGTCGCGTTGGCGCGCGACTATGCGAACCGCCGCACCGCGTTCGGCGCCACCCTCAGCGCCAAGCCGCTCCACCTCGACACGCTCGCGGCCATGCAAGCCCAAGCCGAAGCGGCGTTTGGCTTGGTGTTCTTCTCGGTCTCGCTGCTCGGTCGCGAGGAAGTCGGAGTCATCTCGGACGAAGAGCGCGCCCTGCTGCGCCTGGTGCAGCCGATCACCAAATTGCTCACGGCCAAGCAGGCGGTCCTGCTCGCCAGCGAGACCCTCGAAGCGTTCGGCGGCGCGGGCTACGTCGAAGACACCGGACTGCCGGTCCTGTTGCGCGACACCCAAGTGCTGTCGATCTGGGAAGGCACCACCAACGTCCTCGCACTCGACGCATTCCGCGCCATCGCTCGCGAGGGTGGACTCCCGCCGTTCCTGATCGCCGCACGCACGCGTGCGCGCGCGGCACGCCACGGCGCGTTGACGAAGCCGGCGCAGGCGGTGCTCGATGCGATCGATCACGCCGAAGCCTGGCTCGGCGAAACGCAGCGGCGGAGCAGCGTTATGCTCGAAGCCGGCGCGCGTCGGTTTGCGCTGACGCTCGGGCGCGCGATGGAATTGGCTTTGCTCGTCGAGGCCGCGCAATGGGCGATCGATCAGCGGGGCGATGCCCGCCCGGTGGCGGCGGCGGTCAGATTCGCGGCCAGCGGCATCGATCTCCTCGCTGGCAGCGATCAAGCCGAGCTCGCAAGCCGGGCGTTGGCGCTCGACGAACACCTGCCGATCGATTGAACCAACATCATCATCCGCTTCGAGAGAACAGCCGTGCTGCAGAGTTGTTGATGAACTCGGCGGTGCGGTGCGCGAACGCCATCACCGACAACTGGGGCGGCACCGCGATCGCAGTCGGGAAGACGCTGGCGTCGGCGACGAACAGTCCCGGCACTTCGTAGGCTTCGCCGACGAGATTGACGACGGCGCGGCCGCCGCCGCTCCCCATCCGCAGGGTGCCTTGTGGATGAAACGACAGCAGCATCGGATCGTTCGGTCGCAGGGGCCGCTCGTCGATGGCGCGGTAGTCGCCGCGGCGGGTCAGCTCCACCGTTTCGTTGAACGGCAGAATGACGCGCTGAGCGCCCGCGGCGAAATAGATGTCGGCCGCCCGCCGCAACCCCTCCGTGAGCGCGCTACGGTCGTCATCGTCGAGTTGGTAGTTCACCACCGCGCGTCCGTTCACGTCGACCTCCACGCTGCCGCTTGAATGGTCCGCGATGGTCACCGCCGTCAGGGCGAGATGCGGATACAGTTCCATCAGTCGCCGGTGATCCGTGCCGAAGCCGGGAAGCATCGACGAGAGCGCGACCGGATGCGCAAACGTCGGCGCCAGAAGAAACCCGCCGTCGCGCGTCTCACCGATTTCAAGGAATTCGTCGACCGCGATGCTTTGGGGAATCCCGCGCCATCCCGCCACCTCTTCGGCGAAGACGCCGGCGACCCAGACTTGCGGGTGGAGATGAAGATTGCGTCCCACCTGCCGGCGCGAGTTCGGCAAGCGACTCCGCAGCCAGAGCTGCGGCGAACCGACAGCGCCGGCCGCGAGCACGACGACGGGCGCGGCCACGCTCAGCGTGGCACTGCCCCGCGCGGTGCGCGTGAACGTACCGGTCACCCCCGCGACACGATCTCGTGCGGTCGTAATCGCCTCGACGCGACAATCGGGAATGATGATGGCGCCGCGCTGGGACGCCGCGCGCAGAAACACCGTCAACGCGTCAGTCTTGCGGTCGTACGCACAGCCGAGCGCGCAGTAGCCACACCCGAGACAATCCGTGCGGTTGTGTGCGAGTCGCACGGCGTGAAACCCCAGACGCTCGGCGCCCGCCTGGACCAGTTGGTTGTTCCTGTTGATATCCTCCGCGGTCAACTCGCGAACGCGAATCGTTTCCTCGACGTGGCGGAAGTGCGGAGCCATTTCCTCGGCGCCGACCCCGCGGATGTTCAATTGCGTCGACCAGCGATCGAGCAGGTGCCGGCGGGGGCGAGCACAGACACAATAACTGGTGACCGTCGAGCCGCCGACGGTGCACCCCTGCGAAATCAGCACGGTGCCGTCGGCTGTCACGCGCGCGCCTTGGTCTTGATACAGACGCAGATACATCTCTTCTTCGCGCTGCGTGAAGTCGCGATTGACGTGATATCCGCCGGCCTCGACCACCACGACCGAGCGCCCCTGCTCGGCGAGCTCCTTGGCGACAACCGAACCACCCGCGCCCGAGCCGACGACGCAGACGTCGGCGCTCAGCGAAACGTTGCGATCAATGGTAGCCGTGTCGAGGATCACGAGGACACGCCCAGCTTGGCGAGCGGCACTGCGGCCTCGTGTTCGAGCAACGCGGTCGCCTCGACCCGGCCGAGCCACGGCCCGTCGTAGCCGATGTTGGCCCAAGCGGGGGCGGCACCGTAGAACCCGGCGCTGGCCAGTGCCTTCAGGGCACGAAACACGGTGCGCCGCGCCCCGAGCGTGCTGCGCATCCAGCCGTCGAGATAGCGGTCCTGATCGAGCGCCGACAGACGAGTAAACCGCTTGCGCTGCAAGTCGAAGAGCGAGGTTCCATGCTCGAACACCCGCAGCATCAGCCGCAGTTGTTGCTGCGCGTCGAGATCCCAGGTTAGCAGCCAGGCGTCGAGGCGGCCCGCGATGTCGATCTGTTCCTCGCCGGCGCCGACTTGCCCGGTTGCTCCCAACAATCGCTCGGCGGCGGCGTTGACGACCGCGTACTCCTTCGCGGAGAAGAACTGCAGCGGCGTCTTCGGCTTGGGGTACGCGGTGCACCCGCTCGGAAGCAGCGATCCTGCACCCAGCAAGACGAGTCCGGCCGCACTGCCCTTAAGAAACCGCCGCCGATCGATCGGAACCCCGATCAGTGCCTGAATTTCGGCGACGGCATCCGCGCGCATAGCGGCGGCGACACTAGGGACCGCTCCCCGACCTGTCAAGGCAGTTGGTCAGCTTGCGAAGTTTTGGTATCAGCGCGTCCAGGAGTGCGTCTATGCCGATCTACGAATATCGCTGCCGGAAATGCGGGAAGCGATTCAGCGTCTTGACCTTGCGCGTCAGCGAGACCCCGAAACCCGAATGCAGCAAGTGCGGCAGCACCACCGCCGATCGCCTGCTGTCACGCTTCGCCATGCCGAAGTCGGAAGACGCCAGGATGGATGCGATGGCGGACCCGAGCAACCTCGGCGACCTTGACGAGAAGGACCCCAAGAGCGTCGCCCGCTGGATGCGCAAGATGGGCAAGGAAATGGGCGACGAGCTCGGCGGCGAAGATTTCGACCAGATGATGGACGAAATGGAATCCGGCGAGGGCGGAGACGGCGGTGGCGACGACGAATTGTAACTTGGCCTTGCCGCCGTCACTCGACGTTCTGCGCCTGCTCGCGGATCTTTTCGACCTCGCCGCGGGCGGCGATCGTCAGGTTGGTCATCTCCACATCGTTGCTCTTTGACGACATGGTGTTGATCTCGCGGTGAATCTCTTGCAGCAGAAACTCGAGCTGGCGGCCGGCGGGTTCGCGCGACGCGAGCGCGTGTTCCATCCCCTTCAGGTGACTGTCGAGACGGACGAGTTCCTCGGTGATGTCGGCGCGCTCGACCAGCAAGGCCACTTCTTGCGCAAGCCGCTCTTCGCGGATCGCTGCGCCATCCATCAACGTCTGGAGCCGCTCGCGCAAGCGCCGGGTCAGTGCCGGCCCTAGCTGCGCGGCGCGCGAGTGCATACGGTGCTCGATGCTCCGCAACGTGGCGATGCGCTTGCGCAGATCGCGCCCCAAGACGCGTCCCTCACGTGCGCGATCGGCGTTGAAGCGCGCCAACGCTTGCGTCAATGCGCGCTTGATCACCGCGATCTCCCGTTCGGGGTCGGCGCGCCGTTCGACGACCCGCAGAATGTCGGGACGAGTGAGCAGCATCGACACGTCCACCGTTCCTGTTAGCCCCAGTTCCCCCTGCAGTTGCTGGAGTCCGCGGACGTAGGCGCGCGCCAGCCGTTGATTGATCTCGACGGTCATCTCGCCGGCGCTGTTGCCGCTGCGGTTGACGGCGACGTCGACTTTGCCGCGCGCCACCACAGCCTGTATCTGCTCGCGCAGTTCCTTTTCCCAGGCGGCATACTCGCGTGCCATATTGAGCTTGACGTCGAGAAACCGTTGGTTGACCGAGCGCACTTCGATGGTGATGCGACGGCCGTCGACCGTGACGGCCGCCTGACCGAACCCCGTCATGCTCCGCATGCGACCCTCCTCATCACCGCCGTTCGACGCTCTGCCGCAGATCGGCACGTAACGCCGCCAAGGAGACGGTGGCAGTGCCCACCTCACCGACCACGATTCCCGCGGCGTGATTGGCCAAGACGGCTGCCGCTTCCATCGTGGCGCCGGCGCCTAGTGCCAGAGCGCACACCGCGACCACGGTATCGCCTGCACCCGTGACATCGAAGACGTGCCGCGCCAGCGTGGGAAAGTGATGCACGGCGGCGCCACGCTTGAACAGCGTCATCCCGTGCTCGCCCCGTGTGATCAGCACCGCATCGGCTTGCCAGCGTTCGAGCAAGAGCGCGCCCGCCTTCCGTAGGCTCGCTTCGTCGCGAATGTCGACGCCCGCGGCGCGGCTGGCTTCGGAGACGTTGGGCGTCATCAGCGTCGCACCGCGATAGTGATCGAAGTTCTGCATCTTCGGATCGACGACGTAACAAAACCCCCGGCGGCGCCGCTCCGCAGCCAGCCAGCGCAGCAGCTCCGCGGTGACGACACCTTTGCCGTAGTCGGAGATCACGACGACGTCGCACGTTCGGACGTGGCGCGCGATGCCGCGACGCAACTGCGCGGCGGCCGCCGCCGCGGTCGCCGGCGTTTGGTCACGGTCGAGGCGGACCAGCTGTTGTTGGTGCGCGACGATCCGCGTCTTGCGCGTCGTGTGAAGCCGCCGGCTGCTCGCTACCGCGGTCGTCGTGGCACCGATGTCCCGAAGTAGCCGCCGCAGTTGTCGCCCGGCGGCGTCGCTCCCGACCAGCCCACACACGGCGACGCGCCCGCCGCCGAGCGTGCGCAGATTGTGCACCACGTTGGCCGCGCCGCCCAGGCGGAAGCTCTCGTCGCTCACCTGCACCACGGGCACGGGCGCCTCGGGCGAAATGCGCTCGACGCGTCCCCAGATGAATTGATCGAGAATCAGATCACCGATGACGACGGCGCGCACGCGGGAGAAGCGACGCAAGAACGATGGCAAACCGTCGATTGTCATCGAGCGAGTGGGCACAACGCCGGCGAAGCAATCACACTCCCCTGCCCTCCCGCAAGTGTCACGCGTTGACCGCTGGAACCGCGTACAGTACAGCATCGGCCGATGCGCATCAGCGGCTTCAGCTTCGTGCGCAACGCGATCGAACTCTACTACCCGGTCGTCGAGTCGATTCGCTCGATTTTGCCGATCTGCGACGAGTTCGTTGTTGCCGCCGGCGACTCGACCGACGGCACCACGGAACTGCTGCGCACCATCGCTGACCCGAAATTGCGGATCATCGAAACGGTCTGGGATCAGAATCTGTTCAAGCGCGGCGCCATCAACGCGCAGCAGAGCAATCTGGCGCTGGACGCGTGTACCGGCGACTGGTGCTTTTACCTGCAAGCCGATGAAGTCATACACGAAAGCGAGCTGCCCGGGTTGGTCGATCGCATGCGAACGTATCTTGCCGACGCGCGCGTCGAAGGCATGCTGTTCGAGTACCGGCACTTCTTCGCGGACTACGACCACTTCCATACGGGGCACGCGTGGTATCGGCGCGAAGTGCGCATCGTGCGCAACGGTATCGGCGCGCGGTCGTGGAAAAGCGCGCAGGGTTTCCGAAAGCGCGACGGGCGCAAGCTGCACGTCGTGCCTGCGGGCGCGCGCATGTTTCACTACGGCTGGGTCCGACCGCCGCGCTTGATGACCCGTCGGCGCAAGGCCTTTCTGACGATCCACGAGGGCCCGGAGGCGGCACAGCAAAAGGTGCCCGATGCCGACGCGAGCTACGACTTCGGTTTGCTCCGCGGCCGCACACGATTCACCGGCACCCACCCCGCGGTGATGGACGCCCGCATTGCCGAAAAGGATTGGACGGTTGTCCCGAGCGCCGAGTCGACGCAGCGCCACGACCTGCCATCGCAACGCTTTTTTCAATTCGTCGAGAACGGCGTGCTCAGCTTCAAGATCGGCGAGCACCGGAACTACATTTTGCTGCCGTCCTGAGGTGACTCGGCGAGTGCGGCATCGACGCGCTCCAAGACCGCCGCTGCGGAAATGCTTTGCATGCAGAGCTGCCCGATCGGGCACTGGCGCTTGTAGCACGGCACACACTCCGCGAGCCCCTGCACGACGAGATTTTGCGAGCCCCATGGCGCGGAACGCTTGGGGCTGGTTGCACCCCACAGCGATACGACGCGACATCCCATCGCCGCAGCAATGTGCATCGGCCCGGAGTCCGGCGCGATCACCACGGCGCTCCGCTCGAATATCGCGACCAAATCGCGCAGCCGAGTTCGTCCCACGAGATTCAATGCCGGCACATCGAGATGACCGAGCGTCGCGTCGGCCAGTGGTCGCTCACTCGGCGCGCCGATCAAAACGGGATCTAAACCGCGGGCACGCAGACCGCGCACCACCTCGGCATTGCGATCCGGGAACCACAATCGGCTGGTCCAGGTTGAGCCAACACAGACAGCCGCCAAGCGCCCGCGATGATCGCCCAAGAGGCGATCGCACCGCGTCCGGTCGTCATCGTTGGGCGCCAATCCAAAACATATGGGTGTTTGCGGCACGCCGAGATAATCCGCGAAGGCGAGATATTGTTGAAGCTTCAGACCGAAGGGATCGAGCCCCGGTAGGTAGCGATTGTTGAACAGCCAGTTGCCCTCCTTGGTGTTGCGGCGATGGAAGCCGATTCGAACCGGGGCGCCCGAGACGCGGCTCACGATGCCGCTCTTCAGGTGGCGCTGCAGATCGAGGACAACATCGGCGCGCAGTCCGCGTACGGCGCGCAGAAAGCGGAGGAACGCGGGTGCGCCGCGCCGGCGATCGAACATGATCGTCGCATCGAGCGCGGGATGACCGAAGAGCAACGGCGCCGCGATCGGCTCGACGGCCCAGGTGATGCGCGCGCGCGGATAGCCGGCGCGCAGACGCATCAACAAGGGCAGCGCGCGGACCACGTCGCCGATCGCGCCGTGCAGAACGATGAGAATGCGCGCGGCCGGGATCATGTACCACGGTTCCGTTGGAGCGTGCGGATCACTTCCTCGTACCGCGCAATCATCCGCGTTCGCGAAAAGTCCTGCGCACGGATGAGCCCGCGCTCGCGCAACCGCGCCGCGAACGCCGGGTCGCGATACAAGCGCTCCAGCGCGCCGGCGAGCGCATCGACGTCGTCCGAACACACGAGCAGCCCGCTCTCCCCGTCGGTCACGATTTCGCTCAGACCGCCGACAGCGGTTGCGACTAGCGGAACACCAGCTGCGAGCGCCTCGACGGCGGCGATTCCAAATGACTCGGCGCGGGACGCGACTACAGCCGCGTCGGCCGCCGCCAGCAGGGGCCGGGTGTCCTCCTGGAAGCCGAGGAGGCGCACCACATGCGCGAGATCTGCGCCGCGGCATTGCTCCTGAATCTCGGTCTTCAACGCGCCGTCTCCCGCAATCAGGAGCCGCAACGGTACACCGCGTCCGCGCAACCGCGAGGCAATCGCCGGCAACAGATCGGCGCCCTTTTCCTTGGCAAGTCGCCCGATGAACGCAACCACGAAACTCTCGTCGGAAAGCTGGAAGCTACGCCGAGCCGCCGCTCGATCCATGGTGTTCGGCTGCAACTCGATTCCATTGTGGATGACGAACGAGCGCGAGGCCGGGATGCGCAGCTCGGTCAGTCCGTCCTGGGCCGCGCGCGACACCGACACGACCGCTGACAGCAAGACCCGATGCACGAAAAGGCTGTGGAGGGTGCGCCGGGTTCGCACCAACTGACGGATACGCACCACCGGCGTGTCGGTTCCGCAAGCCGCGAGCCCGGCGAGAAAGCAGTCGCGGCCGGTGTTGCAGAACGCCGCGTCGAACCGCGTTGCGAGGAAACAGCGGCGCAGCGCCCGCAGTGTCGTGACATCGAAATAACCGGCGCACCGCATCTTCTCCACGCGACTGATGTGCGCCGCGCGCGCCGCCAAAGCGCTTTCTGGGCGGCAGACGAGCGTCACCGAGTGCCCCGCGGATTGCAGTCCGACTGCCAGTTCGAGGAATAAGCGTTCGCCGCCACCCCAATCGGGGATGGAGTTGATCAAGCACACGCGCAGCCGTGACCGGCTTGCGACCCCGGTCGCCTCCGCGCTAGATACGGCCGTGGCCACGACCGGCTCAACCCGCATTCTCGATGTTGCGTGCGGGCGCAACAAGACAGCGGGCGCGATCGGAGTTGATTTGTTTCCAGTGCCGGGCGTCGACGTCATCGCGAACATCGATCAGGCTTCGTTGCCGTTCGGCGACGCCAGTTTCGATGCGATTCACGCGTCGCACGTCATCGAACACGTACAGTCGATCCCGCACCTGCTGAGCGAAATGTGGCGTGTTGCCAAGCCCGGTGCCGTGGTGTACCTCGCGACCCCGCACTACTCGTGGCATGGTTCGTGGGTGGACCCGACGCACCGCTGGCACTTGAGTACGCGTTCGTTCACCTACTTCACCGAAGGCCATTCGTCCGCCCACTACACCCAGGCACGCTATAGCTCGGTGCTCGTGACGTTGTCGATGCCGAGTCTCTGGCGGCGTTTAGGGTTGCAATGGTTGCTGAATCTCGAAACTCGGCGGCGCGGGTGTCGCTTCATTCGACGATTTTGGGAAGAGTATCTGGCTTTTGTGATCCGCGCAAAAGAGATGCGGGCGGTCTTGACGGTGGCAAAGCCCGCCACGATCGGTGAGCAGCGATGATCGACATCCCCGCTCGGTTCCTGTTGGTCGGTCTCCGAGTTGACACCGCTCCAGCGCTCGAGGTGTTGGAAGTGGTGCATGGGGCTACCGACGGACCGATGTCGCTCCCGCTCACGACGCTGGCACCATCCGCGCCGCAAGCTGATCGCATCTTACTCTTCGCACCGCCGACTGGCGGGGCCTCCGTGTTGACGGCCTTGGAGTGGTGTCATCAACGGCTAGCATCCGACGGGACCCTGTACGCCAGTACGGACATGCTCGCCGAGGCGACGAGCAGCGATTGCTTTCCAGTTCCGTCGGCCGAGATTACTCTCGGGGCTGCCGGCCTTGTTTCGGCGACAATCGATGCCCACGACGCCGCAACCTCCCTGCAGCAGATCCCGGCTCCGGTTCTCCGACAGTGGGCGCAGGCTCTTCACATTGCGACGTCCGACCTCGAATGCAGCCGATTCACTGCCGCCCGTCGCGACCATGCTCTGTCGTTCGTCAGCCCGAGCATCAACGATGACACGCTGCAGGCCAATCTACTGCGCTCCCACGCGGTGCAATCGCCGCGCAACGAATTGCTCGTGGAGCGCCATGGACCGCGTGTTCAAGAGGCGCTCAATGCCGGCATCGCCCGGGCGACGAATGACCTCATCGTCGTCGTGCACGAGGACGTGTACTTGCCGCCACTGTGGGAAGGGATGTTTCGGCGAAGTCTGCGCTTGGTCGAGGGCAACGATCCGGAGTGGGGAGTTGTCGGCTGCGCGGGCGTGCGGCGGAAGTTCGGGCTGTTGCGCATCCGCCGCCGTGGGGTCGGGCATGCGCGCGAGAATGCTTCGACCTGGGGTCAACCGATCGACCAGCCGGAGCCGGTCGACACGCTCGACGAATTTCTGATCGCCTTTCGGCGCAGCCGCGGTTTGCGCTTCGATGAGGAACAACCCAACTACCACTTCTACGCGGTGGATCTCTGCCTGCAGGCGACGCAAGCGCGGCGACGCTCGTACGCGATTGAGGCCTTTTGCTACCACAACTCGCGCCTGCGTCAGGATCGGCGCGAGCCGCCGCTGCCCGATTTTCTCGCCGGCTGCGACTATATGCGCCGAAAATGGCGGGATCACTTACCGATCCTGACCACCTGCACCATCATCGCCGCCGACCCGTCGCGCGACCATCATGCTCGGCGGATTCGTCGCGCGGCGCGAAGAGCGCGCACACAAAGAATGGGAGGAAGATGACCGAACACCTCGTGCCCACGAACCTGGCCGAGCCAGAACGCGTCGCGCGATTGGCCGGCGGCGTCAGCATCGTGATGGCGATGCTGAACCACATCGAGTACACGCGAAAATGTCTCGCAAGCATTCTCCAGCACAGCGATCTGCCGTTCGAGATCATCTGCGTCGACAACGGCAGCACCGATCACAGCAGCGACATGGCGCGCGGACTCGGATGCCGCGTCATCCGCAACGAGGAAAACTTGGGCTGCGCGCGAGCGTGGAATCAAGGCATCCGCGCCGCCGTCGCCCCGCTGATCATCGTGATGAACAACGACATCGTCGTCACCTCGGGTTGGCTCAGCGGCTTGGTGGACTTTCGCCGCCGTTGCGGGGCCGCGGTGGTGAGCCCGGTCGTGATCAACGGCGAATGCGACTACGACCTCGAAACGTACCGCCGCGACTACACCCGCAAATTCGCCGCACGGTCGCGGCCGGGCTGGGCCGCGATGTGCTTCCTCACGTCCGCCGACACCTTTGCGAGCGTCGGACTCTTCGACGAGCAGTTTCTCGGGTTCGGTTTCGAGGACGAAGATTGGGACATTCGCTTGGGCCGTGCGCGAATCCCGACCGCCATCACCGGTTCGGTCCTCATTCATCACTTTCATCAGATCACGACCAAGAACCTGGCCGGTGACAAATGGAAGAAGGTGAAGAATCCGAACAAGACCGTCTTGGAGAACAAGTGGGGCTGGCGCTTGACCCTACGGCGCATCCGCAAGGAGCTACAGAAATTCGCAAACCGTCTTCGCTATCCCGGCTTCCATGGGCGGAATCCTTACGACGTCCTGACCGTACTCGATGTCGAGCGGCTCGATCTCGAACGCGGCGTCAAGGTTCGGCGTTAGACGCCCGACAGAGCACGGCGAGGTCTGCGTCGGTGACGATCGCGCCGCTAGGGTCGAGCTTTCGCGCGGAGCGACGCAGACGCGCCAGTGATCGCCGCTGCGCATCGGGCGTTGCTCGCAAGCGTCCGTCATCGAAATCGATCAGCCACGCCGCTGACTCGCGCACCAGGATGTTGTTCAGGTTGAGATCAGGGTGGGCCGCACCGACGCGGTGCAGCCGTGCGATGACACCGGCGCTCGCGCGTAGTGCGGCCAGGCGAACGCCACCGGCGGGCCGTTGGCGCAGCAATTCCCACAAGGACATGCTCCCGTCTATCCACGCGGACGCGAACACGCCGCGGTAGCGTCCGCACCCGCGCCAGCGGACGGCGGCGGCAAACGGCTCGGGAACCGACACGCCGCGGACGCGGAGGTCTGCGGTGACACGTAGTTCTTGGAACGGCCGCGGTGATCGCGCCAACGACAGGTAGGTCTCACGAACAAAACGGCCAGGCAACCCGCCGCGACGATACGGCCGCACCACTGCCACGATGCCGCTCAACGTTACCCGAAACGCTCCACCGCGCCCGCCCTCCATTGTGACGCCGGAGGCCGGCGTTTCAGCACCGAGCCAGCGATCTAGCTGGGGACGAACCAGGTCGCGAAGATCTGAGCGGATCAGCCATTCGTCGGCACCATCGCGCCCGCGCTCGAAGCCAGCCGGATCTTCCACGCCGTCACGTCAGCGAATGCTGTCTTTCCGGAGGAGACGCCAGCAGGCGATCCAGCGCCGCCAGCACCGCTGTCGGTGCCAGTTCGCGCATGCACGCGTGGGTTCCGATCGGGCACTGCGTGTGTCCGTGTGTTCCGCAGGGCCGACAATCGAGATCCCGCTCGACCACCATCGCGCGATCGCCCCGCGGTGCAAAGCCCAGCTTGGGATGCGTCGGTCCGAAGATGGCTACGACCGGCACGTTCAACGCGTTTGCGATGTGCATCGGAGCGCTGTCGTTGCACACGACGGCGCGACAACGAGCGATTGCCGCGACCAAGGTAGCCACGTCGGTGCGTCCGACGAGGTTCACGGCCACGCCGCCGGCCAGTCGATTTACGTCCTGCGCAAGGCTCGCTTCGTTCGGTGCGCCGAGTAGCAGCACGTCGTACCCCCGTCGCCTCATCTCCGCTGCGATCGCCGCGAAGCCATCAGGGGTCCAGCGCTTCGTTGGCCACACCGAACCCGGAGCGAGGCCGACGACCGAGCTGGCATTTGTGATGTCCGCCTCGCGCAGCAGGCAATCCACGGCGCGCCGCGCCGCCGTGGCGACCGTGAGCAACGGCTGACTCGACTCGTACTTCGAATCGAGTCCCAAGCCGTCGACGATCGAGAGGTTGCGCTCGAGTTCGTGCAACGCCGGATTGCGATCGACGCGTCGATGATAGAGCCAGTTGCCGGCGGCGCTGCGAAACCCGACCCGTCGCGGAACCCGCGCCGCGGCGAGCAGCAGCGCGGTCCGGAACGACTTGTGGACCGCAACCGCGAGGTCAAACCGACCCGCGTGAATGCGGCGGGCGACGTGGAGGAGTCCGCTCAGTCCGCGATCGGCGCCCCGCTTGTCGTCGGCGAGGGTGGCAGCAACGTGGGGATGCTCGCGCAGCAGGTCGGCAGCCTCCGGCCGAACCCAGGCCGTGATGTCCGCGGCCGGCCAATGTCGCTTGAGCGCGGCGAAGACCGGCGTTGTCAGGACCACGTCGCCGAGAAAAGCGGTCTGCGCGACGATAATTCGCATCCCGAACGCGGCGCCTCACGATTCCAAACGCAGCGCCTCATCGATCAACATGACCGGAATGTCGTCCTTGATCGGATACAACAGCTTGCACGCGCTGCAGATGAGCCCGTCTTGCTTGTCGTTGAGATGAATATCGCCCTTGCACTTGGGGCAGGCGAGAATGTCCAGCAGTTCCTTACTGATTGCCATCGGTTCCTCCATCGCGTGCGGGCACGAGCCCGGCACGCGTCAGAATCATTTGAAGCAAATCGTCGCCGCGTTCAATCTCTGCAGCGATGCGTAGCGCAACCAGCTTACCCCTTGCAAAGGGAAAGGCATCGAGCTTGACGAGGTCCTTCTCGGTGGTGACCACCAGGTCGACGTTGCGGGTCCGCCGGGCGACCTCCTGCCAGTCGGCGCGTGTGTAAGCGTGATGGTCAGGATATTCGACGATTTCTTCGAGCTGGGCTTCCCACTGGTGAATGAGGGCGTAGAAGCGATCGGGCGATCCGATGCCGGCAACCGCGGCGACCCGGCGGCCGGTGAGTTCCGACAACGATAGCTCCTGCCATCGGCCGGCGTCGGGCGTCACGAGGCAACGCGCGCCGAATTGCGCCCGAAACACAGGTTTGTTCGCCGCACTGCGGGGCACTGTGACGGGCACCGATTCATCGGATTGCTCCACGACGACGATCGCGTCCGCCCGCCGCAGCGCGCTGGGTCGCTCGCGGTTTGGACCCGCCGGAAGCAACGGCCCGCGCACGCTATTGATTAGAACGATATCGAAGTCGCGCGCCAAGGCACGGTGTTGAAATCCGTCATCCAACAGCAGCACGTTGCATCCCAACTGCGCCGCGCGTTCAGCACCCTCGATGCGACGGCGCGCGGTCAAGACGACGCCGCCGAAGCGGCGCGCCAACATCACCGCTTCATCGCCCACTGCATCGACGTTCGCCTCCAACCCGTGCCCCTGGGACACGACAGTCACGCCGCGGGCTTGTCCGCCGTAGCCGCGCAGCAAGATCGCCGGACGCTGCCCCCGCGCGGCCAGGGACTCGGCGAGCCACAGCGTGACGGGCGTCTTGCCGATGCCGCCGACGGTCAGGTTGCCGACGCTGACGACGGGGAGCGGCGCGTGCTTCACCGGCATCAAGCCAACGCGATAGGCGAGGTTGCGGGCGCCGACGCCGACGCCGAACAAGCTCGCCATCGGTCGCAGGGCGAGCCATCCCACCCATCCGGCGATACCGCGCCGCGGCCATACAGTCTCGCGAACATGTTGATCGAGCTTCATGCGAGTAACGGCTCCAGCACGGCCAGCGTATCGTCGAGCACCGCGGCACGGGCCCGTATGACGGAGCGGGCTCG
>Ga0335069_10002328_pt1 | contig 29354 bp, 20 predicted proteins | sample Lox_Sample_11_FD_206714 | JGI IMG/M metagenome (GOLD analysis project Ga0335069, IMG submission 206714) | Soil microbial communities from Loxahatchee National Wildlife Refuge, Florida, United States - Lox_Sample_1.1 | ecosystem: Environmental > Terrestrial > Soil > Wetlands | place: USA...
ATTTCAATGTGCCGGCCGCTACCCTTTCACCGCATTTCCCGACCCCCAATGTCCACTGGTACACGGTCGGCGCGGGAGGAAACAGCATCGGTCGCCAGACGTCGGCCGCAGCGACAGCCTCCGACGGGTCTGCTCCGATCGCATCCGATTACGACAACGCTTATCTGGTCATCGACAAAGAGGTTGACCTTTTCAATCTTATGGTTCTGCCGCCGGATACGCCGGGCAAGGACATGAGCGCGTTCTACGGCAATGCCAGCGTCTTCTGTCAACAGCGCAGCGCGGTCCTGCTCATGGATCCACCGCCGAGTTGGGTTTCCGCCAGCGATGCTTCAACCAAGGTTGCCGGTCTGCGGGTGGGCCTGGTTAAGGACTTCTCGGCTCTGTTCTATCCGCGAATCACGATTGTCGACAACGGGGTGAATACCAACGTCGGACCCGCAGGGGCGATCGCAGGTCTGTGTGCGCGCATTGATGGAACTCGCGGAGTATGGAAAGCGCCTGCCGGTACGGAGGCCGATCTGCGGGGCATCGTGGGGGTGGAGCACAAGTTCAGCGACGGAGAGCATGGCATCATGAATCCGCGCGCCGTGAATGTCATCCGGGTATTTCCCAACGGCATCGTCAATTTCGGCGCGCGCACCATGGATGGCGACGACGATTTTGGGAGCGAATACAAGTACATCCCGATCCGCCGTCTCGCGCTGTATATCGAAGTCAGCCTTTACCGCGGCCTGAAGTGGGTGGTTTTTGAGCCCAACGACGAGCCGCTCTGGGCGCAGATTCGACTCAACGTTGGCGCCTTCATGCACGATCTCTTCCGTAAGGGGGCGTTCCAGGGAGCTACGCCGAAGGATGCCTATTTTGTAAAGTGCGACGGCGAAACCACCACACAGAGCGACCGCAACCTCGGCATCGTGAATATCTGGGTTGGGTTTGCGCCGCTCAAGCCCGCAGAATTTGTGATCCTCTACCTGCAACAGATGGCGGGACAGATCCAGGTGTAGTGCGAGGTAAACCGAATGGCTGAATTTACTGTCAATCCGTCGCGTTTTGACCCGTACAAGAACATGAAGTTCCGCATCAAGTGGGACGGAAAGTATGTTGCGGGTGTGAGCAAGTGCAGTGCGTTGAAGAAATCGACCGAACCCGTAACCCATCGGGAGGGCGGCGACCCGAGCACTTCGCGCGTTTCCCCAAGTCTCTGGAAATTTGAGCCGATCACTCTGGAACGCGGGGTTACTCACGATCCCGAATTCGAGAACTGGGCCAACCTGATCTACAACACTGATGGAGACGCGGCGATTTCGCTGAACAATTTCCGCAAGGACATTATTGTCGAGTTGCGGAACGAGCAGGGAGTGGTCGCGAAGGCCTACAAGGTGTACCGCTGCTGGGTCTCGGAATACCAGTCGCTCCCCGAACTCGACGCCAACGCCCACGCCATCGCGATCGAGCGCATGGTCCTGCAAAACGAGGGATGGGAACGTGATACGTCTGTACCGGAGCCGGCACAAACGTAGAGTGCTGAGAGGTGGCGATGACGGGGCACGACGAGCGTTCGGTAGACCGGACGGATACCCGGAGCGCGGTTGAATTGATCGATCGTCTCATGCTCTGCGGTGCGCGCAGCGCCGCCAGGCTGACTGCATTCGAACGCGACCGCATTCTGGCCGGAGTGTATTGGCGTCTATACGGGGATCGCATCGAAAGCACACTGGTGTGCAGCGTCTGCTCCAGGCCCTTCGAACTGGTCTTCAGCTTACGCGACATGGTTGCGCGCAGCACACCGGTAATGACTCCCGCCGGTGATGGAACCTATTCGACCAGTGAGGGACTTCATTTCCGCCTCCCCACCGGAGAAGATGAACTCAGCGTGCTCGACCTGCCCGCGGAGGAAGCGGTAAGAGAGTTACTGCGGCGCTGCGTACTGGCTCCTGCTACATTTGACGCCGCGGCGGTTCAGGACGCCATGGAAAAGGCCGCGCCCATTCTGGACGTCGACATCAACACATCCTGTGCGGAGTGCGGCGCGCCGGTCTCGGTCCGGTTCGATCTGCAATCGTACTTGCTGCAATCGATCATTCAGGACCGGCGAAGGCTGTGGCGGGAAACGCACGTGCTCGCCGCCGCCTACCGGTGGAGCCTGGATGAGATCATGAGTCTCACTCGCGCAGACCGCGGGTCATTGGTTGCCATGATCGAGGCCGACGCCGCGCGGCGGATGGTGGTCTAATGCCGCGCTACCTGGAAAGGCTGGTGGCGCGCGCCGGCATCGCTCAGGGCGGGCCCTCCGCGGCGCCGCGGCCTCGCGCGCAGTTCGAAAGTGATGCCTCCGATCCGTTTGAAAACATCGCAGCATGGAATGCCGAACCGGTTCAAACTGCGATTCAACCGGCGAAGCCGATGCGGCGTGAGACGGCTGCGGACAACACTCCTGTCAAGCCTGCGGTCTTCCCCATAACGGAGTCGCCCTCGACGGAAATCCGGGTTGAGGAGCACTGGACAGAAGCGAACGCAACGCCGTCACCTGCGCTTGTCGCAACGCCCGAGCCGCCCGCTCCCATCGTGCGGGAATTTCACCAGGAAATCGAAGCGCGGCCCCAGGCCGCGATGCTGGAAAGGGAATTTCACTCCGAGACCATGCGAACGGAAGCGACGATCGAGCGGGAGACGGTTCGCATCGAGACACCGCGTACTGCGCCTGCACTCGAAGCCGAGTCGTTGGACGCTCGAGAGGTGGAGCGCAACATCCTGGGCAAGCTGATGCCCGCGCTGGACGCGTGGTTTCATTCGGATTCGCCCGAGCCGCGCGCCGCGGCGCCGGTTCAACCGGCCCTGGTTCCACCGAGTCCTCGCGCGGCCGACGCCGGACTGCCTGCCGCCGCAGAAGCGCCGCAACTGATGATCGGCTCGATTCGCGTTGAAGTCGTGCCACCTCCCACGCCTTCCGTGCCGGCGCCGCGGGCCCGCGCGTCGCGACCCGCGCCCCGCCCGGCGCGCCCGATAACCTCCAAAGCCGGCTTCGGCCTGGGGCAGATGTAGATGCCGCTGCTCGATCTCTCTTTGGTGACAACCACGCTGACGACACTCATCAGTCAGTGGATCAAGCAATCTCCGCTCAAGGGAGCCTTGACCAAGCTCGCCGTATCTCCGTTGTCTCCTGACAGGCTTTTGGGCGATCAAACCATTGGCGTGTACCTTTACTCCGTCGAGGAGAACGCACAGTACAAGAATGTGGAGACGCTGGTGCCAGACCCGCTGTTCCCCGAGCGGTTCATCCCCATGGGCCTGAATCTCTACTATCAAGTGACTGCGCACAGCGACATCGCGGGAGACGGGGCGGCATCGACAGAGCAGACCCTTATGGGACTGGCCATGAAGTCCCTTCACGACTACCCGCGCATCGACGACTCCACCACGATTGCGGGCACAAAGGTCTTTCCCATCGATTTGCAGGGGACAGACAATATGTTCCGGGTCACACTGCAGCCGGTGCCGTTCACGGAAGCGATGCAGTACTGGAATGCCGGCAACCAGCCGTTGCGCTGCGCAGCTTATTACATGGTCACGCCCGTGTTGCTGGAACCGGAGAAGCCCGATTCCCTTCGTGGGAGGGTGTTGCGCTACGGAGTATTCAGCTTTGTACGGGGCGCGCCGCATATCGACGCCAGCCAGGCGGCGGTGCAATTCACGGTGCCGGGCGAAGCGTCGCCGCGTACAGTTCTGACGCAGCCAGCGGAAGCGCCGGTGGGCGGCAGCGTAATGTTTCTCGGAACGGAACTGGCCGGCGACAGCACGTCGCTGCTGCTGAACAATGTTTCATTTCCGGATCCCATCGAGGTCGGCCCCGATTGGGGTGTGCTGGCCACCGCGACCCAGATCACCGCCACCATTCAGGCGAGCGCCCAACTTTCAACCATCGTGCCGGGCGTGTATTCCGCGCGCGCGCGCGTGGCTGAATCGCGGGTCATGCCGGATGGCAGCACGCGAGTGTTCGCCAATCTATCCAACGGAGTGCCATTTCTGGTGACGCCGTCGATCTCGGCGATCAGCGCGCCGGCCGTGGATGGAACGATCACTGTCACCGGCGGCGTGTTTCAGAATGCGGCCATTGCAGCGGATGCGGTGCAGGTGCTGACGGGGAGTTTAATGTTACAGCCCAAGGGCGCGGCGGCGCTGGCTGCGGGTCAATTTGAAATCGTAAATCCCACTACGCTGAAGTTTCGGTTTCCGGCCAGCGGATTTGTGTCCGGGGCGCAGATGATGCTGCGGATCATCATCAACGACGCGGAGAATTCGCCGGTCTGGGTGCAGGTGCCATGAGCGCGCAAAGCCAGTCCGTCCTCCCGATGGCGGCACAGCTCGCGCCGGAGATGGAACTTGTGCTGCTGCGTTTTCGCCTGCGGGCACAGCGGCGTGCGATGTGGCTGCAACGGATCTGGAGCCAGGATGCTGATCTGCTGGATGCAGATTCTCCCGCTGCCGAGGCGGACTGGATCGCTACCAACGCGGAGCCCGCGTGGTTGAATGCGCAGATCGCGGCCGCCGAAGATGCTCTCGAGTCGCAGGGCCGCTCGCGGCTCCTTCTATTGCGCGAAATCTTTGGACTGTCCGCGTCGGAGTTCGCCCTGCTGATGGCGTGCCTCGCGGTTTCGCTTGATCCGGCGCTGGCACGGGTGTGCGGCATGCTGCATGGGGATTCGGCGCGCTGTTATGTGACCGCCGATCTGGTGGCTCGCCTCAATGAACAGGGCCGCTGCGCCGAATGGAATCCGGAATCGCCTCTGGTGCGATGGCAACTGCTGGAACGCCACGAAACCGGTCCGGCAGAAGCGTCCGCGCTGGTGATCGACTCGGGTATCAGGGAGTGGCTGCGCGGCCGCAACGATCTGGACGCCGCGCTGACGTCAGTGGCTCGCCTGCACCCCACGCGAAAGCCGTTGGCGTGCTGGCCAGTCGAACCTACGGTGACGTGGCTAAAGGCGCAACTACAGGGCAACACGCAGCGGCCGGTCCGTGTTCGCATCCAGGCGCCGCCCGGTTCGGGCCGCCGTACGTTTGCCGCCGTGGTCGCCTTCAGGCTCGGTATGCCGCTGCTGGCCATTCGCGCCGACGAGATCGAGGACAGCGCCGTGCGGGGTATCTACGTGCGCGGGCAGCGTCACGCATTCCTGCATCGTTGCGCGCTGGCATGGGTGGGCGAACACACGTCGCGCCGGCAATGGCCATTGGATGTGCCGCCGTTTCCGCTGCAGTTCTTGATATCGGAGAGCCGGCTTGAGTTACCGGCGTCGGAGGCGGCGGAGCTGCGCATCGATCTGCCTTCCGCGGGGATCGAGGACCGGGTAGCTGCCTGGCGCGACTGTGCACCCCGCGAGTGGAGCGATGAGCAGATCGTTGACCTGGCACGTCGCTACCGCGCGCATGCCGGCGATATTGCGCGCGCGTGCGCGGCCGCCCCCGCAGATCCCGCCGAAGCCGGCCTGCGGGTAAGAGAATCGGCGCGCGGTTCTCTCGGTGCGCTGGCGCAAGTGCTGACCTGCAGCTTTTCCTGGGACGACCTGGTGCTGCCGGAAGCGGTGCTCGAAACTCTGCACGACCTGGTGTTCGAAGCGCGGCGCCGCAACGAATTCTGGGAGCGCCGCGAGGCGCAACGATTGTTCCCGCAAGGCCGGGGGCTGCTGGCGCTTTTCAACGGGCATCCTGGGACCGGGAAAACCATGGCCGCCCAAGTCGTCGCCGGAGAGCTCGGCTATGACCTTTTGAGAATCGATCTCAGCGCGGTGGTCAGCAAGTATGTGGGCGAAACATCGCAGAACCTGGAACGTATACTGTCGCGCGCGGCGCACATGGATGCGGTGCTGCTCTTTGACGAGGCCGACGGATTGTTCGGCAAACGATCGGCGGAGGTCAAAGAGGCGCAGGACAAATTTGCCAACACCGAGGCGGCTTATCTGCTGCAGGCGATCGAGGCGTATCCCGGAATTGCCTTGCTCGCTTCGAACCAGAAGGGGAGCATCGATACCGCGTTCTTGCGGCGCATCCGTTTCCTGGTGGAGTTTTCGAAACCCGATGCGGCTCAGCGACTGGCGATCTGGCGCCGCGTAACCGCGGCCCTGGCCGGAGAGGAAAGGGCGGCAGCTCTCGACCCGGGATTGGAAACGCTGGCGGCCGGCGTGGAAGCCACGGGAGCGCAAATCAAGAACGCGGTGCTGGGCGCGATTTTCATCGCCGAGCGAATGAACGCGGATCTGGAGATGGAGCACCTGTTGCGCGCCCTGGGACGCGAACTTGCCAAGGAAGGACGCACCCTGAGCGCGAAGGAACGGGAGCGGATGAGGGCCAATGGCTAACGGCGTCCACATCGGCGAATTGAGAATCCGCGTCCCCGGACTCACGGCCTCGACGGCGCGGATGCTGGGGGAGCGGATCGCAGCGGAGATGGCCGCGGGCCTTCCGGCCGGACAACTCGCCCAGCCTCTGACCGCCATTAACATTCGATATCGAATGCCGGCGGGCGCGAGCGAAGCGCAACTGCCGCGAGAGATCGCGCTAGCCATTCTGAGGAGCCTGCGGTGAGCGCTGCGGTCAAAGTGCAACGCCATGTGCGCAAGCGCCCCGAAGGCGAGGGGAAATCGCCGGCGTTGCAGCGCAATGGGTGGGAGCAGCAGGCGGAAGAGGCGTCGTCGCGTTTTGCTAAAGGCCGTCCAGCGAATGCGCGCTGGCTTACGCCGGCTCCGCCGGCATCGTACCGGGCGCCCGCCAGTCCCGGGGCCCCGCTTCCCGATGCCCTTCGAACTGAGCTTGAGCTTGGGTTCGATGCGGACCTGACTGACGTTCGCATCCATCGCGACCAGGCGGCAACGACCGCGGTGCGGGAGCAGCACGCGGTCGCGTTTGCGGCGGGGCGTGACATATTCTTTGACGATTCGGCGGCCCCGCTCGATACAGCACCAGGCCGCGCCCTTGTTGCGCATGAGATCGCGCACGTCCTGCAGCAGACAGGACGCAAGGACAGCAGGGGCCGTCTGCGCGCTACTCCAGCCGAGGGATCGGGCGAGGTGCAGCGCAAGGGCGAGGGATCGAACCTGCGCCGGCAACTCAAGCTCGATTTCGATCAACTCGCTCAATCGCACGGCGATCAGGAAGGCAACTCGGACGATTTCACTGCGCTGGTGGCCGCGGTACGCGACGCGCTGGACGGCACTCTCGACGAAACCAGCCCAAAGTGCGCCGATTTCGAAGCAGCCATTATTCGCAAAGATTCAAAGTACTGGAAATCTATCCAGGCGTCTGAGGACGCGGCCGGTTACGTCTTCGATGTGCTCAAATTTACCGATCGCTTCGCGGGAGCCGGGATTGTGCTGCAACAATCCCTGCTGCTGCAGACCTATGCGCCCCTGCGGGCGCTAGCCGAGTACTACGTTGAGAATGTCGACAAGGACGCCGAGTACTTTGACAAAATCGCGGCACAACACCCGCTGCTTTCGCGCTACTGGCCGGACCGTTATCTCGATACGTTCATCGTCTTCCTGTATGGACCTACAAGGGCAGTCCCCACTCTGACCGATCGCACGGGCAAGCCATACAAGGGTGCGCTGAAAGAGTACGTCGACGACCAGGCTACCCTCGACCTGGTGGATAACGAGCTGATCCTGGCGCAGACCCGGGACCTCGCGGACTTCGACGACCTCCGCGTGAAGAATCTTGGGCGGCTGCAAGCAGAGGTGGGCAAGGCCCTGGATGCCGACATCGCCCCGGTCGCGTTCCGTTCCGCGCTGTCGTTCAAAGTTCGGGAGTGGGCGCGAAAGCTGAAGACCGATCCACTGAAGCTGATCCAGGTTGTGGGGACAAAGATCGAGGACATCGCCCAGGCCGCCATCGACTATTGGAGTTCCGTTTTCAATGCCCAGCTGACGTTCGACGTGGAGATGGCTGGTTTGCCTGCCGACCGGGAAGGCAACAAGACGATTCGGGCCATCCCGCTGGACAAACTGTTCACTGAAGCCATTCCCGATGCGCTGGCGGACGCGGCCCAAACCATCTTCAAGGTGAAAGCGGACGGAGACCTTCCCGCGCCCGGCGTCTACGCCGCCCAGGTGGCTTCAGGCCTGGCCGGCCTGAAGGCCTTTTCGCTGAAGCAACTGGAGACCAAGCTGATCGACCTTGCCCGGAAGGGCGCCACTGGCGATGACTTCGCCGTGGCGCTGGGCTGGTTCCTGTTGTGGTTTCAGAATTTTTTCGCCCTGGGAAGGTCGTACGATCCAGCCAAGGACACTGAGTTCGCCCGAAAATTCCAGGGCTACCCGGACGTACGATTCTCTCACCGGCTTCACCTGGCGCGGGGTATGCGCGACCTGGTTGATTCCATTGGAGCGGCCTCTTTCACGCACTGGAAAGCGCTTCGCGATGCGACCGGAGAGGTGATCGAAAACAAGCAGGAAGGGCGCAGCAGGCTATCGATTCTGGGCGAATGGAAGGCCCAGCGGGGCGCCCCGATCGGCGATATCGCGAAGGATTTCGAGGGCGGATTCCGCGGCATTCTTTCAGGGCTCAGCGCGGTCGAGCTGGCCAATCTTTTTCTCCTCATCTACTTCCGCGATCTGACCGGCGAATTGCAGATCCAGGTGGCCAATGCCGACCAGGACTTCAAGGATCCGCGTGCGGCTTTACAAAAGAAGTCGCTTTTGAACCAGGCGGTGGACGTGGTGGATGCGCGCAGCCGTCCTGTTCGCTATGGCGCTTCGGATTGGGATTACGCCGACAATCCCAACGAGATGCAGGATATCGGCGAGCAGGATCCCGTGGGGCGCGGGGATGTCTTTGCGGAACTGGTGATCAACCACCCCAAGACGCAAAAACTGGAACAGGATGAAACAGGCAAGGGCCGGGTGCTGCTCTACGCGCGCAACCCCTATACACCGCAAACCAAGGAGCTCTTCCTGTGGTCGATCCCTGATCCTGCCCTGATCTTCGCGACCCTGCGCGGCATCGACGCGTTGAACGCGCTGGTGGCGCAATGGACAGCGCTTCCGCCGCTGGAAGTTAGCGACCTCTCCGATGAAGCGTGGATGGCATGGCTAGGTCAGATCGTGGGTGCGAAGTCGGCCATCGATGCCGCACTGCACGAATTGCTGACGCAAGCCGGCGCGGACCTGGACGATGCCATGCGCAACGCGGTAAGCCACGAGCGCAAGCTGATCGCCGCCGCCATCAAACAGGTGCTCCCGGCCTACACCGGCCACGCGGATCTCACGTGGGACATGCCGCTCGATATACTGCACCGCATCGAATCATTCGGCAATTGGGCCGTGCCGCGTAAAGATCAGCAGGCGCAGGTGACGGCCTTGATCCTTGCAATCGCACCGGACCTGCTCGACGCCCTCAAAGATGAGAAACGCTTCGACATCATCACCGCATATTACGGCTACTTGATTTTGGCCTATGCGGGTTCCGAAGGAGCCAGGCTTGATGACCTGGCGCGCATTGTTCCGGATCAGTCGGAACGGGACCAGTTGGTTGCCAATCGCACATCTCTCGACGAGCTTCGCAAACGGTTCGACGTGCAGCGCAGCAACGTGCAGGAGCGCTTCGGATTTAAATCGGATGACGGCAAGGTTCTGAAGGCGCTGGTATACGAGCAGGAAATCGCCCCCAAGGTCCCATTCAAGCTGAATGGCTTCAAGTACGAACTCCAGCAGGTCTTCCGCAAATTCCGCTACAACCCGCCCTACGGGTTCGAGGGCACAGATGCCTACCGCCCATCCATGTTGGACGGCAAGCTTTACGGCACCGAATATCAACCCAGCGGTGTGCTGCTTTTCCGCATCCTGGTGGACGGACGGCGCTTCGACGTAACCGACAAAGATGTCGATCTGCTGAACCTCTACTCCAACGTGATCGAGCAGGAAGCCAATGTCATCGGGCTTGAGCAAGTTGCCGAATACTCGGAGAAATTCGCCGAGCTGACGATCGACGTTGTGGAACTGGTTCCAGGGTTCGGCCAGGGAGTGGCCGCGGCACGAATCGTCGCCACGGTGATCCAGTTTATCGCCAGCGGCGAGCTTGAGGATATCAAGAACCTGTTGACGAACGACCCCAAGGCCCTGCTGGAGAAGATCTGGACCAAGTTCAAAGAGATCCTGACGCCGGAGAATCTCTGGATTTACCTCTTGTTCGGCAGCCAGCTATTCGACTGGCTCAAAACCAAATTCCTCAACCCGCGTGAAGACCGCGTGCGGCGCACAACCGATCCGACGTCCACCCTGGGCAAGCTGATGGCAAAGGTGCGGGGCATCGAGAGCGGACTTGGGAAGGCCTGGGACTGGCTCGAAGATCACGTGCAGCTTCCCATGCGGACCTTCCAGGCCTTTGTGCTTTCGCACCCGATTCTCTCCTTAATCCTTGACCTGGTTGCGGACAACCTGCATCGGCTCGTCGATCTGAAGAAATGGCTCGACAGCCAGGACAGGGAAGGCGGCTTCACCTCAACAATTGCCAATGTTCAAATGGGCTTCAAAGAGGAAATGGAATCGCTGATCGGCAGCCTTCAGCAACTTCAATTGCCGGAGAGAGTGGTTCCGACGGAACAAATCATCGATGCCGTGATCGAACTGGTGCTCAAGCGCCTCGGGACCAAGGGCAAGCTAACCCGGCTGGTCCTCAGCACGCTGGGTATTCTCGATCAGATCTCGAAACTCATCAATGACCAGTTGGTCGCGGGCAGCCCCGCCGATCCTAACAAATACTGGCGTGAGGATGTCATCCCCCTCATCGAAGACAAGTTCGACGCGGCGCGCGATGGGCTGGTTTCTGACATTTACGACTGTCTCACTGGGCCGCTTGGATTTCAGATGGAGCGTCCGCCCACCGGCCAGAAGCAAAAGATTGCTCCTCCGGAAGGCGACGGTTTTCCCGAGGCGGAGCCGTACCTCGATGGCGAGGGGCCGCTCATGCGCTCGATTCCTCTGCCGCGTCCGAGCGTGGGAATGCCGTTGCCGGCTGCGGCCAGGAACTCCGCGGAACGGAGGTTCGGGCACGATTTCTCGCACGTGCGGCTGCACACGGGGAGCGAAGCGGGGGCCGTAACCGGCGCATTCGGCGCCGCCGGCCTTACCACGGGAAGCCACATCTACATGAATCCCGCCACCCCGTTGAGCTCGCCGAAAGGACGCCACGTCTTCGATCACGAACTCGCGCACGTCCTTCAGCAAACCGGTCCCCGGCCCCTGGGATTGGACCACGGCTCCACGCCGAGCATCGGGCGTGAAGGCGGAGGGCTGCGTTACGACCCGGCACAGGAGTCCGCCGCCGAGCGCGTGGCGCACTCGGTTCAGAATCGGACCGCGTCAGGTCCGGTCGACCCCGGGCCGCTAAAGGCGGGAGGGTATCAACCGGCGTTTCTCAGTATCAGGACTGTGCGCCGCTTTTTGCGCGAACTGACCGACGTGGAAAAGGCGAAACAGGCCCAGAGGGAAATCGATCGCGAGGCCCTGGGCGGGGGCAAGCCCGATATCGACCAGGATCAGATCGACGTCGGGCAGGGGATCTGGGACAGCGTGCGCAAGTCGATCTCCAGCGGAACGCTGCCGACCTCTTCGCCGAACCTGCAAGCCGTTCGCAGCGACTTCATGTCGTATTTCGACGGGATTGCCGGCGACGTCGGCAAAGTGGTGCCGCAGATTGCGTTTGGGTCGTCAGAGGCCGTCAAGCAAAAGGCTGAAGGAGGTGAGCCTCCGGTTACCAAGCGCAAGCTGGAGCCCAAGAGATTCGTGGGTGGGCTGGAAGATTATCTGCTCGCCAAAGCCGGGATCGTGGCCAGCATCAGTCTCGACAAAGCGGGCAAAGTGCAGAGCGTCGAAATCAAGAACCTGCTTTTGGAGATGATTGGAAGCGGCTCGACGCTGTGGACCCTGGCCATGTCCAACGCGGGCATCGCGCCGGCAGAGTTCGAAGAACTGCGTCCGCTGCTGCGCGCCAAGCTGCGCGAACTGAACACCAAGACCACGTTTGTCGAATTGCGCGCTTCCGGATTTCCCGCGCTCCTCTTCGTCTGGGACAGCGCCAAATTCGCGTTTTCTAAGAGTCTGGTGACCGAGGTCAAAGAGCAGGCTGCGCTCAGCAAGATCAAGGATCGCCCGCACGATTTGCCGAAGTATTCACAGTACATCGATTACACGAACAAAGCCTCGGGGCAACTGGGAGTCAGGATCGGCAAGTATGGGGACAGCAACCAACGCGGTGTTCCCGATCGCGAGTCGCACCATACCACGCAGTTCCTGCTGATCGAGTACTTCCGCAACAAGAGCGATAACCAGCCTTTCCCGCCCAAACTGCGCAAGGACTTCAATGGTCTGGGGGTGGTGTTCAGCGGCAGCAACTCAGTTCGTTTCAAGCCGCCCGTAGGGCCAGCCGTGGATTTTGAAAAGCTGGATGTTGGAGATCGGGGCAACGCGATGCCGGCCATCCTGATAGCACGCCCCACTCACCGTGGGGCCAACCTTCATGTGAGCGGCGCGAAGGCGGAGGACTTTCCCGATGGGGGCATACCGGTAACGCAGGGCGACAAGGTGCACTCCCAGTTTCTCAGCGAGCTGAGAGGCGCGGGCGCGGGAAAAATCGCCGACGCTTTGCCGGCCGATGCGCAGAAGATGCAGGACTACGTAAACGACGCAGGGAACACGGTTGCCTCCGCCCAGGTGTACAAAGCGATCCAGGGCACGTATGGCTGGATGCACAATCACATGCTGTCCGCCCTGGAGCGAGGCTTGCGCGATAACGAGCGCGATTACTACGAAGAGATCGTCACACCGAACCACACGCAAAACAAGGGCAAACCGGACGAGCGGCTCGATCCCGACTACGATCTGCAGCCCGACCACATGGAGCCGGTCTTCTCGGCCGCGGAAGACAACAACGACAAGGTGATGCGGGCCATGGGCTGGATTGAGCCTTAACTAGACATCGATATGGCGAACGGTTATACCAGAAGTCCGAAACTGCTGAAGGGCGCGCTGATTCAGTTCTCCGCGCCGCTGCTGATCCCCATTCCCAACCTGATCGTGTTTCAGTACAACCCTGAAAGCCTCAGCCGCTCGCTCACGCCGTGGGCGCCGCCTTCGAAGGAAGACCGCGAGCATCCCGACGACAAGCTTCTCAATCAGCTCAAGCAGCCTTACGACCCGCAGGAGACGTTCAGTCTGCAACTCGAACTCGACGCGACCGATGCGCTGGAGGATCCGGGCAGTCATCCCGTGGCGGTGATCTCCGGAGTGGCCGACCGTATCGCGGCCATGGAGATGCTGCTCTATCCGCCTAAACAAAGCGCGCTGAGTGCGTTGCTCAACGTCTCCATTGATGTGTCGATCGGGTCGGGCGGAATCAGCGCCTCGATCGGCAGCCACGTGGATACCATTCCGCCGCTGAGCGTGCCGGTGGTGTTGTTTTTCTGGGGGCCGGGACGAATTGTTCCTGTCCGCATCACCAGCTTTTCGGTGGATGAACAGGCGTTCCTACCAACGCTGTATCCGCTGCGGGCCAAAGTTACGATAGGCCTGAAAATTCTGGACAAGGCAGCTTTCGATGCGGGCGATACCAGCGCGCCCGTGAAGATTGCGAAAGCCTGTTACGATTTCACGCGCGCTCAGAAGGAAGTTCTGGCTTTGGCGAATGTCGCCAACAGCGTGGAATCGATCATGGGAATGCTGCCGTTCTAGCCAGGGAGGGTTCAACGTGTTCGATGCCAACAGCCGTTATCTGAAAGTTCCGACATACACGGTGACGGATCATCGGGGCCGCAGTGTTGTGGTGGTTCAGACTCCTCCCGACCCGGGGGAAGCGTTGCTCGGAATCCACGTCCTGCGGCAAGGCGAACGGCTTGATCATCTCGCCTACAAATACCTGAACGATCCGGCGGGGTACTGGCGAATCGTGGCGCGCAATGGAGCCATATTGCCGGAGCAACTGACCGAGCAGCGCGAGATCGAGATACCAGGGAAAGGTCAGTGAGGGTCGGATGGGTCTTGGAATCGCAGTCGAAGTCGGCGGTCAGGCCGATGCGGATCTGGCCAACGCGACGTGGGTGGAAGTGACGGAGCGAATGGGCGAAACGAGCACATACCGGATTCGTTACGACTTCGATGTCTCGAGCGGAGACTTTCCGCTGCTTGCCGACGGCAGGATCGACGCAGGGTCCGAATTGACACTCATCGAACCGAGCGGCTCATCCAATGACTGCCTGGTGAAGGGCCCAGTGGTTGCGCAACAGATTCATTTCGCGCACGGCGGTTCGGGTTCCTGGGTGGAGGTCCACGGCGCCGACAACTCGATTCAAATGGACCGCGAATCGAAGGCGGTGGTGTGGGCCGAAACCTCTGATGGCGACGCGGTGGGATCGATATTAAGCAACTATGGATTGTCGCCGGATTCCGACAGCACCGACGCGCAGCACACGGAAACCAAGCACACCCTGGTGCAGCGCGATACCGACCTTCAGTTTGTGCGCCGCCTGGCGCGGCGCAACGGATTCCTCTTCTGGGTCACGTGCGACGGAGATGGAAACGAAACGGCCCATTTCAAACGGCCCCCGCTCGACGGCGATGCCGCGTCCGAGCTGATCGTCAATCTCGACGGCAACAATCTTCAATGGTTCGATCTCGACTGGGACGTGGAGCGCCCCACCAGCGCGGACGCGAGCGATGTGGATCTGTCGGATGCGTCCGATATCGACGGCTCGGTGGACAAGTCTCCGTTGCCCCCTCTGGGATCCCAGGCGCTGGCGGACATTGTTTCCGACACGCGAAGCCTGCACCTGGTGGCGCCCGTGGACGACGCCGGCGACCTGCAAAGCCGGAGCGAAGGCGCACTTATTGACGCGGGGTGGTTTGTGCGCGCGCGGTGCGAAACCACGGTGTCGGCTTTGAAGTCGATTGTTCATGCCCACACGGTGGTGAATGTGCGCGGCCTGGGTTCACGGCACAGCGGCAAGTACTTTGTCGCCGCTGTGAAACACACAATCGATCAGTCAGAGCACCGGATGGAAATTGAGCTGGTGAGGAACGCGTGGGGCAATTGAGCGCCATGGAGAGGTCCATCGCATGAATGTTGATCCCGAGTTGATTTTTCATTGGATCCGCAGCCATTATTTCGGCAAATACCGCGGCACAGTGTCTGATAATTCCGACCCGACCAGTCGCGGGCGCCTAAAGGTGAAGATCCCTTCCGTTCTAAAGGATCAGGAGGTGTGGGCGATGCCGTGCGTTCCCTATGCGGGATCGCAGGTTGGTTTTTTTACGCTTCCTGATACCGGCACCGGAGTGTGGGTTGAATTCGAAGCGGGCGATCCATCCTTTCCGGTGTGGACGGGATTTTTCTGGGGGGATAACGATCTCCCTTCCGAAGCGACCGGCGCTTCCACCAAGGTATGGAAGACCGGCGGGGTCACCATCACCATCGATGACGACGCCGGAGATATCACGATTGAAAACTCATCGGAGTCGAAAATCACGGTCTCCAACGATATTGAACTGCTGGTCGACCCAGGCAAGGTGACGATCGCGGCCGACTCGGTGAAAAGTGAATGCGGCAGCGGCACGGTCGAAGTGTCGTCGACCGGCGTGAATGTAAACGACGGTGCGCTTCAGGTGGTGTAAATGGCAGGCAATACGCTGACCACGCTATCCAGTCTGCAATGCCCTCACGGCGGAACCGTGAGCATTGTGAGCAGCAACACGCAGGTGCAGGCCGATGGAGGACCGATCGCCACGATGACGGATACTTTCACCATTGCCGGCTGCCCTTTCCAGATTCCCGCCACGCCGCCCATACCAAGCCCTTGCATGACGGTGCAGTGGATGGTCGCAGACACGCGGGTACAGATCAACGGGCTTGCCAGCCTGAGCCAATCGAGCGTGGGGCTGTGCCTCAGCGCGGCACAGGTTCCACAGGGCCCCGTGGTGATCGCGAGCGCGCAAGCCAAGGTGAGTAGCTTATGAGCGCGCCGTTCACGAGCATCAAGTACCCCATCGCGATCAACGCCGGCCTCGGGCGCCTGGCGGTCGAGACTGACTATGCGGCACACGTCGAGCAACTCATCAAGCAAGTGCTGTTCACCAGTCCGGGTGAGCGGATTGACAGGCCGGACTTCGGCTGCGGACTCAAGCGGATGGTCTTCGCTCCCAACAGTGACGTGGCCGCCAGCCTGGTGCAGGTGTCGGTCTACGAAGCGCTCACGAAATGGCTGTCGACGGTGATCGATGTTTCCAGCGTGCAGGCCACAGCCGCGGAAGAGACTCTTTCCGTGGCCATCGTCTACGTGCTCAAGGCACGGCAGGAACGCAGGTATCTCAATCTCCAGGTGACACTCTGATGGCCATACCGGATCGCCTCGAATTGTTGCTCGGCCAGAGTGCCGTCACGGGCATCGATTTCGTCTACGTCGACCTGACGCAGACGACTCTTGACGTCTATTTCCTGAATGACCCGGTATCGATTAAGGGCGCGGTAGCCGCAAAGGACATCCGGATCTACAGCCCCAGCGGAGGCGAGACGCTCCCGGTGGTTCCGATCCAGAGCCTATCGTGGCAGGTTGTGAGCGGGCGTGAAGTTTTGCGTGTCGTGACCACTGAGCCGGGCGATTTTTCGCGTTACCGGCTGCACATCGAGAACGCCAACATCGATCGCTATTACAACGACGTCTGGTTTTCATTCAAGGCGAACTGCGATAGCGATCTTGATTGCAAAACGCCGGCGCATGAGTGCCCGCCCGAGGCGCCCATCGATTTTCCCGTGGATTACACCGCTCGGGATTTCTGGAGCTTTCGCCAGGCGCTGCTCGACTTTGCGTCGCAACGCTATCCGAAATGGAAGGATCGCCTCGAAGCCGACGTAGGCGACATGCTGGCGGAGGTGATGAGCGCGCTGGGAGACGAGTTTGCTTATATCCAGGACAGCTATGCGCGCGAGACGTATCTGGAGACGGCGACGCAGCGCCGCTCGCTGCGCCGGCTTGCGGCATTGGTCGATTACCAACTCAGCGATGGCCTTGCGGCGACGACATGGCTCGATTTTCAGATGAACGCCGACGATGCGATCGCCGCCGGAACACAGGTCGCGGAACCCGGCGGAAGCGTGGTGTTCGAAGTCGGTAGAGGCCTGACGGAATCCTACCCGCCCGAATCGCCTAAACTCTATGCGGCAAAAGCCGTGCTGAGCCGCCTGCAACCGCATATCTGGAGCGATGACGCCGAATGCCTCGCCGTGGGGGCTACGGATATCTTCATTGAGAATCACCACGCCGCGGATATCACCTTCGACGATACCTCGCGCACCCCGGCGGGCAAGTGGATGCTGCTCGAAACCACGCCCATCGATCCAGCGGTTCGCGCGCGGGCGTGGATGGTGCGGGTCATCAAGGTGGAGGATACCGATGACCTGGTCATCGGCGCGCCTATCACTCATCTCACCTGGGAGACGGACCAGGCCACGCCGTTCGAAATGGACATGACGTTTCTCGAGGTCCACGGCAACCTGTTCCCCGCCACCGCGGGCGCAACCATCCGCAACACACGCTTTATCGTGGGCCCGAGCGATGACCCCGACGATCATCCATCGACCATCGAGCGCATTGGTCCGGACTCGTCGCTGATCCATCGTTTCAGTCTTCCAGGCTCCGACCAGCAACCGCTTGCGTGGCTCGGCGACAAACCCCAGGACGCCGTTCCCGAAGTTCGGTTGCGCGAGGTACACAAAGTCGGTTCCAACTGGATTCCGGTCCCTGGCGGAGGCTGGGTTTGGCGGCGCGCGCTGATCGGCGAAGTATCCGCCGAGGCCGCCGATACCGTCTTCACGCTCGATGACGGATCGTGGCGGCGCGTGGTTGGCTATCAGCGCGTGGGCGCCGAAATTATTCATCGGGACTACGCATCGAACGACGGCAAGACGATCCGCTTCGGCGACAACGGGTTCGGCCTGACCCCCGCCGATGGAACGATCTTCGAAGCCATCTATCGTCTGAACAACGGCACCGTGACCAACGTGCCGCAGGGAACGCTCGTCACCTTGAAATCCAAGCCGGCCTCTGTGGACTCGGTGACTAATCCGATTGCGGCCAGCGGCGGCGCAGACCCCGAAACGCCTGCCCATATTCGCCAGAATGCTCCAGAGCAGTTCCGCTATCTCACCTACCGCGCGGTTCGCCCGGAAGACTACGCCGAAGCGGCGGAGCGTCTTTCCTGGGTGCAGCGGGCAGGCGCTTTATTTCGCTGGACCGGCAGCTGGATTACGGCATTCGTCACGCCCGATCCCAAAGGAGCCTTCGCGATGACCGCGGCCCAACGGAGCGCACTGGAGGACCAGATCGATCGCTTCCGTCAAGCGGGGCGGCCTGCTTACGTGCTCGATCCGCACTACGCCACGCTGGACTTGCAGATTACAGTGTGTGTCGCGCCGGCTTCGTATCGAGGGGATGTCGAGGCCGCGGCGCTCGAAGTCCTGTTTGGCGCAGCGGGCTTTTTCTCTCCCGACAACTTCACATTTGGCACGCCGCTGGAGCGCTCGGAATTAGAAGCCGCTCTGCAAAACGTGCCCGGAGTTCGCGCTATCGAAGATATTCAAATCAGGCGCCGGGGATGGTTTGACTGGCGGCCGTTCAACGAGCTCACCTTCACAGCGGGCAAGGACGAGGTCATCAGGGTTGAGAACAACCGACTGCTCCCCGAACGTGGCTCGGTCAAGCTGGTGATGGAGGGAGGAGCATGAACTGTCCCTGCGATACGATTGTCTTTCCACCGCCTCTCACCATCCCGGCGGGGTTGAGCACACTGCGGCTGCAATTCGCCACCTTCCCGCAGTTTCGCACTGCGATGCTCGACGCGATTACGCGGGAGCCTGCGCTTTCAAACTGGCGGGCACGGTCGAGCGAAGACTTCGGCATCATGCTGCTTGAGATGTGGGCGTACGTGTGCGATTCGATCGCCTTTTACCGCGAAGTCATCGGCAACGAGCAGTATGTGCGTACGGCGCAACTGCGGCCCTCGCTGCGGAAGATTATTGATCTGCTTGGTTACGTACCACGCCCGGCTTCATCGGCAACTGCCGACCTTGCGGTGCTGGCCGATGGCCGACAGCCGATCGTGCTCCCCGCTGGAACGGCTTTTCGTTCCGGAGCCTTTCCGGGCGGAACGCCGCAGGTATTCGAGCTGAACGCGGATACGACCGTTCATCCGCTGCTTAACCACTGGACCCTGGCAAGGACGAAGCCAGGCTCGATCGATGCTGACGAGGGGTATCCCTTCATCAACTATCAATACGCGTGGGCGACGCCCTCGACGGTTACGTTCAAGCCTGGAAATATCGTGCTTCTGCAGATCTCGGACGGTTCAGCAACCGGCGTTGCGGCGGTCACATCGATCACCGATTTTCCGGCGCAGGATGGCATCAAGTACAAGCAGATCAACTGGTCGCCTTTCATCCGCCTGCCTGGCTCCACTTCTCTCGCGAATGTTGAACTCTCCAAGCCCACCCAGAAAGGCGGATTGTGGAGGCAGGCGGTGCAGCCGGGCGATAGCGCGGTGATCAACGGCAATTCCATCGTGCTCGATGGCGTCTATCGGAGCATTCTTCCCGGTTCGATGATCGTGTTGCAGAACGGTTTGGATCTGCGCTGGTTCCGCTGCTGGCCCTCGGAGCAGTCGCGGAAGCTGGCGAAGGGCGGTGACATCACCTACACCGATCCCTCGACGAACAAGTCTACGACGATCTCCCCGCCGTATCCCCTGGTAGCCGTAACGGTGCTCACCTTGGACGCGAACGTAAATGACGCGTCGCGCCGGGGCTGGAATGGGTCGTGGGGCGTGAGCGATGTTGGAAACATCGTGCTGAATCACGGTTTCGTCGGCGCGGCGGTGGCCACGATGCCGTTTTTCACCACTCTCACCGCCGGCGATCCGCTCTCGGTTCCGATTCCGATTGAAGCTCCGGCGGACGGAAGCTCGTCGAACACATTTCAACTTGAGGACAAGAACGGGCTCGGACTGGAGATCTCCGCAACGCTTGATTTCACCACCGGGTCAGTTTCGTTGGGGCAGTCCTCGTCTATCAATGAAACTCTCGCTGTGCCGGTCACGATGTACGGCAATATTGTTACCGCCAGCCGAGGTGAAACCGTTGCGTCGGAGTTCCTGGGATTCGGCGACGCCTCAGTGGAGAATCAGGCATTCACGCTCAAAAAGAAACCTCTGACCTATGCGCCTTCGAGTTCGCTGAAGATTTGGGTCAACGGATTGCAGTGGAGCGAGACTCCTTCGTTCTTCGGTCATTCCACCGAAGACCAGGTCTACATTGTGCGGGAGAACGATAACGCGGAATCCGTTATTACCTTCAACGGAAGGATCGCGACGGGAGTGCCCATCGTGGCAAGCTACCGATTTGGGGCTGGCGCTGCAGCGCCCCCGGCAGGATCGATCACCCAGATTGCCAAGGCGGTCAAGGGACTGAAGAGCGTGCGCAACCCTGTAGCGGCGTTTGGGGGCGCCGATGCGGAATCCGCCGGCAACCTGTCAACCAACGCTCCCAAGTTCGCGCTGTTGCTGGGTCGCGCAATTTCCATTCAGGATATGCAGGCTGTGGCCGCCAATGTTCCCGGGGTGCGCGCTGTGCAGACCGAATGGGTATGGAACAAGCAAAGGCAGCGCCCGGTCATCCAGGTCTGGTACATCGGAGATGCGCAGATCCAGCAGACAGTTCTGAAAACCCTGCGCGATCTCAGCGATCCAACCACGCCGTTCAGTGTGGAGGAAGCGCTGCCCGTGACTGCCGCGCTGACGATCTCAGTGGAGACCGATCCGCGCCGTATTGTGAGCGACGTGACAGCTGCGGTCAGGGCGGTCCTGATGGATAAGGTTTCTGGATTGCTGGCGCCGGAGCGCATCGGCATCGGGGAGACTCTGTTCCGCAGCCGCATCTTCGAAGCAGTCCTGGCGGTTACCGGAGCCATCGCTGTAGACGGGTTGCTGTGGAACGGCGGGGCCTTCAGCGAATATGGCGTGACTCCCGGCGCGGGTAAATACTTCGATTTCGAAAACGGAATACTTTCCGTGAATGGAGAGGCGGATCCCTATGTCCAGGCAGGCTAACGACCGCTTCGAAACTTACTTTACCGAGAAGATATGGGAGTTGATCCCGGCGTTTTATCGCGAGGAAGACGGCCTCGCCGATAATCCCGGGGTACTGCGCGGGATGGTGAGGATCCTTGCTTCGCAGGCGGCCTCGCTGCGCCGCAATACAGACCGGCTATGGGAAGACTCATTCATTGAGGACTGCGATGATTGGGCCGTTCCTTATATCGGCGACCTGGTCGGAACGCGCATGGTTTCCGCCCTCGACACCCGCGGCCGGCGCGTCGACGTTGCGAAGACTATTTACTACCGCCGGCGCAAAGGCACTCTGCGCATTCTGGAAGAACTGATCAGCGACATCACCGGCTGGGAAGGGAAGGCGACCGAGGAATTTCGGCGCCTGGCGCGCACGCAACATGCGCTCGACCCCAAGCCGGCGGGGCGCGGCGGCCATTTCACCAATACGCCGCCCGGAGGATATGCCGATCTGCGAAAAGCGCTCGGTGCGGAGCTTTCCTCCGGTCCATTCGACGAGTATTCCCATTCCGCCGACATGCGCCAGCACAAGGGCGGGCTGGATGGCCGGTTCTCGATTCCAAAGATCGCATTCTGGCTTTACCGGATCCCGGCCTTTAAGTTGACCGGCGTGATGCCGATGCAGGGCGCGGATCCGGCACAGTTCACCTTCGATCCGTCGGGCCGCGCGACATCGCTGTTTGCGCGCCGGAGTCGTGAAGAGAGTTTCGATTGGGAGCAGTGGCGGTCGCTGCGCGAGTGGGAGACGCCGGCTCCCATCCGTTGCCGCCTGCTGGGCGATGCGCAATTTCAAATCACCGACGGCGTGATCGCGGCGCTCGTGACGCTGGGCATTTCCAGTGGCGCCGCCGCGGACCTGGCGAAACTCGATGGCCAATTCGCGGATAGTGAAGACTCACTGCACAACGCCATCTCGACTCTGCCCTCCAGCGCGGAGCTGCTTGCTGATCCGGCCTGGACAGGCCTCCTGCAGCAGGCGCTCATCCAGGATTGCGGCAAGAGCGCGCTGCTGACCAGCTTTGTAGCCCCCGCATCGGGCGAGCCCAAGTCGATTCGGGTAGAGGCGGGAGGGACCGAGGTTTCGAGTGACCGCATCGTGGCGGGCTCGCTCTCAGCCGGGCCGGTCGCTGCTACCGGAAAGGATCTCGTGATCGACCCGGTGCGTGGCGAATTACTGTTTCTGAATGGCGCCCCCGCCGCTCCAGTACTGGTGAATTACTACAACGGGTCTCCTGGACCGCTGGGCGCGGGAGCGTACGATCGCGGGGATGGGTTGCTCGCGGCCACCGCTGTTGTACTCACTGGCGGAGGGCCGATTGGGGCGGGCGCAATCGATACCGGTTCAGGCGCGGTCGCCGGGGTTACCGTGTTCGGAGACAACTCCACCTGGACATCCCCATCTGTCGGTCCAGTTCACGACTGCGTTATTCAGGCGGCTAACCGGCGAAGGCCTTTTGTTCGGTTAGCAGCAGACTGGACCATCACCGCCGCTGCGGGAGTGCGCGCTTCACTCACCATCGACGGGCTCTGGATTGGCTCCGGCGGGGCCTTCAACCTCCTTCTGGCGGGCGAATACGATGTTGTAACCATCCGCCGTTCGACTCTCGACCCCGGGGGCAAGGACGCCTGGAACAACACCATTTCCCCGGTTTCCCTGGTGATCGAGGGCGACATCAAGAAACTGGAGATCGATCATGCCATCACCGGCCCCATCCATATTTCCGGAGCCGGCGTGGTCGATTCCATCTCGATTCAGGATTCAATCGTTGCCGGAATCGATCTTCCCGCCACGAGCGCGGAAATCTTCCGCACCACCGTGTTCGGCGCTGTTAACTTCGACCGCCTCTATGCCTCTGAGGCCCTTATCACCGGCCTCGCCACCATCACCGACACCCAGGACGGATGCTTTCGCTTCGGGGCCGCGGGAACGGGAAGCCGCCTTCCTTACCCTTATGAATCGCACTTCATCGATGACACTCCGCACTATTTCACTTCACGCGTGTTTGGTCATTACGCCTACGCACAGTTAAGCCAGAGCGCCCCGGACTATCTTTTGCGAGGCGCTGAAAACGGATCCGAGGTCGGCGCATACTCCAGCCTGCTGAATCCGATCCTTCTCGACAGCCTGCAAGCCAAGGTGGAAGAGTACCTGCCATTTGGACTCATCCCGATCACCATTTTCGAGACCTGATATGCCCATGAAGAACTTCGAACACGAATCGTCGCCCGGCTTGCCCACGCTCGCGGATCGGTTCCGCGATGGGCTGCCGCGCCCGGAACGGTGGGTATAGGCCACTCAAAATCCGACTGAGATATAGCGAGGAGCATGCCCGATGGCCACTATCGATCTATCGCGTTCCGCCACCGATTACCGCAAACACTACAAGAGCGTCCGCGCGCAGCAAGGGCGGGTGTTCGTCGATGACGATCACAATGAGAACGAGCGCATCCACGGCGAGGAGTCGCGCAGCGAAATCGTCGAGATCGTCGGTCCCGTAGGCGCCCCCGGGGATGGCTTTCTCATCTCCAATCCCCGTCTCACCAAGGGGAAGATCAATTTCGATCTCGCCGGCGGGAGTCTCTACGTTGGCGGTTATCGGCTGAAGCTCGATTCGGCCACAACCTTCCAGACCCAGCCGGATTGGCTGGAGATTTTCGGCAGCAACTCTCTCGCGGCTCCCGCCGCCTCGCGCGACGACCTGGTGTATGTCGAAACCTATCTCGTGCCCGTATCTTCAGTGGAAGACAGCGAGACGTTCGAGGTGGCGCTTGGCGGCCCCGACACGTCCACCCGCATGAAGCAGTTGCAGCGCATCCGCATCTTCACTGGTTTCGCCGGTGCCAACTGTGAGGATGGCTGGTCGGCACTCACTGCAAGTTTGAAAGCGCAAAAGCGCGGCACCATGAATGCCGAAAATGAACTGGTGCCCGATCTGCAACTCAAGATCCAATTCGCCAAGAACGGCGATAAGACCGACCTCTGTTCGCCGCCTGTGACCGGAGGATACCTGGGAGCTGAGAACCAGGCGATTCGTGTCGAGCTCGTGGACCAGGCCAGCTTCAAGTGGGGCTACGACAATGCCTCCCCGCTTTATCGCGTCAAAGTGGATCCGGCGAACGGGCTCTTGACCCAGATCACCATGCTCACCGAGCCGAAAGACCAGGCGCACTGGCCCACGGCGGGGCAGGTGGTTGAATTCCTTCCCTGGTCCACGGTTCTGCCCAATAACGAAAAGACCGCGGAAATATCCGGCTTTCTGACCCGCGTCGCCGGCTCTTACGATCCAGATCAAAAGCTGTTCACAATCGATCCTCTCAACCCATTACCTGCTACCTTCGGTCTCGATTGGCAACAGCGGTCTGACGCGGCGCAGCTTTCGCCGGCGGGCAGCGACATCTACTTCTACATGCGTGTATGGAATCGCGGCGGAGACACGACGTCGCCTCCTGCCATTCCTTTCGTATCGGGCACGGCGGTCGATCTTCTGGGGACGGGGCTGCAGGTCGTTTTCACCGGCAACGATCGCCCATTCAGCGATTACTGGATCATCGCCGCCAGGCCCGACTCACCAGATCTGGTGGTACCGTGGTCGCTCCAATCGGGCCGCGCGCACAATGGATTCCGTCATTTCTTCGCGCCTCTCGGAGTCATTCAGTGGACCGTTAACGGAGACTCGGTGTCGGGCAAGGTCATGGACGATTGCCGTCAACCTTTCCTTCCCCTCACCCGCATCCGCAGCTGTTGCACATTCACCGTCGGCGACGGAGAATCAAGCTTCGGAGAATTCACCAGCATTCAGAAAGCGGTCGACGCGCTGCCTGCCGGCGGAGGCGAGGTGTGCATCCTGCCGGGCAACTATAAGGAAAATGTCCATGTGAAAAAGCAGCAGCACATCGTGATTCATGGATGCGGATATCAGACCGTTATTCAGCCCCAGACCGCGACGGACCCGGTGTTCACCATCGAGGACTCACAATACATTGCTATCAAAGATCTCTCCATAACATCGGACACTTCGGTGGGAGTGCTGATCCTGAGCAGCGCGGACGGCGTGAAGAACGCCCAGGCGGCTGACCATATCGTTATCCGTGCAGTTCACTTTGAAACGCGCGATGCGAGCGCCATTGCTTGTTTCTACGCGACCAATGTTTTCATCATCGACAATGTGATGCACGCCAATCCGCTGGCCGAGTCACTCCGCAATGTCTCCCTTGCCGGCATGGCGCCGGCGATCTTCCTCTTCGGCGAAACGGTCGAGATTGCACGCAACCGGATAGTGGCCGACAGCACGCGGCGGCTCGCGTCGTCCATGGGCGGCATTCAACTCTTCGGATTCTGCGTGAACATTCGCATCGAAGACAACCATATCGAAGGCGGCAACGGAAATGGCATCACGCTCGGGGCCGTCTTCTGGGTGGACTCGAATGTCGATCCGGCCACCGGATTGGGCACGGGCTACCACATCAAATGGAAGAGCAATGTGTGGATCGACGCCGCCGGCTGCGTGCATGTAAGCGGCGGCGGAACCCCGCCGACTGGTACTGATGGCAATCCCCAGGTGCCCGTTGCGTGGGGTCTGTTCGTCGATATCCGCATCTTGAATAACGACATTCTGAACATGGGCGGCAGCGGAATCGCCTCTCCTGACTTGCCGCCTAATACGCAAGGCCTGCCCATCGTGGAGATCATTGAGATCACGCACAACCGCATTTCTGGATGCGCGCAACTGGACCGCTCGGACACGGTTGCGGCTCCCAACGCCGCCGTGCCCGGCCGTGGAGGAATCGCCCTTGACATCGCGGGCTATGCCATCGTACGCGACAACTGGATCGCCATGAACGGTTCCAGCTTTATTCCGTCTATTTGCGGCGTCTGGATCGGCCTCGGCGGCGGAGTGATCGTAGAGGCCAACCACATTCTCGATAACGGCCCGCGCACTCAGACACAGCAGGCATTCGAAGCCGGCCCACGCGCTGGCATCCGGGTCGAGTTCGCCGCCCCGGCGGTATCGCTGAATCTAGCCAACAATCCGGGCACCGTCGAAACTGAATTTCCTGCACTCCGGATTCAGGAAAACGTCGTGGTCGCGCCCTCCGGCCCCGCTCTCGCGGCGCTGGCCTACGGGGCCGTGGTAGTGGAAAACAATGAGCTCACCTCGGGCGCGCTCGATGCCGTGTCGGCCCAATCGCCCTGGCCGCTGGACGCCATAAGATCCGTGCTGGGCGGAGCAGCGGTGTTCCTCCTCGACCTCGGCACTCTTTCGGAGATCTCGAGCGCCGCGGTGGATTATGCAACAATGGCCCATCACCAGACCGGTTTCGCCAGCGAGAAGAGTGGTGCTTCCACCTCGCCCGGCTTCATTCCCGGCGACATTCTGTTCAACGGCAACCGGGTTCTAATGAACTTTCCCGACGGCGGCGAGACGTCCATCATCAGTGCGGTGACGCTCTTTTGCCTTGCTGATGCGTCTGTCGAAGGCAACCAGTTCACAGCCCGGACCGGCAATCATCCGCTGGCGGTCAACGTGATGGCCATCGGCGTATCGGTGCGAATGGAGGCAAATCGCTGCCAGGACAGGTTCGATGCCGGATTTTCCGGGTTCACTCTCGGTTTCATGAATGCGACCGTGAACAACCAGGGTTCGCGATGTTTCTACGCCACGGGCCAACCGAATTTGCTGGTTCGCACAGGAAACAAATCGTGGGTAGACCTGATTTCGAAGAACAGGTGTCAATCGCTCGCCGGCGCCATGGACAAAACTTTCACCGCAGCGGGCTACGCCGCCAACGTGACGTGCGCGCAAGTCCCACGGCCGGCCAATAATTGAGAAGGGAAAATATGGATGCTTCTGAAATCGCACAGAAACTCTCCGCAACGTTAAGCAAGGGACAGGCCGTGAAGACCAGCGCCCTGGGCCAGGCGACCACCCATCAGGGCGCTGTTGTGCAGGCACTCCAACTGGAACAGCAACGGACCGAAGCCCTGCACGGCCCCGGCTCGCAGAAGTTTCAAACGGTACAGGCGTTGGCCGCGGCGCACGCGAGTTCATTGGCGCAAACGCAGGCGACCGCCACTCGCGCTCAGGCACGGGCTCCATTGCCGAATCCCAAAGAGTTCATCATCTACGGCTACGTGACCGATGAATCAGGAGCCCCTCTCAAGGATGTGGATGTCAGCGTCGCCGATGCCAAGGGTTCGATTCTGAAGACTGACACAACCATCGCGGATGGATCATATGCTTTGCACATAAGCGCAGCCACCGAACATCACAAGCCTTGCAAGGAAGAAGGCGGGCTAGAACAATTCATCGAGAAGGTTGAGGACGTCGTTGAAAAAGGTGCGGAAGAGATATTTGAGGACGAAGGCGAAAGAAGAAGTGGCGCCGGTCAGGCCGCACCTGCCAGCCCGTTGAAACTGATGGCTTCGGATCAGAGAAAGACATTTCTCATTCAATCTCCGACCGAGTTTCAGTTCGAACTCGGGAAGTTGGCCTACCAAGATTTGACGGTGCCTTCGGGTTCGATTCATGACAGGTAGGCCACGCGATGCCGGGTACCGTTCAGAAACATCAGGAAAACTGCAAGCCTCGATTGGTTTCATCCGGAATCCGAATCGAGACGACGCGCTGGCGAAGATCGATGGCGCGCCACTGTACAGCTTGCGTACTTTGACGGATCGGCGCTCCTCAATAAGCCTCCACCAGGTCCTCGAGGGCCTGGTCGGATGGAAATCGAAGTGGGAACTCATCCAACCTGAGGCAAATTCGCTGGTGAGATGCAAAATGCCGAGCGCTTCAGCACCTCCCGGCCACATTGTTTACGGCAAGAGTCGTTCCCGGGCCGTCTGGTTTCCCGCCAATTTTCGAAGCGTGGCGGACTATCCTGAAGCCCTTTTCTGCTATCACCAAAACCTCAGCATGGCGACGCTGCACACAGAGGCTCTCTGCGTGCTTGCGCAGGATGCAGCCTCCCGACTCGCGGTGCAAGCGTCCCTGGCGGACTTCTCCGTGACCTATCGCAACTGCGCTCGACTAGCCGCGGGTCTGCTCGGACGCCTCCACGGAAGAAAATCGGATGAGAGCGTTGGGACCAAGCCGTCGACCTATCGATCGGGAAGTGTGCGGACACAGATTCTGCTCCACAAGGATGTGATCGACCAGCTGCGATTGGCTTTGCTGGCGGGAGGAACTCCGCTCGATGCCTAACACGCGGAGATAAAGACTCGATCTCGAGTGCTGGTTGGTGATGGCTTTTGTAGCGGGCGCCGCCTTGAGTCCCCCTTTTCCCACCCAGTCCACTGGACAGCCTTCCGTTGCGGTCGGCGCCGGCTGGTAACTTTATCCCCGCCAAAGGCGTTGGTGATCGGTGATCTTCACAAAATGTAGCTTGTTTCCTTGGCTGGCCCTGAGGGATCGACCGCGGCCGGTACCCCTGCTTTGCCCCGTTCGGTCTTCATTCCTCCCGGGAAGTGTACCGCCCGTGCACTTTCTTACCAACGAGAATCCGGAAATGGTGGGCCTACCAGGACTTGAACCTGGAACCAAAGCATTATGAGTGCTCTGCTCTAACCGATTGAGCTATAGGCCCTTATCCCCAATATTCCGTAATTTGCCAGCAATTCACCGTAACGGACCGAAGCCAACCGTAATCGAGCGTATTTTAGGGGATTATGAGTCCCCTGCTCTAACCGTTGAGCTACAGGCCCTTCAATGACTTACGGCAACCGCTTCCCCGACTGTGGGGAGAATTGTAGGGACTACATCCCGTTTTGCCTCCACAACGGTTCCACCAGCCGAAAGCGGTAGCCGCTCAAAAGCACGTTCCACGGCCTCCGGCGTCGGATGAACATACCGTTGCGAAACCAACCCGCTGCTGTGCCCGGCAATCTTCATAATCGTGAAGGCGTCGGTTCCCGATTCGCCAAGTCTTGTAAGCATTGTATGGCGTAGGGAGTGAAGGACAAAATCGGGTGAGTAGATCGGACGGCGCATACCGTGAATGCAGCATGAGTGTGGCCCGGTCCGTGAGCGGAACGGTCCGGCGGGCAATTTTGCTCTTGCCGCGCGCCGGACAACGGGCAGGCCGTCAGCGATGAGCCCTGAACTGAACTAAACGGACCATTTAAGTGGCTGGTAATCAGTGCCTCGATGCACTCAATCAATGACTCAATGACACCGCCGACATGCTAAATACTGCGGAGAA
>Ga0335069_10002329_pt1 | contig 29350 bp, 32 predicted proteins | sample Lox_Sample_11_FD_206714 | JGI IMG/M metagenome (GOLD analysis project Ga0335069, IMG submission 206714) | Soil microbial communities from Loxahatchee National Wildlife Refuge, Florida, United States - Lox_Sample_1.1 | ecosystem: Environmental > Terrestrial > Soil > Wetlands | place: USA...
CGTCAGGGTTTCCCCCATTGCGCAAAATTCCCCACTGCTGCCTCCCGTAGGAGTCTGGACCGTGTTTCAGTTCCAGTGTGTCCGTGCGCCCTCTCAGGCCGGATACCGATCTTCGCCTTGGTGGGCCATTACCCCGCCAACTAGCTAATCAGCCGCGACCCCCTCCTCAAGCGAATTGCTCCTTTGATCAACAGGTCTTCCGACCCGCAGATGTTATGCGGTATTAGCCCAGGTTTCCCTAGGTTGTTCCCCACTCGAGGGTAGGTTGATCACGTGTTACTCACCCGGTCGCCACTGTACTCATGGATTGCTCCACTTTCTCGTTCGACTTGCATGTGTTAGGCACGCCGCCAGCGTTGATTCTGAGCCAGGATCAAACTCTCGTTTGTAACCTGTCGTCTGCCGACGGGTAGAAGGCAGACTGCCAACTCCATCGCTCGAAAGGATGTGTTGGCGACCATCTCGGCACGAAGCCGGATGGCCTATCTTGTGAGATCGCTCGGATTTTCACCCGAGTTGTTCCATCTCACGACTGGCACGTTCAACCTAGTTGTCAAAGACCGAATCGCATTCCGCCTGAGCGGCGCTCATTCAGTCCGGAGGGACACACTGACGCGCATCCATCCGTCCTCGAAACCTTTTAAAGTTACTGTCTGCGCTGGAGTTATGTCAACCCGGCTAAATCACAGGTTTTCCACTCGATTTGCACATCGCTATCAGCTTTCAGCCGTCAGTTCTCAGCCAAAATGCGCGCAACAGTAAACATCTTCCGCGAAAGGCTCAAAGCGCTCTTTTTCAGGCGCGAGCGGACGCGGAAGATTCCAGTTTAATTAAAGATCTTTTGGAGGTTCTTGCGACTAACGCTTAAACCCTTCGAAGAACTCTGTCCTCGAATAAAACTCCGTGGCCGGAGTGAGATTTCTCTTACGCAACAGATGCCGGACGAGCGACGAGAGATTCGGGTAAAACGCCCGGCTGCCACACAGTACTCTCGGCGTTCTATTTTTATACCACCTTCCCCCGATGGACGCAAGCGGGAAGTTACCATTTCGGTTCAGAGGGTGAGGAGTACAGTTCTTTCGCCTCGTCGGGGCTTCTCTTTTTCGATCTGGGATCGACGGCTTGCGCCGTGGGCTGCAGTCTTGCGCCGCTTCGGCGGCTAGATTGCGCAGGGCAATTTCTGATTCGGTGGGATCTATCTCTTTTTTCATCGCAGAGACGCTTCGAAGTTCAATACGCTCACCCGCAGGGATCAAAGGCAAATTCACAGCAGAATTCGTGATTGCCGTCACTGATTGCAATCGTCGAGAACCCTCACGATAAAAAGCCGCGTTAGCGGCGAAAGATTGCAGCCCACGGCGCAAGCCGTGGGTACACCAGCAAACACAAATAGCCCCGAAGGGGCGAAAGAATCATGTCCCACACCTGTGGCAACATTCTTCTGCATTTCATTTTCAGCACGCACGAACGCTGTCCGCTGATCAAACCCGATGTTTCCGGCGACCTCCACGCATACATCGGTGGGATTATCCGCGAAATGGACGGAACGCCTCTGATCGTCAATGGCGCTAATGATCACGTGCACATCCTCGCCAGGATCCGCCCCGTATATTCTGCAGCGGAAATCATGCGCGTGGTAAAGGCCAATTCGTCGAAATGGGTTCGAGGGAAGTGGTCAAGTAGTTTCAGATGGCAAACCGGATTTGGAGTATTCAGCGTGAGTGAATCAAACGTTGCAGAGGTCATCAAATACATCGCGGGACAGGAAGAACATCACAGGCGACAGTCTTTTCGCGATGAATTTTTGGCGTTCCTCAAGAAGAATAAGGTTCCGTACGACGAGAGATATATTTGGGGATAGTCCCGGGTCTTTCGCCCCTCTGGGGCTTGGCGTTTCCCGATCTCGTACCCACGGCTTGCGCCGTGGGCTGCATTCTGGCGCCGCTTCGCGGCTGATTGCGGAAAACCGGACCACGCCAAGTCTAACTAGTTGCTTCCCCGCTCTGCGGCGGCGACGGTTTCGAAATACTGGAAGAAGTTGTCGACACGGGTGATCTGGAGCGAGTTGCGGACACGGTCGGTTACTCCTACGAGCGACAGAGTTCGTCCATCTTTCTGATGGTTCACATACGCGCCCACCAAGGCGCCGATTCCCGCGGAATCGATATACGGCACGCCCGTCAGATCGAGGATCAGCGAGCGCGACGTGCTGGTGCGCACACGCGTCTGAAAATCAAAAAGATTGGAGATGAGTATCGGACCGGTGAGGCGCAGCACGCGGCTCCCGTTGCTCGCGTCCGCGGAATCGTCGATAGTAAGCGGCTCCTGAGGCATTCGCAGATATTAATGCCACCAAAAGCACAGAAAGGTTAACGGAATGTTAATTTACACATCGCCGACTTCCTACGGCAGGGACAACATTCCTTTCTCCGGAACATTGGTTTCGTAACGCAAGCCCTGCCACTGATAAATCACCTTGAGGCGCTTGGCCCGGTCAGGCGCGGGATCCACGCCCATGGTGTCGTTGCTCACCATCACGTTGAGTCGGTCGCCACTCACCTGGCTCGCCACCCGCGCGGTGACGTCCGCACCGAGATCTCCGATCCCGTATACCGCGCGCAGAATTTGCAACTGGCCACTCGTGGGCCAGTTCCAATCCGGCGCATTGCCGTTGCCGGGGATATCGAGCGTGTCTTTTTCGTTGACCAGCACTTGCCCAGGCTGGCCGTTATAGACGTAGAAAACCGTGAGAGCTTTGCGGCGCTCAGGGTCGGGGTCTCCACCCATGGTGTCGTTGGTGATGCGCAGCGTGAGGCGATCTCCCTGAATGCCGGCATTGAGGCGATCAGTGACATCGAGAAAGCGGTAATCCGCACCGTACTGCGCGCGCATGACATGAAGCGCACCGACATAGTCGAAGACGTTGCCGGGCAGCATCAAAGTTGTTTTCTCTGGAACTGTAGTGCGCGCGGTGCGCCCGTTATACCAATACCAGACGGTCAATTGCTTCTGGTGTTCTTCGGCAGGATCGCCCCCCATAGTTTCGTTGGTGACGCGCAAGCTGAGTTGATCGCCCTGAATCTGAGAATTGAGCCGGGCAGTGACGTCGAAGATGCGGTCGCCGACACCGTATTCTGCACGCAGGATTCTCAGACCATTCATCTGCGGCATGGGGCGAAGCCCAGGCGCTGCGCGGTATCCGGGTCCAGCGATATTGAGGAATTCGCCTTCTGCGACTGTGGTCTGAAGGGTGCGGCCGTGATCCACGTACCAGACGGTGAGAGACTTGTGGGCGCCCTCGGCGGGATCGCCACCCATGTTTTCGTTCACAACCCGCAGGCTGATCTGATTGTCGCGCACTTGCGCCCGAACGCGTTCGGTAACATCCCACACGCGGGAGCCGGCGCCATAGACTGCGCGGGTGATCTGAAGTCCGCCGACCCATGCCGGTGGAGGCGGTGTAGGCGCAGCAGGTGCCGAGGCCACGACCAGATTCACGATATCTTTTTCGCGAACGTTGAGGGTTCGGAGTTGGCCACCTGCGTCTCGCAACTGCAGTCGTAACGTTTTGCGCTGGGATGGCGCGGGATCTCCGCCGAGAGCCTCGTTGGTCACACGAAAGTTCAGCGTGGTGCCGCGCGCCAGGGACTGTACTGCGCCGGTGACGTCGCGCCAGGAATTGCCAGCGCCGTAATCGGCGCGCACGACGGTGTAACCGGGGCCGCTGTACTGGGCGAAAGCTGCCGCGACCAGCAGCATGAAGATAAATGCGAAGCAAATACGCCGGACCATAACTCTCCCCTTTTCCGGCAGCACTGAATGCCGCCGCCCCGTTCAGAGTCTTGAGATTTGGCGGAAGTATACGCTGAGAACGCGGGCGAGGTCAGTGACGAAAGTGCGTCCGTAACTGAGCGGTTAAGGTCCCTAACAGTGATTCAGCACTACCACGGCTCACGGTTCGATCTATGCAGACGCTCTTTTAGCCGGAAGACGAAGCTCGCGGTGACGCGCAGGTTATTTTGTCCCGCAACCGATCCGGTCGAGTCGTAAAACGACGTCCGCAGGTAGTCGCCGCTGAAGCGAAGAGTCAAAGATTGCGATACGGGACGCTCGAATCCGCCGCCGAACGCATACGAGGGACGCGCGAGCCATCCGTGGAAGTAGGAATTTTCGTTGATCGGCACCGCGCCGTCGACGATTGCACCGCCGCCTAATGCGCGCAAAAACACGCGAGTGTTTCCGTGCTGCAAAGCGTAGAAGACCGGCCCAGTTTGCACGTTGAGCATGTAGCCCTGGTGCGTCGTGCCCATCAAATTGCTGGTGCGCAGGTAGCTGGTGTCGACTACCGCACCCCACCGTTCGCTTAGAGCAACCGTGCCGCTGGCATCGACTCCGCTGAGGTTCGCATGGCCGGCGGATGCGACCGCCATGGTGAGGTTGGCGTACCCGATGCTCAGGTCGTAGGCCGGGCCGGAAACGGCCGGCTTCGGCGACACGAAGTTCTGTGCCAGAGCTGCGCTCGCGAATACGAACACGAACAGCCAGACCTTACTGGTGGTCCTCATCGTGTTTCTCATTCCATCCTTTCCCATGTCCATGGTGTGCGAACAGTCCCTTGCTATTTCGTGGCTTGATCGCCGGCCGGAACTTCCGCGACCAGCTTTTTGTCGTCCTGGCTATAGCTCAGGTAGGGGAAGAATGGAGTTACTTCGAACGGCATCTTCTCTTTCGCCGAAACCAGCGCGACCGGGTTGGCGTTCATCATCGAGAGCTGATTACTCCACGGATCCTGCTTGATGCGGCTGCCGACGGGAAGCGCGGCAATCTGGTCGACGCGCTGCTCTTGCAGAGCCGGTGCGGCGGAGAAGACCGACGACATCACTGTGGTATCGGTGGTCGCCATCTTGCTGCCGAGGCGCGGGCTGATCAGATTGGTCAGCACGGGGGCATCTTTCTGAAGAGCTTTCAGGAAGAGGCCGGCGTTAACCAGCTTGTCTTTGTAAGGTGAGTTTGCGAGCAATTCCATGGCTTTGCTGTCGGCGGCTTGTTCGTCGGCGGCAGGGCGATCGAAGTGGAGTTTCTGGAATGCGTCGGTATCGGTGAAGAAGAACCGATCGTTGAACGCCAGGCTGGTGTCGATGTGGTGACCCAGGGCGATGTGGCTGAGTTCATGCGCCAGCATCATGGCCAGAGACGATTCGTCCGGAAGAACATCGAGCAAGCCACGGCTGACCACGATGGTGTGGCCGATAGTAAATGACTCGATCGGCGCAGTCAGCAGCACGCGGCAGCGGACTTCCGGCTCGATCTCAAGCTTGTTGGTGATGATCAGATTGTTGACCACGGTCTGGAGGATTTTGTCGACGTTTCCCGGAGGCGCGAGCAGACCGATCTGCTGCAGGCGATCGATGGCGTTATCTTCTGCTGAGCGCTCCCACATTCGTTGCGCTTCGACCGGAGCCGTGTCCTTAGCTGTCGGATGTTCGTCAACGGTGTTATCGATCTTGATCTGGGTGAACTCCTGATCGTGACTGAGTTGTTCGGGATCGTAAGCCCACATGCGCGTCTGCGCTTTCAGGAAGAGGTCGTGATAAAGCGCGCTGCTCTGCTTCGTGCCGGATTCTTCGCTGTAAATGTAGGAGGGCAGCCAGACGTCGGGTTGAAGGTTGAAGCGCCAGCTGTCGAAGTGCAGATAGTAGGCGTAGTGCGAGTTGCCGGTGTAAGTTCCGTTGAAGCGGACGATGTTGAAATTGCGGTCTTCAACCCAGATGCGTCCGATGAAGAGGCCTTTCGGGGCCTTCTCCTTCGGCTGAACATCGATCACAATGCAACGCGCTTCGCCGAGGAACTCGCGGCGCACGAAGTTGAAGTGATAGTTGTTCTTCTGCATGTTGGCGTCCAGGATCGCCATCTGCGCGAAGCCCTGCGGCAAATACTTGTAGGTAAACGCCGAGGAAAAGGGGTTGAAGAGATGGTGCGTGAACTTGGTGCGCTGCTTCTTGAACGACGCATCTTTCGGACGGTCGCCGAGATCGAGACGTCCGAGGAAGTACTGATCGCTGACCGGCAGAATGTTGTGGTCGCCGTCCTCGTGAAGGTTCTGAATATAAGTCTCGCTGAGCGGGTGCAGAGTTTTCAGACGCGCGACGAAGCTGTGCTCGCGCTCGACCACCTGGTCAATCGTCTGGTCGAAAGAGAGCGAGGCTCCCGCCTTGGCTTCGGCGGCAAAGGCCGCGGTGGTGGAGACAAGCAACAAACAAACGATGTTTCTGAAGCTGCGCATTAGCACTCCTTACGAAGTTAGTTCGAAAATGATGTGGACCATGGCCGTCGCATCGGTCGGCTGTCCGTCATGCAAAGCCGGCTTGAACTTGATCTGTTCCGCGGCCTTTACTGCCTGTTCATCGAGCCCGTATCCCAAACCTTGCAATACACGAACGACGTGAACTCGCCCGTCGGATTGAAACAGAACTTCCAGGCGGACTTCGCCGTTGATCTTCTGCTTGCGGCCTTCGTCGGTGTAGCTGGGCTTAGGTTTGGAAATGATTTCGACCGGCGCATTCGATCCGCCGGAAAGTTGCGGCAGCTTGCGATGTGCCGGCGCGCTGCTGGTATCGATGGCGCCGTTGCCGAAGCCGGCACTGGCGACCACGCTGGGAACACCAGTTCCTTTGCCTGTACCGGAGCCTGTACCGTTGCCATTGCTGTTTCCGGGACCGGTGCCGAATCCGGCGGCCTGAACGGTTGCGAGTTTAGCAACCGGCGCTGTCACAGGACTTTCATGCGAGAAGGTACCGACCGCAACAACCTGCGACGTGGGAGCTGGTGGAATCATCGGCAGCTTGCTGTTCATGGTTGGCGAGGGCGCCATGGGTTCCGCATCGACTGATTTGCGTTGCGGAGCTACTCTCACTTGCGGTGTCACTACAAATGCAGTGAGAGCGGGCTTGGCTTCCGCCACCGGTTTGTTGTCCGGAATCGCCTTGGCTTGTACGACAGGCTTGGTTCGCGCGACCACGCGCGGCGCAACTGGCTGCGGCTGCTCCGTGATCGGGAGCGGCTCGTACGACACGATGCGCGTCACGCGATAATCCTTGGCCGGGATGAAGGTCTCGTGAAAGCGGGCGCTAACGAAGAAGAGACAGACGAAGCAAACGGATTGCACACCCCAGCCGGTCAGAAATGACTTCCAGCGGGACTGCGGCGATGGCAATGGTGTAAACAGAAGCCCCTCCACGAAAGTTCTCCCCAAATCTGCCAATACGGGGGCAAGCGCGATGCCAGACCCCTGGCGGAAGGTTGTGGGTATCGCCAGATTGCCGGCTTCTCACGAGACCGGGCAGAATTCACGTAAGCAGAAGCAGTTAGCGGGATAGCGAAAATTCAGAACTGGTGAAAGTAACCATGGTTTTCTAGCACCTTGGTGACAGTTACTAGAGACTTCCGGGTGTATGCATGGGACTCGGAGAGAAAGAGCACATGTGAAAAATTGTTGCCACAGGGAAGGGATTTTCACACGCCAGGATCACGCAGCTTCAGTTTCACGGGCAGTCGTGGCTGAAGTCTCACGGCATCTGCGCAGAGTTCGGTTCGAAAGCCTCGGTCGCGTCGGAACAGGCGAAGCGGCGGGTCAGATGATAGTTAGAATCCAACGCACTAAGAAACGGCGCCGACCATCGCTGTTCCTTGATCTCTGGTTTGCCGATGATTACCACGTCCGCGGTCTTTTGTTCCACCATTTGCTCGACTCGGCCGGGCCGCCAGTTGCCATGACGCACTAACTGCGCATACACGAATGGATTCGACAGCAGCACAGGTCTCCCCCTCAGCACCAAAGCTCCAACGTTTTCGGAGAGTACCTGGTTGTGCTGAGACATGTACGAATAAGCGTCTGAACATCCATCCACGACACCTTTCGACGTGTAAAACGCCCGGTGAACCCACGCCTGCTCGACCAGGATTCCACAACAGAGGGCGATCAAGGCAGCTTTCGCGACTGGCTTCCCCGTCATCTTGCGGCATTCGTCGAGGCCAACTGCGGCGAAGATGCAGAGCGCGGCCGCAAATTCCAGAAAGTGGTTGCTGTCGGATCCGATTTTGAGGGCGGTCATCGTACCTACGATTGAAACCAGCAAATAAATCAGCGGCTCGGTGAATCGCTTCATGCGGATGTGGGCGATCAGGCTTAGCGCCAGCAACATCGGCACTTGACCCAGCACAGTCAAGGCCATCAATTCATAGTTACGGAATGAGAGCGGGTCCACATGCGTTCCGAACTGATGAAAGAGAAACGCACCGTGGGTTTTCCACTGCAAAAACGCGAACGAGGTGCTTACGAACAAGATCATCGCAAGGATGTAGAAGCGTAGTTGCGACCAGTTTCGCCGCCGGATCATGATCAATGCACAAGTCGCTGGCGCGGCAAGAAACGTGATCTTGCATAGCAGCGCCAGCGTAAACAGGATAGGGACCTGCAATCGGGCGCGGCGGGAAAAACAGAAAAGAGTCAGTCCAGCGAGCGAGAATGCCAAGCCGATGAGGTCGACTCGTAACAACGGCGTCCAAAGCTGGACGAGCGGCAAAGCGAGGTAGCAAGCCGCAAAGCCGATGCTTAGGAGAAGCTCGCCAGTGAAGAACCATATCAACAGGGCAATCTCTACTGCTACGATCGGAGCCGCAACCAGGATCGCCGCACGCGGTCCGAAGAAGGTGACCTGCAACGGCTGAATCAGAGCCGCGGAGAGGTAGTAAGGTATCGGACCGTAACAATTGATGACCACGGGCCAACTGCCCGGAGGTGGATAGGGAGTCAGCCCGGCTCTTATGCGAACGGCAGCGTTCAGAACATTGCCTTCCTCGTAGTCGAACTGAAATGGCTGGCGTGCCAGACGATAACAGTTCAGCCAGGAGCTGGCCGCGGCATACACGAGACATACGGTTAGCAGCATCACGCATACGCGAATAATTTTCTCCGCAACCAGGTTCTGCTGATTCGGTGTGCCAGTTCGCTTGGGGTCGATTGTCGGGGAAGGCGGCATGCGTGCACGCCGATTTTACCTTCTGATCCCCTATTCACCTCCCCAAATCACTCAAACTCACTGCGCCTCGAGTTTTTGAATCATGATGACGGCTCCACGATTCTTGGGATTCATTTCCAGAGACTTCTTGTAGTTCGCGACCGCCAGCACCTTATGGCCCTCATCCATGTAGGCTTCGCCCAGACTGTCATAGACGTTGCCGGACTTCGGATAGGCCTCGATGTTGAGCTGGAATACTCGAATTGCCTCGTCGAATTTTTTAATGCGAAGCAACTGGTATCCGAGATTGTTCAATTCAGTCTCGTCGAAGTCATAGGTCGTGGGTTGAGAGGCCTTCAGTTCCCGGTATTGCTGTTCGGCAGCGGTAATCCCTCTTGACGCGATCGTCACCGACAGGGTTTCGGCAATCGATTTACGCGGGTCGAAAGCGGCTTTCACCTGCGGCACCCATATGGCAGCGCCCACCGCGAAGGTCCCGGCGACCATGCCAAGCGTAAGCACAAAGAGCAGGGCCGCAGTGGCCATGCGCCTCAGAGAGCTGGGATAATCCTGCGCCCAGAAATAAATCTCCAGCACTGCCAGTGGGACGAGATATTGCGCAAACGACATATACGTCAGCAGGGGCCCGCGAAATGTAGTGGGGTCGAAACCTACGGGGCCCTGGAAGATGAGTAAGGTCAGGAAAAATGACAAGCGAAAGAACCATGCGGCGCTCACCACAAGAAACAGGCGCAAAGCCCAGCGCCGGTGGCTGCTGAAATCGCGTGCCAAGGCATAGCGCAACGCTAAACCCGCGAACAACCATATCAGTACCGCCGCGAGGCTAGAGCCCAAGTGTTGTGGAAGATCGCCCACCGTCCTCCGGAACCACATCATATAAAGACCGGCGACGCTCGCAGCCACAGCAGCGAGCATGTAAAGGCGGCCGTTCCAGCGGTGAAACACCGGGAAGCGGCCCCGCACTTGCGGTACCAACTGAACCGCGCCCGCCAGCATGATCACTGCGGCAGACGCGACATGCATGGCAACCGCGAAGTTGCCCATGCTGTCGCCTGAGACGAAGCCATGGCTGATGAACTTGCCCCAGCGAGTTACGTCTCCACGCAAGGTGGTGAGGCCATAGAACGAGGCTACGGCAAAGGCAAAGATCAACTGGCTAATGATGGTCACGACAAACCAGAAGCGCGTTGCCATTCGCAAAGCGGCATCGGCAAAGAACGTCAACTCCAGGCGATTCGTCAACACTGCGGTACTCATGTGATTTCTCCTAGGTGGACAGACCTCTTACTTCTTCGCTTCCGGCATCGGGTGTTCACTGGTCGGCGGAACAATGCCCTTCATCCTCATGTAGGTGACGAGGTTTCCGTAGTGCTCGACGCTATGCAGGTTGTTGATGTTGAGCACGCCCAGTTTCGGAGTGTCACCGCCCATAAGCTGTACGGTCTGCATTGCTGTAGTCTCAGTCATCGCGTCGTAGGCTTTGTCGCAATAACTGAACGCCGCTTTGAGAGCTGTCGTGAGATCGGCTTTCGAGGTTTTTGTTTTCTCGATGTCTAAGGCGGGATTCTTCTCGCCCATTGCGATCGAGCAGAACGTGTATTGAGCGTCGGCCAGGTGGCCAAGGATCTGGCCATACGTGCGGACGCCATCCACTGGTTTGAAGTTGTAATTTTCTTCCGGCATCTTTTCCGCGGAACGAAGCAGGATGCCCTGCAGATGAGAGTAGATGTCCTTGTTGAATGCGATCATCGCGGTGTTGGTGTTTTCCGGCTTGTCGGACGGCTTTTGCGCGCTTGACTGCCCGAACGCTGCGACCGCAAGAAACAACACGACTCCTATACGAATTGATTGCATATTCGTTTCTCCTTTTAGTAATTGTTTTTTAACTGCGGTTTCGAATCAGATCGGGCCGTGGTATCGACGAACGCGTACCGCGGCGGCAAGAAATAGCGCGGCTACGATCAGCCCAATCCACAATCCGGGCGCACTGAAAAACACGCCCGGTTCCAGATGAAGCATCGATCCCATTGCACTTGCATGCGCCTTGGGAAAGTGGAACTCTTCCGGTCCCCTCAAGCGATAGTGCAGCAACGAGAGGAAATGAGTGGTGTTGAAAGCAATCTTTTCGAGTCCGGCGATTACCAGTGGCGGCAGGCCAGCCCACAAAAATGGTGCCCGCCGCGCCCATGCTGACACCAACAGGAACCAGGCATACAGCGGCGCGTACCAGAGCATATGAATCGTCAGCAGGTGGTAAAGGAGAGACACTTGCAGCCAGACAAGCTGCGCCCAAAGCTCCGAGATGCTCAGTCCACTTCCCGCCAGCACTGCCGTGCTTAGCAATCCCATCAAAAGTTGGGCTCCGACAGTGATGACAAATCCAACTAACGGAATTACCAGCAGCGCGACCGTGGTTTTCGCCAGTACCGTCGTAAGATCGGAAACCGGCAGCGACTTCCAGAAGAGAATGCTGCGATCGCGGCGCTCGCCATAAAGCGCGTCGAGCGAATAGAAGATAGAGACGATGAACGCGGCGAACAAGATGATCGCAGTGGCAAAGCTGTAAGGTTCAACCAAGATCGCGCGCCGCTGCGCCAGGTCAGACGACGCCATCGCACGGCCGATCGTGGCCACGAAGAATCCCAGAATCGCCACCGCCGCAACTACCAACGGCGCGATGTAGATGGAGCGATACTCCCAAAGCTCGCGACGGACGGACCAATAGAACGGACGAGTCGAATTCATCGTCGCGGCAGGTGGCGTCATCTCGTTCACAGTGTTCATACAGTTGCTCCTTGCGCGGACGGATTGCCCATCACTGCCACAAACAGATCGGCGATACTCGGAGTCCGCACCTCGCCCAGCCCAGCCAGTTGCTGCCGGTCCACACGATCGAACAGCAGAATGCTGCGGCCTAATAGTTGGCGTTCGTGAATCGGTTTCAGAGCGCGAGCCGCACCCACCTGCTCTGGCCGAACCACGACTTCCGCAAATCGCTCTTCAAACTGCTCCATACTGCAATTCAGAGCGATGCGGCCCTGATTGATAAAGGTAAGGTCCGTGAGCACATGCTGCAGTTCGTCCACCTGGTGCGTCGTCACCACGATGGTGCGGCTGCGGTCGAAGTAGTCGTTCAGCAGCGAATCGTGAAACTGCTTGCGGAAAAGAATGTCGAGGCCAAGCGTGGGCTCGTCGAGCACCAGCAAACGGGCATCGATTGCCATGACCAGCGCCAGGTGAAGCTGCGTCACCATGCCTTTCGAAAGCTCCCGAACCCGGCTTTTTTTCTTGATCGAAGTCTTGGCGAGAAATCCTTCGGCCTTCGCGCGATCGAACCGCGGATGCACACCGGTCATGTATTCGAGAGCTTGCGAGACTCGAATCCAGCGCGGCAGAACCGCAACGTCGGCGATGAAGCAGACGTCACGCATCAGTTGATCACGCTCGGTCCAGGGATTGCGGCCCAGAACCCTGAGTTCGCCTTCGAACGGCGTGAGCCCGAGAATCGCGTTGAGCGCGGTAGTCTTGCCGGCACCGTTGGGGCCGATCAGGCCCAGAATCCTGCCCTCTTCAACTCGCAGATCGACGTGGTCGAGCGCGACCGTCGTGCCAAAAGCTTTGCGGAGACCGCGTGCTTCTATGCATGCCATAGCTTCAACGCTCCTCCTTCTTGCTTGGGTCTGTGTCTGACGGCTGAGCGGGGGAATCCAGCAACTGCTTCGCGTCGAGCCCGAGGCGCTGAATCGTCGCCTGGACCCGTGGCCACTCTTCGGCGAGAAATTTCTGGCGCTCGCCCTGCAACAACAACTCTCGCGCACCCGCGTTGATAAACATGCCCCGCCCCCGTCTGGTCTCGACCAGTTGCTCGTCGGCCAGTTGCTGATAGCCCTTCAGAACCGTCAGGGGATTGACCCGGTACTCCGCCGCCACCGTTCGGACCGAAGGCAACGGATCGCCTTCCTTGAGAACCCCGTCCAGAATCATGGCGACAACGCGGTCGCGAAGCTGGCGGTAAATCGGCTGATTGTCGTTCCACTCTCGATCCATCCCGTGTCCAGGTTGCTCTGGGAATCGCGTACTGTCAAAAATCTACTGTTATAGTTAACTATAACACTATATCTAAGGCAAGAGATTTTTTATGAAAGCTGGATAAATGCTTCTATTTGGCTGAAAAACAAGGAAATATAGTTCAAGGATCTTTCTTCGGAAGGTTTAGCGCAGGCAAGGTTGGAGTTCTAATCTACGGCTTGTTATTCGGGACCAGCACACCGCCATCGATTTCGGGGATTCCGAAATGGCCACTCAGGTGGACCAAATCGAGTGGGCTAATCGAGCCGGAAACTGAGATCAAGGCCACATCACCGGCGCGGGCCACGAGAACTGCGAAGTCTTTGACAGTACTGTTTTCCCACCGCACCCACAGATCGGTTGCGCTCGGGCTGCCGTATTTGTCGTGCCGGTCGGCAACCTTCTTCCAGCCGGCGGTGTGGTACTCATCCTTCACAGCCGACAGGATTTGCGGGTCGTAATTCCACTGCCCTGCGAAATGAAAGTCGTGCACGGAAACCCCGTCGATGCCCGCAATCACGCGGCGCAGGTCTTCGTTGTCCTGGTCGAGCTTAGAGGCGATGACCAGCATGGAGTGATCGAGGCTGAACTCAGTCTTCGAACTTGCCTCCTGCCGAAGCGCGCCAATGCTTTGCGGCACCCAATTGTCGGGGACCAGGGCCTGATTAGATTGCGCGAATGCGAAGGATCCCAGCAGAACCAGCACGGCAGAGAGACGGGAGAGTTTCATTCAGACTTGGATGAAGCGGTCGCCGTGTTTTGTTGTACGGGCGGTTTAAGCGAAAGGCCAAGCGCGCTGGCATTGAGGCGTGACCGCGCTCACTGCAGGGCTGCGGCTGGCGGGTCTACGCTAAAGGCGAGGTAGCGAGATGAAGGTCCTCATCTACGTCTTCTTCTGGCTCGCCGCTTTCTTGGTCTTCGCAGTAAGTCTGCGGGCGGAACTCGCCCAGGAAGGACGTCTCCCCAGAAGAACTTCGGCTTCGCAAGCGAGTGCGGCGCGACATTCAGCACGACACGATCAGGTGCGGGCAAAGCCATGAACGCTACGAGTGATGCGCAGCCGATTCTGCCCCAGAAGATCTCGCGGATTCTTGTGGCTACCGATTTCTCCGCCCAGTCGGTGGCAGCATTAGATTGGGCGCGACACTTCGCCAAGGTATTTCAAGCCAAGCTGGTCCTTTTCCACGTGATCGATATCTTCAGTCTGGCCGAGTTAAACTGCCGCGCCGGGGGAAGCGATGCGTTGCTGCCGGTGCTCAATGAAGAAGCGCAGAGGCAGATGGGCGAATGGAAGGGCGCTTGTACTCCGGAAGCCGAAGCGATTATTCGCGAGGGATCGCCAAGAGCTGGAATCGTGGACGCCGCGACACAGCTTCACTGCGACTTGATCGTGATGGGAACGCACGGCCGCTCAGGGCTATCGCATCTTCTATTAGGCAGTGTGGCCGAGTACGTTGTACGGCACAGCAAGGTGCCGGTGCTGACGGTGCGGGCGTAATCGGGTTTTCACGCCGCGAAATGTTTGCTCTGCAAACCTACTGCTAGAATAAGTGTTCTTTTCTCCGCCTATGGCGCTGCACCTTTACAACACACTTTCCGGCAAGGTAGAAGAGTTTCGTCCGCTCGAAGACAACGAAGTCCGCATGTACTCCTGCGGGCCCACGGTGTACGACTACGGCCACATCGGAAATTTTCGGACCTTCGTCGCGGTCGACATCCTGCGCCGACACCTTGCGCTGAGCGGCTTTCGTGTGCACCACGTCATGAACATCACCGACGTGGATGACAAGATCATTCGCAATTCGGCGAAGGCCGGGGTCAGCGTGAAGGAGTACACGGCGAAGTATGAGAAGGCTTTTCTCGAAGACGCGGCCGCGCTGAACATTCAGGAGCCCAGCCTGGTGCGCGCGACCGATCACATCCCGGAGATGGCCGAGTTCATTGCCAAGCTCGCGGAAAAGGGATTCGCCTATCGCACCGACGACGGCTCATATTACTTCCGCATTGCGAAGTTCCCCGGATACGGCAAGCTTTCGAAAAAAGATTTCGAAGGCATGGAAGACGGCGCGCGCGTGGAAGTGGACGAGTATGAAAAAGACAGCGCGCGCGATTTCGCGCTGTGGAAGGCCCCGAAGCCGGGCGAGGCCAAGTGGGAGACGGTGATTGGGCCGGGGCGTCCGGGGTGGCACATTGAGTGCTCAGTCATGTCGATGGAGGAACTTGGCGATACGTTCGACTTACACGCGGGCGGCGAGGACCTGATCTTTCCGCATCATGAAAATGAAATTGCACAATCGGAGGCGATGACCGGAAAGACCTTCGCGCACTTCTGGTTTCATTCGCGCTTTCTGCTGGTGGAAGGCGAGAAGATGTCGAAGAGCCTCGGCAACTTCTACACGCTGCGCGACCTGGTGTTGAAAAGGCACAAGCCGTCGTCGATACGGTTTCTGCTTTGCTTTCAATGGGCTGCAACAGGCTGCAGCTTCGGTCGAAAAGTTACGGAATTTTCAGTCACGAGTGATGACCGGACAGTTCCTTGCAGGGTCGTCCGAAGCGATGCAGTCATTGGCGCGCGAGACGGTCGAACGAATCCGCGCCGGAATGGACGACGATCTGAACACGGCGCAGGCGCAGGCGGCGATATTCGATATGGTGCGCAAAGCCAACATTGCCATGGATTCGGGCGAGTTCAAGAAAGATGATGCGGCACCGATGCTCAGCGCGCTGCAGATGTTTGATGGCCTGTTCGCGGTGTTGAAAGATGACGATGCACCCAAGATCACGTGCATCGTCGAATGGGCCAAAGCCGAAGGCCGCGGAGTCAGCAAGGAACTCGAAGAAATGATCGACGCGCAGCAACTCTCGGATGCCGACATCGAGCAGAAGATTTCCGAGATGGAGGCCGCGCGCCGCGCTCGAAATTTCAAGGTGTCGGACGCGATCCGCGCCGAGCTAGTCGCGGCCGGAATCATGGTCGAGATCACCAAAGACGGCGTCCGCTGGAAGAGGAAGTAGTGTGGCGCGGGCGACCCGCCCGCGTGGGAAGTTTACCTAACAGTACAACCTGCGAAGGCTGCGTCGAGGGCAGGCCGTCCGGTTGCCCCGCAGACCTGCTGGTTCCAGCTTTTCTTTAAATCTTCCGCGAGAGGAATTGACGTTTTTCGCTGGGCCGATCGCTTTGCCAGCATCGGCGTCGTGGTCTGCGGAATCAGCGCGGCGAAACTGTTGACCGTGCTGAGGATGAGGTTGACCGCGGCTGTAATTCTCGTTGACAGCACCGGATCGACGATGTGCGCTGCCTGCAGAATCGCGGGCAGGTTCTGATTCGTTTCTGCAATGGCGGCCTGGATCTGCCGGATCGTCTCCGCTGATGGATTCGCCTGGTATTCGTTATACAGCGTTTGCAGCAGATTGAGATCGCGGCCGGCTTCCGCCGAAATGTTTTGTATGGCCATAGTCTCGGCGGGCGTGAGCTGATGATTTGCCTGCAGGGTGGTAACCAACATGCCGATGTTCAGGGCCATCTGAATAAGCACCGGCAAGTCGGCGAGCGCGAGTTTGATCCATTGCGCGCTGCACCCCGTCGCCAGCAGTGACGCGGATAAAACCAGTGACAAGACAATTTTCGTTCTAGAATGAAGTTGCATTTGGTTCTCCTTAATTGTGTTTTTCGCTGAAAGCTGAGGGTTGACCGCCGAAAGCCTTATGAAGTCCCTTGACGAATATCTCCGCGAAGCCGCGCAAGCCCACGGGCATCTCTGTGCCGGACAGGTGCTGGGCGTGCGTTTGGCGATGCTTGGGTTGACGAAGCTCGGTATCGACGATCCTCGCGGCAAAGACCGGAAACGATTAGTGACCTTTGTCGAGATCGACCGCTGTGCCACTGACGCCGTCGCAGTCGTGACCGGGTGCCGCCTGGGCAAACGCGCGCTTAAATTCCGCGACTGGGGCAAAGTGGCGGCAACTTTCGTTGACGTGAGCAGCGGCAAGGCGGTTCGTATCGGCGCCAAAGAGTCATCGAAGCAATTGGCGCGGCAGATGCATCCTGAAATTGAAGACAAAAATAGCCAGCAGATGCTGGCTTATCGTGAAATCTCAGACGACGATTTATTTAGCACTCAGTGGGTCAAAGTCGAACTGCCTCCCGAAGAATTTCCCGGTTACAAGGGCGACCGTGTTGCTTGTGACGCTTGCGGCGAAGGTATTAACTTTCGCCGTGAAGTGCGACGCGATGGCAGGGTGCTCTGCCGTGGCTGCGCGGGGGAGCAATACTACGAAACCTTGTGAGTTTTAGCAAACAAGCAGGTTCCTCCACTCGCATGACAGAGTTCTCTAGCTCAATAGTTATTGGTTGTTTCGAAAGCATGCGCTACGCGCAGGATCGTGGCTTCGTCGAAGTGCTTACCTAAAATCTGCAGGCCGATCGGCAGTTTTTCTTTTGTCTCGCCGCATGGAATCGAGATGCCGGGAATTCCCGCGAGGTCCGCAGTCACCGTAAAGATGTCTGCGAGGTACATTGAGAGCGGGTCATCAACTTTTTCTCCCAGCTTGAATGCCGCTGTCGGACTCGTCGGCGTCACGATCGCGTCAACTTTCTGGAATGCTTGCTCGAAGTCCTGCGCCAGCAAAGTGCGGACTCTCTGCGCTTTGAGATAGTACGCATCGTAGTAGCCCGCGCTGAGCGCGTAGGTTCCGAGCATGATGCGGCGCTTCACTTCCGGCCCGAAGCCCTGATCGCGGGTGCGGCGATACATTTCACTCAATGTCTTACCGTCACGCGCACGATAACCGTAGCGGACGCCGTCATATCGCGCCAGGTTCGATGACGCCTCTGCCGTTGCCAGGATGTAGTAAGTCGGAATCGCATATTTGGTGTGCGGCAATGACACAGGAACGATCTCGCAACCGAGCGACGCCAGCTTCTGAATCGCAGCTTCAACCGCTTTCTTAACTTCGGGGTCAATCCCTTCGCCAAAATATTCCTGCGCCACTCCGAGCCGCAAGCTGCGCACCGGTTTTTCGAGCTCTGCCACATAATCGGGCACCGGAACATCGGCCGATGTTGAGTCCATGGGATCGCGGCCGGCGATAACTTTCATTACTGTGGCTGCGTCTTTAACGGTTTTGGTCAGAGGGCCAATGCGATCTAGTGACGACGCGAATGCGATGAGCCCATAGCGCGACACGCGGCCATAGGTCGGCATCAGTCCGACTACGCCGCAGAACGATGCCGGCTGGCGAATTGAACCTCCAGTGTCGGATCCCAGCGTGAATACAGCCATGTCTGCGGCAACTGCTGCCGCTGATCCACCAGACGAGCCTCCGGGGACGCGCGTCAGATCGCGAGGATTATGTACGGGGCGCCAGGCGGAGTTTTCGTTCGACGACCCCATGGCGAACTCGTCGCAATTCAACTTGCCGAGCACGATAGCGCCCGCAGCTTCAAGCCGCGCAACCGCGGTGCAATCGTACGGAGGAATGTAGTCGCCAAGAATCTTTGACCCCGCGGTTGTACGCACGCCGGAAGTCGTCATCACGTCCTTTATTCCGACTGGGACGGCCGCAAGCGGAGGCAGTTCGTTTCCTTCTTTGAGCAATCCGTCGATCTCGGCCGCTCTTCTTAACGCCCGCTCTTTCGACAGAGTCAAGAATGCTCCGATCTGCTCATCACTCTTTTCGATTCTTGCGTAATGCGACTCGGCGAGGGCGGTCGCTGTCATTTCGCCCGACTGCAGGGCGGCGCGTACACCGTCGATGGTCAGTGAAGTGGCGTCCATAAAAAAACCGTCGTTTGTCGTTGGTCGTTGGTCGTTCGCAAACCGCTTACCTTTCGATCACTTTCGGCACTTTGAAGAATGTTCCATCGGAACCGGGCGCGTTGTTGAGAGCGACGTCGTGGGGAAGCGATTTGCGCAATCCTTCGACGATGTCTTCGCGGGTCGCGTCAATTTCGCCCTGCTTCGAACGTAGAGTCACCTGTGCCATTGGGGGCACATTCGACGTGTCCAACTCATTCAGGCGATCCACGTACTCGAGAATCGAATTCAGATCACGCAGCATGCGAACCCGCTCTTCTGAGGTCAGCTCGAGGTTCGCCAGGTCGGCGACGTAGGTGACGTCTTTTTCGGTGACTTTCATTGCGGCTTTGCACCGGCGACCACGAATTCGATCCGCTTGACTGGCTCCCGACTGTAACGATTGATTACTGCCAGATAGTTCGCAGCGAGTCCCTTCAATTCCGACCGCCAACCGACATCCGGTACCTGGATTCGTAAAATACCGTCGTGGAAATCCAAAGCTTCGGTGCGTTCTGCCACCGCGGGGCCGCAGGCGATGGGCCACGCCAGCAAGGGGGCTTCGCCGGGAGCGGCCCGGCGCAGGCCCGAGGCGACGACTTTTTCCAGCGCCGACCCTGCAGGCTCCATTGGCTGATTTCTCATCCTAATTTCAGAATAGCAGTTTGACCCAGGCAGGTGTGACACGACTCCGCGATTTATATTCCCAACCGATTGTGCGGGATACAAAGTTTTCTTCAAGCGCGGGGGCTTGACAAGTTTTCGGAACGAACGGGAAATTCGGCAACAATACCCCGATTTTTCCTGTTTTGGGAATATTCCCATTTCGAGAATTATCCGGCGAGTGGAAATTCGCGCTTAACGAAGTTCAGAGCTTCCTCCCGGTCACGCAGCCGGCTGTCGAGCTGGCCGTCTTCGACGGCAGAAAGAATTTGCTTGAACAAAGGCCCGGGTTCGTAGCCTGCAGCGATCAGATCGTCTCCGGTGAGCAGCGGCTGGGGTCGAATGGCTTCGGGTGGCATCGACGCAATCTTGTCGCGCGTGTACTTATAGAGACTCAGAATTTTGTGGCTGGCCTCGCAATCGAGGCGGTGCAATTCCAGATGCTCATCGAAATTCGGCAGGCGGACGAACTTCTTGAAAGTTGATTCGCTCATGCGCTGCACGTCGCCGAAGCGCATGTGGTTGTCGACCAGGGCGAGAATCTGTCTGGTGTCGTCATTCGAAAACCGAAGGCGGCGGCAAATTGCTTCGGCCATACGGACGCCGACGTCAACGTGTCCGTCGAAGCGGATGCGGTCGGGCGCGACGCGAAACGTCGGAGGCTTTCCCACGTCATGCAGCAGCGCTCCCCAGGCCAGCGTTGGCGCGCATGGGTGTGGGAGATTTTCCAAGAGCAGCAGAGTGTGAACGTAGACATCGCCTTCGGGATGGAATTGGGGCGGCTGTTCGACACCTTTCATCGCTTCGATTTCAGGCAGGACTTCATGCAATAAACGCGTTTTATCCAGCAGTAAGAATGCCTGGCGGGCGTGGCCCTCAGTAAGCATCTTCGTCAGTTCATCGCGCACCCGCTCGCGTGACACCTGGTGAATCTGCAGAGCAAGCTTCTGGATGGCTTTCATCGTTGCGGGTTCGATTTCATAGCTGAAACGCGCGGCGAAACGCACCGCGCGCAACATGCGCAACTTGTCTTCGGCGAAGCGGCAGTCGGGATCGCCGATGGTACGGATAATTCCGGCCGCAAGGTCTTCTCGCCCGTTGACGTAATCGAGGACTTCCCCTGTGATCGGATCCAGTAGCAGGCCGTTGATGGTAAAGTCGCGGCGCTGAACGTCTTCGCTGGCTTTCTGCGTGAAGCGAACTTCATCGGGATGGCGTCCGTCGGAGTAGCCGATGTCGGCACGAAAGGTGGCGACTTCAATGGTGGGAGAGTCATTCACCACAGGGGGCACAGAGAACACAGAAGACATCGGTACCAGCACCACGCCGAATTGTGCGCCGACGCCGTATGCGTCCGGGAAGATGCGCATGACTTGGTCAGGAGTCGCGGAGGTGGCTACGTCGTAGTCGGCGGGCTCGCGATTCAGCAGCAGGTCGCGCACACATCCGCCGGCGAGGTACGCTTCGAAGCCGCGATCACGCAGCGTCTTGATAATCGAGATGGCCGGGTCCTTCAACATTCAGGCGCCTACTCTACTAATATAAAGGTCATGCGTGACGCCTACATTCTCGGCATTGAGAGTTCTTGCGACGAGACCGCCGCCGCTGTCGTTCGCTCGGGAGAAAAGCTCATTTCAAATGTTGTCTTCTCGCAGATTGCGACACATCAGCCTTATGGCGGAGTCGTACCGGAGTTGGCTTCGCGCGAGCATCTCCGAGCGATTGTACCGGTGGTGCGAAAGGCCCTGGCCGATGCCGGGCAAACTTATGAGTCAGTAGATGCGCTGGCGGTTACGCAAGGACCGGGCTTGGCCGGAGCGCTGCTGGTGGGCATCAGCTATGCGAAGGCGCTGGCCTTTGCGCTCGAAAAGCCTCTCATTGCCGTCAATCACCTGGAAGGCCACATTCATGCCGTGCTGCTTGAAGAGCGGCAAAAGGGAAATCACGCGTTGGATTTTCCTGTGCTTGCGCTCGTGGTCTCGGGTGGACACACGCATCTTTATTTGGCCGCACAGCAGGCGGCCGGGTGGTCATATCGCAACATTGGCCACACGCGCGACGACGCGGCTGGCGAGGCTTTCGACAAAGTCGCCAAACTGCTGGGGCTCGGTTATCCAGGTGGTCCGGTGATCGACAAGCTGTCGGCTTACGGCAATCCTCACGCGGTTCATTTCCCCCCAGCGCAAATCAAGCACCGGGACCGCAACGAGAGAGGGAAAGCTGTCGAGGTGGGCAAGCGCTTCGATTTTTCTTATAGTGGGATCAAAACCGCGGTTCTGCGGTACGTAGAAACCCACGCTTTAGCGGATTCCGTCACTAAACGGCAAGCTGCACTGGCGGATATCAAGCAGCCGAAGGCCGACGATGTTCGCGCCGCATGCGATGCGCAGACCCTCGACCTGATTGCGTCGTTTCAACGTGCGATGGTCGAAGACCTAGTCAGCAAAACGTTGACCGCGGCGCGAGCTTACGACGTTGCAACGCTTTTTGTCACCGGAGGAGTCGCGGCCAACAATGAGCTTCGGCTGCGCTTCGAAAAAGACGCTGCTTCGGAGGGCCTGCCCGTTTACTTCCCTTCGCGCCCGTTGTCGACGGATAATGCCGCGATGATTGCCGCTGCCGCTTATCCCAAGTTTCTGGTCAAGGACTTTGCGTCGATGGATTTTTCGGCTGAGGCGGGCATGGCGCTGAGATAAGGTTTCAAGCGCCAGGCAAGGCGGAATTCAAAAATCAGAACGCAGAAGTCACTCCGAGACACTCTTACTTTGCTGCTGCCTTTTCTTTTGCGTTAATGCCGGGCAGGGCTTCGAGGGCCTTTGCCAGCTGCGATTCGATATCGATATCTTTGAAGATGGCAAAGTCAGCGCGTTTCTCATGGTTTTCGAAGCCGCTTTGCTTTCCTGCCACAATCACGATCGGAATTCTTGAAGTCGCCGATTCCTTCTTGAGTTCGGTGATGAGTTGAGTGCCGTCCATCTTCGGCATCTGAATATCGGTGACGATAAGGTTTGGCTTGATTTTTTTGAGGATCTCAAGCGCCTCCAAGCCGTTGCTAGCCGACTCCACGGCGAAGCCGCGCTCCTCCAGAAAGCGGCACACCGTGTGGCGGATCAGCATCGAGTCGTCGACCACCAAAGCCACGCGCGACATGGATTTCAGGCAGGTAGATTCATCTTGAGTTGAGCCCAAGCGATGCTTAACTATGCACCATCGCTGGCGGCGGCGGGAACATTACCAACGTCACTCGCCATTATGGGTTTGCGAAGAAAAGCCTTAGGCCTCGTCTCTGAACTTGGTTTCTTCGATACTCATGTCCTTGAACTCGCTGGACTCGAAGATGTCGCCGCACTCAAGGCACTCCACAAACTCGGAGTCCTCGTCGCGGGAGACGATCTGCACGCGCGGATGTTTGCATTCCATCATGTTTTTCTTCTCGGGAGGACCTGACGGCGGGATTGGAGTCATAAACCCGGGTTGCTCACTGGTCGGCAAAACGCAACCGAGACAAAGTGCCGGAAATTGGCGGTATTTTTAGTCAGGACGAAGCGGTTGTCAAGTGCTTTTGGAGACAGCCCCACACGTCGGAGATGGCCAGAAGTAACCGTCGTAAGGCTCAGAGGCGCAAGGGTCAGATCTTTATCTCGAACAAAACACGACCAAAACAGTCGCAATCACCTAAGCAATTCAACCTCATATATTTACCGTTGGCATAGCGTTTTTATCCACTCCCTGCTCCGCTTGCAAAAGTGCTGTTCATTTCCTAGAATATTGATATCCGACTTAAACAGTCGTATTTGGCCCTCTACCCATGCTTAAGCTGACCAAAAAAGCGGACTACGGATTGATGGCCATGAAGCACTTGGCCGAAAAGGCAGCTGACGGCGCGTGCAGCGCCAAGGACGTCGCCGAGGCTTACGGTATTCCGCAGGAGGCGCTGGCCAAGATTTTGCAGCGCCTGGTGAAGGCTGGGCTGCTGCGGTCGCAGCACGGGATGAACGGCGGTTACTCGCTGGCGCGGGATGCAGCGACGATCAGCGCATTCGAAGTCATTCGCGCGATCGACGGGCCGTTGTTCATTACTTCCTGCGTGACCGTGCGCGGCGAATGCGATCAGACGAACCGCTGCACCATTCGCGAACCCCTGCGGCGCGTGAATCAGAGCATCGAAGAGGTTTTGAGGAGCATCAAGATTTCAGAGATGCGCGAAGAGTTGGTTGAAATTGAGGTCAAAAAGTCATCGGAGTTCATGACTCTGAACAGTTGAAGCCGGCGGGCCTGGCCCGACGACGGCGTTTGAGGAGAATGCAATTATGAGCACGGATGTAAAGAATATCCCCCTGGCGCAGACCACAGCCCCGAATGGGGTCAAGCTGCCCATCTACATGGATAACCATGCCACCACGCCGATGGATCCGCGGGTGCTGGAAGAAATGCTTCCCTACTTCATGGAGAAGTTCGGCAATGCCGCCAGCCGCAACCATTCGTTTGGCTGGGCGGGAGAAGAAGGCGTTGAAACCGCGCGCGAGCGGATCGCGAAGCTGGTGGGCGCTACGACGAAAGAGATCATCTTTACCTCCGGCGCGACCGAGAGCGACAACCTTGCGATCAAGGGTGTGGCCGAGATGTACCGCGAGAAGGGAAACCACATCATCACGGCCGTGACCGAACACAAGGCTGTGCTCGATACCTGCAAGCGCCTGGAGAAATATGGCTATCGCGTGACTTATCTGCCGGTGCAAAAAGACGGCCTGATCGATCTCGAGGATTTGAAGCGCGCCATGGATGAGAAGACCATCCTGGTCACGATCATGGCGGCGAATAACGAGATCGGCGTTCTGCAGCCTTGGACCGAGATTGGAAAGCTGTGCCACGAGCGCGGCGTGATCTTCCATACTGACGCGACTCAGGCAGTTGGCAAGGTTCCGGTGGATGTAAATAAGCAGAACATCGACCTCATGTCGATTTCGGCGCACAAGATGTACGGTCCGAAAGGCGTCGGCGCGCTTTATGTGCGGCGCAAGAATCCGCGCGTGCAGCTCTCGGCAATCATCGATGGCGGCGGCCACGAGCGCGGAATGCGCTCCGGGACACTGAACGTCCCCGGAATCGTCGGCTTGGGCAAAGCGTGTGCGATAGCGATGGAAGAAATGCCCACAGAGTCTTGCAAGTTAGCGGGTCTGCGCAATCGTCTGCGTGACCGCATCATGGGCACGCTGGATGAAGTCTATGTGAACGGCTCGATGGAGCATCGTTTGCCGGGCAACTTGAACATTAGTTTCGCCTACGTAGAAGGCGAGTCGTTGCTGATGGGCATCAACGATATTGCCGTATCGAGCGGTTCGGCCTGCACCTCTGCGACGCTGGAGCCATCTTATGTATTGAAAGCTCTGGGCACGGGCGACGATCTGGCGCACAGCTCGATTCGCTTTGGCATCGGACGTTTTAACACCGAGGCTGAGGTCGATTACGTTGCGGATCGTGTGATTGACGTAGTGCAGCGCCTGCGCGAGCTTTCGCCGCTCTACGAAATGGCGAAAGAAGGCATCGATCTGAAGTCGGTGAAGTGGGCAGCGGAGTAGTAGCAAGTATCTGGTACCGAGTAACGAGAATTTGAGAGGGTGAGGACAAATATGTCATACAGCGAGAAGGTAATCGATCATTACAACAATCCGCGCAACGTCGGCTCCATGGACAAAAACAGCGTCGAGGTTGGCACTGGGCTAGTGGGCGCGCCGGAGTGCGGCGACGTGATGAAGCTGCAGATCAAAGTAAATCCGCAGACCAACGTCATTGAAGACGCCAAGTTCAAGACCTTCGGCTGCGGTTCGGCGATTGCGTCGTCTTCGCTGGCCACCGAGTGGGTCAAGGGCAAGACGGTCGAGGAAGCTCTGCAGATCAAGAACACGGAGATCGTGAAAGAGCTGGCTTTGCCGCCGGTCAAGATTCATTGCTCGGTGCTGGCAGAAGATGCGATTCGCGCAGCCATCCATGACTGGAAGAAGAAGCAGGAAGCGCCTGCTCCGGTCGCGGTGCAAGCGAAGTAACGCAGGCGCGGGCAATTTCGCCCGCGTGAGGAGATGGATTGAGCACAACGGTTGAAGAGTCAAAGGCAACTGCTCCGGCGAAGGGCATAAACGTCACGGAGAAGGCTCTCGCCCGGATCCGTACCGCCATTGTGAAGGAAGGTATCTCGCCTGACCAGGGCGGTTTGCGGCTTGGCGTGCAGGGTGGGGGATGTTCCGGCTTGAGCTACAACATCCGTTTCGACACCCAACCGCGGGAGCGCGACCGCATCTTTCAGTTTGGCGATGTGCGCGTGTTTGTCGATCCCAAGTCGTTCATCTATCTTCACGGCATGACGCTCGATTACCAGGAGACGCTGATGCAGCAGGGCTTCGTCTTCGTAAATCCCAACTCGACGAAGTCATGCGGCTGCGGAACATCGTTCTCAGGATGACCTGAGTTTGTGGTGCGGACACTCTTGTCCGCCAGAGTTTCCACCACGGCGTCGGGGCGACCCGGAAGGAAAGCCGCCGTGGTGAATGTGTCTTATGGCGAAAGCAGAACTGAAATCGAATTCGTCGTTAATCATGCCGGGGGAGACGACCTCGACATGCTGGTCGTGCGGCGAAATGCGTGCGGCGCACTTTTGCAGCGCCTGCGGAAAAGTCCAGCCGCCGGCTCCCGCGGACTACTTCACGTTTTTTGGCTTTCCGCGAAAATTGAATGTGGATACTGCGCAGCTTGAGCGCGAATTCTATTCGCTAAGTCGCAAGTTGCATCCGGATATCTATGCGCGGGCGGACAATCGCGAGCAGGAGTGGAGCCTGGAACAAAGTTCGCTGCTGAATGACGCCTACCGAACCCTGAAAGACCCGATCAAGCGTACCGAGTATCTACTGCACCTGGAAGGCGTGGAGCTTGAGGAGCAGTCAAAGTCGGCGACGGAAAAAGCGCGCGCCACTGGGGAAGTGAAGAAACAAGTCGTTCCGCCCGATCTGCTGGAAGAAGTCTTTGAGCTGAATATGCAGCTTGAAGAGTTACGCATGCAGAAGAAGATGGGGGAAGACGATCCCGCCCTGATCGAGGAGATTGGCAAGCAGAAGCTGGAGCTTGAAGAGAAGCACGACGCGCTTCTGGGCGAACTGAAAAGCGACTGGAATGCATGGGACAAGCTGGTGGACAGCGGCAGCGAAGAGGATCGCCGCAGGGTTCGCGACAAGATGGTGGATGTGCTGAACCGGCGGAACTATATCCGGAACCTGGTCCGGGACGTGAGCGAAGTGCTGGAGAAGTAAGCGTTCAGAAGCGAGAGTGCAGAAGTGAGAGCCAAGGAATTTTTGCATTCTGATTTCTAAGTTCTGCAATAGCAATGAGTACGGATCGCATCGTCGGAATTGATCTCGGAACCACGAATTCTCTCGTCGGTTTCATGCAGGGGGAGAATCCTGTCATCATTCCCGGAGAAGATGGCTCGAATCTCGTCCCGTCGGTGGTCGCGCTCGACGAAAATGACCAGATCATCGTCGGCAATGCCGCGCGCAAATATCTGATCGAGACGCCGGACCGTTCCGTCTACTCCATCAAGCGCCTGATGGGCCGCGGGGTTGAAGACGTTCAGGAAGAATTGAAGCTGTTCCCTTTTCAGCTTGCGAGCGATCTCCAAGCCGGAGAAGTCTTGCGCATCAAGCTGGGGGGCAAGAACTATACTCCGCCGGAGATTTCTGCGTTTATCTTGCGGCAGTTGAAACGCAATGCAGAACGATTCTTTAATGCGCTAGTCACTAAAGCTGTCATCACTGTTCCGGCTTATTTCAACGATGCGCAACGCCAGGCCACAAAAGATGCCGGCCGGATCGCGGGACTGGAAGTTCTGCGCCTGGTAAATGAGCCGACAGCCGCATCACTGGCGTATGGTCTCGACAAGAAACAGAATGGCATCGTTGCAGTTTACGATCTCGGCGGCGGAACATTCGACATTTCGATTCTCAAGCTGCATGACGGGATCTTTGAGGTTGTAGCAACCAACGGTGACACGCATCTGGGCGGCGACGACATCGACAACCTGCTGATCCGCATCGCGCTCGATGACATCCGCGGAGACATGGGTCTCGACCTGTCACGCAATGGTGAAGCGGTTGCGACCATTCGCAAAGCGGTCATCGAAGCGAAAATTGCGCTTTCCTCGCAGGCTTTGACCAGGCTGGACATCGAACTTCCGGGCGGGAAACGCTATCAGCGCGAGATCGCTCGCGAGCAGCTTGAACAATTGATTCAGCCGATCATCGATCGCACGGTTGGGCCGTGTAAGCAGGCATTGAAAGATGCCGGCCTGAAGCCGGAGCAGATTGACGAAGTCGTGCTGGTAGGTGGATCGACGCGCATTCCGAAAGTTCGCGACTTAGTAGCGAGCATGTTCCAGCGCAAGCCGCACACTGATCTGAATCCTGACGAAGTTGTTGCGCTAGGCGCCGCGGTCCAAGCAAATATTCTGGGCGGCGGTTCTGAAGCCACGCAGAACATGCTGCTGCTCGATGTGACACCATTGTCGCTTGGCATCGAAGTAGCCGGCGGCGTGACCGACAAGATCATCTTGCGCAATTCGACGATTCCTGCCTCGGCGACGCAGTATTACACCACGCAAATCGATGGCCAGGCGAATGTTGCGATTCATGTTCTGCAAGGCGAACGCGAACTAGCGAAAGATTGTCGCTCCTTAGCGCGCTTCGACCTGAAAGGTGTTCCGCCGATGGTTGCCGGTATGCCGCGCATTGAGGTGAAGTTTCTGATCGACGCGAATGGCATTCTGCATGTCTCTGCACGCGAACAGCGCAGTGGGAAAGAGGCTGAAATAGAAGTGCAGCCGAGCTACGGCCTAACCGACGACCAGGTCGAGAGCATGATTCTTGACTCGTTCGACTTTGCTGAAGAAGACTTTCGGCATCGGCAGGTCATCGAAGCCCGCAACGAGTCGGAGACGATCCTGGCGGCGCTCGAAAAAGGCAGAAAGAGTCCGGCATGGGGACAGCTTCGAAGTGACGAGAAAAAGCAGATCGAAAAGCTGGAGAAGGCGCTGAACAAAGTAAGAGCCGAAGACGACTACGGCGCCATTCGGAAGGCGATCGACGCGCTGAACCAAGGAACCATGCGGCTGGCGGAATTGATGATGGACAGCGCGGTTGGCGAGGCACTCAAAGGCAAGACCATGGACGAAGCCGACATGGGCGAAGCGCCCCTTGCCGGCCATCCAGTGGCGAAGGCGGATTTCGAGTAGAAACTCTGTGGTCCTCGGTGCGCTGTGGTTTGGTTTCCGAATTCTTTAACCACAAAGGACACAAAGTTACACGCAGGAATGGATGATTTATGACGGAAAAGAATCAGCATAGCGGGGCGGCGACCGTGGATGCTCCGACAGAAAACACGGTTCAGGTGACTTTCTTACCGGAAGGCAAGACGGTTGAATTTGAGCACGGCAAGCTCCCGTACGAAGACCACGGCAAGGAGCAGTCGCTCCTCGATGTCGCTCTGAACTTTGGGGTTGGGCTCGACCACGCCTGCGGCGGCAACTGCGCCTGCACTACTTGCCACGTCTGGATCAAAGAAGGCGCCGAGAATCTTTCTGAAATGGACGATGACGAAGCTGACCGGCTGGACATGGCCGCCGATCTTCAGTTAAATTCTCGTCTCGGCTGCCAGGCGGTCATTACCAAGCCCGGCAAGGTTGTGGTTGAGATTCCGGCGTGGAACCGGAACTACGTTTCCGAAGAACACTAAAAACCTGTCGTT
>Ga0335069_10002330_pt1 | contig 29347 bp, 26 predicted proteins | sample Lox_Sample_11_FD_206714 | JGI IMG/M metagenome (GOLD analysis project Ga0335069, IMG submission 206714) | Soil microbial communities from Loxahatchee National Wildlife Refuge, Florida, United States - Lox_Sample_1.1 | ecosystem: Environmental > Terrestrial > Soil > Wetlands | place: USA...
CTGAACCTCGACATGGACAAGTGGAAGGCGGCCCTCGACGGCAGCACGCACAGCGCCGAGATCGACGCGGACAAGACCGCGGCGAACGGCGACGGCATCAGCGGGACGCCGGCCTTCCTCATCGTCCCCCAGGGTGCCAAGCAGGGGTATTACATCAGCGGCGCGCAGGACTACGGCAAGTTCCGCAAGCTGCTCGACCGCGCGATCTCGGAGTCGAAGTAGGCAACCCTGGTGAAGCTTCACTCCGTTCTCTTGCTTGGATTGGTCGCTGGCTGCGGCGCCGCGTCGCCGCAGCCGGCGGTCGTGGATCCCGCTTCCGCTCCCGTCGCGAACACCGCGGCGGGGGCGGGCCCGCGGGCGCAACGCGATGGAGAAGAAGACGCGGCGGTGCCGATCGACGCGCGCAACCCCACGTGGGGGAGCCGCACGGCGCCCGTGACGATCGTCGAGTTCGCCGATTTCCAGTGCGGCTTCTGCCGGCTGGTCGAGCCGACGCTCGCGAAGCTGCGTGCGAAGTACGGACCCGAGACGCTGCGCATCGTCTGGAAGAACGCGCCGCTCGAGTTCCATGCCGAGGCGCACCCCGCCGCCGAGGTCGGCGCGGGCGTGATGGCGCTGGCGGGCAACGCGGCTTTCTGGAAATTCCACGACGCGGTGTTCGCGAATCAGGCGGACATGGGCGTCGACCATTACTACGCGTGGGCGAAGGACGCGGGCGTGGCCGACACGCAGGCGCTGCGCAGCGGGCTCGAGTCGCACGCGTGGGCGCAGTCGGTGGATGCCGATCTGCGCGAGGGCGGGAGCATCGGCGTCCAAGGGACACCGACGTTCTTCGTCAACGGCTTCGAGATCGTGGGAGCGCAGCCGTTCGAGGCGTTCCAGGCAGTCGTCGACGACGGGCTGAAGGCGGCGAAGGCGAAGCTCGCGGCCGGGACGCCCGCGGACAAGGTGTACGCCGAGCTCGCGAAGGAGAACCGCGCGGCAGCGCCGAAGGACCCGCAAGGCGACGAGGAGGTCGAGGACACCAAGACGGTGTTCAAGGTGCCGATAGGGACCAGCCCCGTGCGGGGTGGGCCGAACGCGCTCGTGACCATCGTCGAGTTCGCGGACTACCAGTGCCCGTATTGCGGACGCGCCGAGGACACGATGAAGGCGCTGCGCGAGAAGTACGGGGACACGCTGCGCTTCGTCTTCAAGGACGAACCCCTGCCCTTCCACGAGCACGCCGAGCCGGCGGCCGAGGCGGCGCTGCAAGTGCGGGAGGAGAAGGGCGATGCGGCGTTCTGGCTGATGCACGATGCCCTCTTCAACGGGCAGGACTCGCTGAACGAGGAGACGCTCGTGCGCGTCGCAGCGACGCTGGGAGCACGGACGGATCGGGTGCGGACCGCGATCGAGAAGCACACGCACCAGCGGTCGATCGACGACGACATGGAGCTGGCCGACGATGTGGCGGCCGAGGGCACGCCCCACTTCTTCATCGACGGGCGCCGCCTCGTCGGTGCGCAGCCCATCGAGAAGTTCGTGGCCATCATCGACGAGGAGATGGCCAAGGCGCAGAAGCTCGTCGCGGCCGGCACGAAGCCGGCGGACGTGTACCAGGCGCTGACGAAGGACGGACAGGGCGCGCCGCCGCCGGAGACGAAAGACCTGCCCGCGACGCTCCCGGCGACCGACCCGTCGCGCGGCCCCACCGGCGCCAAGGTCGTCGTCCACGAGTGGAGCGACTTCCAGTGTCCCTTCTGCGCACGCGCCGAGCCCACGGTTCAGCGGCTGCTCAAGGAGTACCCGACGCAGGTGCGGCTCGTGTGGCACGACCTGCCGCTGCCCATGCACCCGAACGCGCCCGGCGCGGCGCAAGCGGCGCGCGAGGCGATGGCCCAGAAGGGCCAGAAGGCCTTCTGGACGCTCCACGACCGGTTCTTCGATCACCAGAAGGAGCTCGGGCGTGACAACCTGGACGCGTGGGCGAAGGCGCTCGGGCTGGACATGACCAAGTGGGGGGCGTCGCTCGACGGCGCGACGCACGCCGACGCCATCGACGGCGACGCGAAGGCGGCGGATGCGATGGGCATCAGCGGGACGCCGGCGTTCGTCATCGTCCCTGCGGGCAAGAAGAGCGGGTACTTCGTCGCGGGGGCGCAGCCGTATTCACGCTTCCGAAAGCTGGTCGAGCGCGCGCTCGCCGAGGCCAAGTGAGAGCAGCGCTCGCCGCTCTCGTCGCAGTCGCAGCAACAAGCGTCTCGGCGAGCGCGGGAGCCGTCGAGCGCGAAAACCAGATTGGGCTCGAGCTCGGCGTGCCGATGCTCGTCGTGCACGGCAACAAGAACACCGTGGCGACCGGCGCGAGCGCGGGCCTGCACTACACGTACGGTCTGAGCGACGCGTTCAACCTCGTCGCCGACGCCGACTCCGGGGTCCTCTTCCTCGGCGTCCCCACGCCGGCGACGCTCACGCACGCCGACGTGGGCCTCGCGTACGTGCTCGACGTGCTCCGCTGGGTGCCGTGGGGCTCGGCGGAAGTCGGCGGCTACGGCATCACGGGCAACTCGGTCGGCGGCACCTTCCTGCCCGGCGCGGCGCTCGCCGTGGGCCTCGACTACCGCTTCGATCGGAGCTGGGCCGCCGGCATCGTCGTCCGCGAACACCTGTTCTTCACGAACATCAACCTGTTCCCCAGCCTCACCGAGGGTTTCCTGCGCGTCGGATACACCTGGGGGTGGTAGTCGCTCACTCGCTTTCGGCGTCGGACTCGGCGTCTCGCGCCTGGCCGTCCGAGCCGGCGTCGGCCGCAGCGCCAGACGAGCTTTGCTGAGCGGCGCTCTTCCGCACCGGCACGCCATAGGGGTCCAGATCTGCGCGTGCGCCGCACGCCGCACCGAGCGCAGCGGCGAGAACGACGGGTAGAGCAGCGAGGCGAAGGCGCATGCCCTCCCGCGTACACGCCGCGTGCCGTGGCGCGTGAGAGGCTCATCGGATCGACGAGGTGACGTTGCCGGGGAAGCCGCCGTCGGTCGTCGCCGTAGCACTCGCAGAGCACCAGACCGGGGTCCCGAAGACGGTGAAAATCTACAACGACATTGAACATGCGCCCGGTTGGGATCATCCTTCCGGAATGCGGAAGATCCTTGCTTGGGGGTTGCTCGTGGCCGCCAGCGCGCTCGCTCTCGGGAACGGGGGCCTCGGCTGCGGCAGCTCGGCGAAGCAAAGCGGGTTCCAGTCGGACGACTCGGGCACCGACGCCGCCGTCGGCAACGACGGCGCAGGCCCGCAGGACGCGATCGCAGGCGACGTTCCGAGCATCCTCGGCGACGGCTCTTCGATGACGTGCGCGACGACGTCGTGCTCGGGCGACCTGCACGACGTCTTGTGCAACGGGATGGTCATCCAGACGTGCCCCGCGGACCAGGGGTGCGCGGGCGGCAAGTGCGTTCCCGCATGCCAGGCCGCGCAGGCCAGCAAGAGCAGCATCGGCTGCGACTACTACAGCGTGAACCCGGACACGACGTTCGCCGCCGGGGCGTGCTTCGCGGCGTTCGTCGCCAACACGTGGACGGGCCCCGTCACGATCAACGTGGACTACGGCGGCACGGCCCTCAACGGGCTCGCCTTCGCGCGCATCCCCCAGGGCACGGGGCAATCGATCACCTACCAGCCGCTCACCAACGGCCAGCTCCAGCCGGGCCAGATCGCCATCCTCTTTCTCGCGCAGTTCGGCGCACAGGCCATCTACAAGCCGGCCTGCCCGACGGGCATCACGCCGGCGATCACGGCCATGGACGCGGCGCCACACGGCACCTCCATCGGTAGCGCCTTCCACATCTCGACGACGGCGCCCGTCGTCGCGTACGACATCTTCCCGTACGGCGGCGGCGTGAGCGCGATCACGAGCGCGACGTTGCTCTTGCCCACCACCGCGTGGGACACGAACTACATCGCGGTGGACGCCTACCAGGCCCCCACCGGGGCGGGCGGACCGGGCAACGACCCGCTGCTCGACATCGTGGCGGCGACCAACAACACGCACGTCACGATCGCGCCGAAGGTCGCGATCACCGCGGGCACGGGCGTCGCCGGCGCCGCGGCGGGCATGGCCACCACCTACACGCTCCAGAAGGGGCAGGTGCTCCACTTCAACCAGGACGCGGAGCTCATCGGCAGTCCGATCCAATCGGACAACCCGGTCGGCGTGTGGGGCGGCAACGCGTGCATGGACGTCCCCGACGGCGTCGGCGCGTGCGACGCGGCCCATCAGGAGATCCCGCCGGTGAAGGCGCTCGGCAACGAGTACGTCGGCGTGCGCTACCGCAACCGGTTCGCCGGCATGGAGGAGAGCGTCCCGTGGCGCCTCGTCGGAGCGGTCGCCGGGACCACGCTCACCTACGAGCCGGCGGCGCCGGCCGGCGCGCCGACGACGCTCACGGTGGGCCAGATGGTCGAGTTCACGACGAACGGCCCGTTCGTCGTGCGCAGCCAGGACGCGATGCACCCCTTCTACCTGGCGGGCTACATGACCGGTTCGCAGCAGGTGGACCCCTCCGCCACCGATGCGCGCGGCGACCCCGAGTTCGTCAACGTCCTGCCGCCGCAGCAGTTCCTCTCTCAGTACGTCTTCTTCACCGATCCGACGTACCCGGAGACCGACCTGGTGATCGTGCGCGCGAAGGACAGCACCGGCATGTTCCAGGACGTCACGCTCGACTGCCTGGGCACGACGCCGGTCAGCGGATGGATGCCCGTGGGCACGTCGGGCAAGTACGAGTACACGCGCGTGGACCTCGTCACCGGCGACTTCATGCCCGTCAGCACCTGCAACAACGGACGCCACGAGATGACGAGCAAGGGCCCCTTCGGCCTCACCGTGTGGGGCTGGGGCTCGGCGGCGACGGGCGGGACCGAGGACCCGAACAACCAGATGGGCGGCTTCTACTCCCAGTTCGTCAGCTACGCATATCCGGCAGGCGCGAGCGTGCAGCCGATCAACACGGTCGTGGTTCCGCCCACCAACCAGTGACGCGAGCCGAGCCTCGGTCGAGGTGGGGCACCACGCCTCAGCAGTCTGTGACGATTGCGAAAAAGTCCGCGTGTCTTCCCTTTGGCCGCCGGGAATTGTTAGGGTCGCCAGACTAGGAGGAACACGATGACTCACTTCAATCGACGGTTCCCTCGCTTGCCTCGTGTGATCCCGGCAGCGTTGCTCGTCGCGAGCTGGCCCTTGCTGCAGGCAGCGTGTGGCTCGAGCAGCTCGTCGGACAACGGCGGCGACGGGGGACAGGGGAGCTCCTCCAGTGGCGGGTCGTGCTGCAGCAACTCGTCGAGCGGTGGATCGTCGAACGGGTCGTCGGGCGGTGGGTCGGGCGCCGGCTCCTCCAGCGGCGCATCGAGCGGTGGGAGCGATGCCGGGTCGTGCGGTGACGCGTGCGGACCGCCCGCGTCCCTCGTCGACCCCTCGCGCGTCACCGAGTGGAATCCCGGCATCCTGGCCGACACGCCCACGGGCAAGCCGCTGGGCAGCGACGGCTTGCCCCAGCGAACCACGACGTGCGCCACGGTCATGCCCGGCGGTGACATCCAGGCGGCCATCAACGCGTGCCCGGCCGGCCAGGTCGTCATGCTCGCGGCCGGCACTTTCAACACGACGGCCACGATCAACTTGAAGTCGGGCGTCGTCCTGCGCGGCGCCGGATCGCAAGGCGCTCCCGCGGGCACGACCATCAAGCGCGCTGCGGGCGGCTCGGTCCTCTCCATCGGCACGTCGCAAGATTCGATCTGCTACGGCGGGACCGCCGTCCCCCTGATGGCGGACGCGACGAAGGAGTCGAGCACGGTGTCGGTCGGCAGCGCCGCGTCGAACTTCAAGGCGGGGCAGATCGCGCTCATCGACGTCGTCGACGACTCGACCGTCGTCGAGGGCGACTGCACGTACTTCAAGCGCGTGGACAAGCGGTCGGCGAGCCAGCGCGTCATGATCACCAGCGTCGACGCGAGCGCGGGCACCCTGACGCTCGACTCGCCCCTGCACTGGACCTTCAAGGCGGCGAGCCCGTATCTCGCCCAGATCACGCCGGTCGCGGCAGCGACCGTCGAGTGGGCCGGCATCGAGAGCGTCGCCCTGCAGGGCGGCACGAACCCCGGCTACGACGGCCAGATGGCCGGCGGCATCGACATCTCGAACGCCGCCTACTCCTGGGTCAAGGACGTGCAGACCGACGGGACCATCGGCGGGATGCACGTCGTCGTCTCGGGCGGCTATCGCGTCGTCGTGCGCGACAGCTGGTTCCACAACTCGGCCAACTACGGCTTCGGGGCCGACTGCTACGGCGTCGTCATCCGCTGCGGCACGTCCGAGATGCTCGTCGAGAACAACATCGTGCGGTTCATGAACAAGCCGATCCTGTTCAACGTCTCCGGCGGCGGAAACGTGGTCGGCTACAACTACGCGGACAACTCGTGGGCGACCCCGGCCACCTGGCAGGAGCTCAACATCGACACCCACTGCTCCTTCCCGCACATGGAGCTGATGGAGGGCAACTACGCGCCGCACATGGGCGCGTCCAACACGCACGGCAACGCCGGGTACCTCACCTACTTCCGCAACTTCGCGTCGACCCAGTTCGCCGGGCCCGACCCGGTCTACGGTTCGACCGCGGCGCAGACGGGCAACGTCACGGCGCTCGAGTTCGACTCTCCGGACCTCATGATGAACTCGATCGGCAACGTGCTCGGTACCGCCGGCGTCACCACGACGTACGACGCGTACAACCCGGGCGGTTACTCGATCTACGAGCTCGGCATCACCGGGTCCGGTGCGAGCGACGTGTCGGACACGACACTCTTCCGCACCGGGAACTGGGACACGGTGAACAAGACCGTGCAGTGGGATCCGTCGAAGTCGGACCACACGCTGCCCGCGTCGTTCTACCTGCGGAGCAAGCCGGGCTGGTGGCCCTCGGGCAGCCCGTGGCCCTGGGCGGGATCCGACTTGCAGCCCATGGTCGGGACCCTGCCGGCCAAGGACCGCTCGGATCACATGTGAGCGCGCGCTCGTCGAGAATCGACTGAAAGCGGACGCTGCCTGGCGTCCTGCGCGGAAGCGGCCCAGACTGCGAGGCGTCCCATGCTTCGCAGTCAGGGCAACCTACGCTTCCTTTCCACCCTCATTGCCACCGCCATGACCGCCGCGCTTCCCGGCGCGTGCGGGTCGAACGGAGGGGCCCCCGGCGACGCCGGCAGCTCGGGCGAAACCGGATCCGACGATTCGGGAGGCGCCGACGGATCGAGCGCCGGCTCCGGAAGCTCCTCGGGCATCGAGGCGTCCTCGGAGGCAGCAGACGATTCGACGATCTCCGACGGCAGCTCCAGCGGTACGGACTCGAGCAGCTCGGCCTCCGGCAGCAGCTCCGGAGGCAATTGCCCGCCCGGCAACAGCTACACGGTCGACCCCACGCGCTGCGAGCCGCAGCTGACGTACGAGCAGCCCAACTGGTGCTGGAACTTCGAGCAGCCCTGCTTCGGGGAAGGCGGAAGCGTGGACGCAGGAGATCCCTGCGCGGTCTGCACCACCATGGTGGACGGCAGCCTGGCCGGGCCCGTCGACGCCTCTGTGCAGTGCTCCACCCAGGTGACGGCCAACGGCCGAGGCATCATGATCTATTGCGGCGGCTGCTGCGTCGGTGGAAGAGCGCCGCGCGGCTTCGTGCCCGTGAGGGCCCAGGCGAGGAGCCAGCGCGCCGCGCGCCTCGCCGACATGGCGCAGCTCGAAGCCGCCTCCGTGCCGGCCTTCCGCGCGCTTCATGCGGATCTGGCCCGGCTCCGAGCGCCACGTCGGATCCTCTCTGCGGTGCGTGCCGCCGCGAGGGACGAGGTGCGTCACGCACGCGCGGTCGGTCGCGCCGCGGAGCGCTTCGGCGCCCGCGTCCCGAGGGCGCGGGTTGCTCCGACGGCCCCTCGCACGCTCGAGCAGCTCGCCATCGAGAACGCCGAGGAGGGATGCGTCAGAGAGACGTTCGGCGCTGCCATCGCCGCGGTGCAGGCGGAGCGAGCGACCGACGGCGCCGTTCGGTGCATCATGCGTGTGATTGCTCGCGAGGAGCTCCGGCACGCGGCGCTCGCCTGGGACATCGCGGGTTGGCTCGATGCGAAGCTCGATGGCGCCGCACGCGCCCGGGTCAGGGACGCGCGGGAAGCCGCCCTGGAGAGACTCCTGACGGAGCTCGCGAGCCTCGGCGCCGGCGATCCGGTGCTGGGGTTGCCCGATGCGAGATCCTCGGGAGCGCTCCTCGAGTGCATCCGAAAACCACTCGCATGTGGATTGCACGCTTTTCGTCACTCAAGACTGAGTTGACCATCGGGCACCCGCGCGCTACACGACCGGCGCGCCAATGCTCAGATTCGGACTCTCGGTAGGTGTGCTGTGCGCGTCGTTCTCGGCTGCCGTCGCAGGCTGCAGTGGGCCTCCTCGCGACGAGGCTGCCGCCAGGTCCCAAGCCGCCGCGATCGGGGCGCCGGTCACGATCACGTTCTCGTCGAACTGGACGCAGGTCGCTTCGGGGCCGCTCGTCGCCGGGCAGCCGGTGACGATCGCCTACGACCCTGCCCGGCTCGTCTCGCAGTGCGGAGGTGACGCCACCTCGGCGAGCGGCAGCGGAGGCTTCGCGTGGGGCATCACGGGCTATTACGCGATCGGCACCGCGGCCCCCGTGTCCTTCCAGGTGAGCATCACGAGCACGTGGGCGAGCGGCAACGCCGAGATCACCCCGCTCGCGGCCGGTGACATGAAGATGTGGTTCGGCTGCAGCAACACCAGCGGCAACTCGGGCTGGGACAGCGACTACGGGCGCAACTACCACTTCTCGGTCCTGCCGGCGGCGCCCGACGGCGGAGCGGCGACGGGTACGGTCGTCGTTCGAGTCCTCGGGGAGTCCGTGGTGGGAAGCGCGGGGAGCGCTCCTCCCGACAAGCTCCTCAGGACGCCCATTGCCGGAGTCCTCGTCTACGACGGGCCCTGGGAAGCTGGGAACCCGCTCGGGCAGACGGACGCGAACGGCGACTTCACGGCGACCTTGACCCTCGGCGTCCATTCGATCGGCGTCATGATGATGACCACCGACGAATCGATGTTCTCGAGCGACGGGAACGAGGTGACGGTCGGCAGTACCCCGACCACGCTCGTGGTCAACGTGGTGCCGGACGTGTTGTCACTCGAGACGTCGTATGCCGCCGGCTACGGCAACGCGATCTACGTGACCGGCGAGACGAGCTCCCTCGGCAACTGGCAGACGGCTTACAAGGCGTCGTACAACTCCTCGGCCGGGAGCTGGCAGTACACCGGCAACGTCCCCGCGGGTGCACAGTACAAGCTCGTCCTGGCTCCCTGGGTGGACGGGACCAGCATCGCCGTTGGCTCGACGCAGGGGGTGACCTGGGAGACGGGCCCCAACCATGTCGCGCCGGCTTCGTACTTCACCGTCCTGAACCTCAGTCCGTCGTTCTGAGCCGGGCCCCGCGCTCACATCGGCGCGCACGTGGACACGCCGGCGCCGACGACGCCCTCGGGCATGGTCGTCACGTTCGTCTCGCTCCCCGTGGTGGGGTCGAAGCGCGTGACAATCGTCCCCTGGTTCGAGGTGAACACCCAGAACACGCCGCCCCAGAACGCGAATGCGTAACCGTCGTCGGGCGTGCCTACCTGCAGCGGGTAGTCCTGCAGTATCGCGCCGGTCCCACGATCGATCTGCACGATGTGGGAGCCGGATCCCGCGGTGTTCGTGTAGAAGCCGAAGAGCCGCCCGTCGCCGGTGCCGGTCAGCTCCGGTCCGGGGACTCCCGGCGAGAATGGGGCGACGTAGCTCAGCGTCAGCAGCGTCGTGTCGAGGGTGGCGAGCCCCTTGGAGTTTGGCTTCGGGGTCTGACCCACGTTGCATTCCGCGACGTAGAGCGTCTCGCCCGCGTCGCCGCCGTCCCCCGAGTTGGCGGCGTAGCCCATGCAGAACGTCAGGAAGCCGAGCTGGTCCGGCTGGAACGTCGTGTCCTTGCACGCGCCGGTGGCCATGTCGACCTGGTGCAGTGTCCCGTCGGAGAAGACCGAGAGGCCGATGCCCCTGCGATCGACGGCCATCGAGAACGGCGTGACGGCGCCCGACACCACGCCGGGGCAAGACACCGGGCCGATGGGGTTGAACGCGAGCGTCGGCGGGTAAAAGCTGAACAAGTCGTTCGACTCGGTGATCACGTAGATGAGCGTCGAGCCGGCGTCCGGACAGATGTCGGGACCGTCCGGAAAGACGACGTCGGCATCGGGCTCCTCGAGGACGTCGGCCTCTTCGGGCACGTCGGATGCCGCATCGACTCCCGATGACGCATCCGAGGCCAGGGGTGCCAGCAATCCCGTCCGACTACCGCACGCGGCGACGAAAAGGGGACCGGCCAGGGCGGCCACCAACACGGCGCGGACGGCACGCATGGGAAGGACTGTAGCGGACTACTGGCGCACCATCTTCTCGCCCGCCATGGGCCCGCTGCCGTTGTCCTCGAACTGAAAGCTGTTGGCGTCGTAGAGGTTGACCGACACCGTGTAGGTGAGGCCGCCGCCGTTCGCCTTCTGATTCATCGCGTTCGCGAACGTCTGGCAATTGCTCGAGACGGGCGGGGTGATGGTGATCTGGCTCACCGAGTAGGCCAGGATGGCCGTCGCGTCCGCTCCGATGGTCTGCTTGCACTCGGTGGAGCTGCCAGCGGTGAAGACGCCGATGATCTTGCCCTGGTTGTCGTAGGTGCACTCGGTTGGATAGGGCACGCCGTCGATGGTGCCGCCAACCTGCCGATTCTCCGTGAGGCTCAAGCTCCCGTCGCCGCCGATGATGATCGAGGTCGACATCGCGCTGTCGGCGAACGTGCCGGCGTACGTCTCGAGGAAGGACTGCGTGTCGTCGGTGCAACCTTCACCGGTGTACTGAGAGACGATGAGGCTCGATTGGTTATTGCCCGAGCCGCTCGAGCATCCGGCAAAGGCCAACATGGCGATCAGCAAGCGAGCGAGCCTCATGGGGCCAGGATACGCCCGTTCTACTTGGCGGCGGCGGGGGCTGCGGTTTCAGGGCCGCGTCGCGACGAGAACCAGAATCGCCATGAGCATCACCGGCATCACCACGTGGAACCGGGCGAACGTGGACCTGAGCGCGCCGAGCTCCCCGTCGATCTTCCCCGTGCCGGCGCCCGTGCCCGCCGCGGCGACGCGCTGGTCGAGGATCGCCTGCAGTCGCCGACCCGCCCGGCCGCCCACGGCGCCACCGTACCCCGCGAGCGCCACGAACAGCGCCAGCTTGCCGTAGAGCCAGAGCTGCCCCCACAGCAGGAAGTGCGCGGACGCGAGCATCCCGATTCCGCTCAGCAGCGCGAGGATCGCGGCGAACTGGGAGAATCGACCGAGCAGCGACGCGGTTCGCGCGTGCGCGAGGGCCTCACGGTCGTGCCCTTGCTCGAGCGCCCTCCAGAGCGAGCGATCGAGCACGATGCCTCCGAGCGCCGAGGCGCCGAACACCGCCAGGCAGACCAGGTGAACGACGAGCGAGACCGCGTGGAGCGTGACCATCGGCTCATCGTCTCATACTCGGCCGGTGGCGTTCCGGGGGCTTTCGCTTCATCCTTCGCCCTGACGTCGGATGAACGCGCGGTACGGTAGGAGTCTCGCCTGGTTGCTCGCTTGCGCGGCGACGAGCGGGTGCATCGTGGGCATCGCCGATCCCGTCAACCACGGTGACGACGGCGGCGAGTCATCGGCGGATGGGGCGCAGGAGTCGAACGCTCCGGAGGCGTCGGACGGACCTGCCGCGTCGGAGGCATCGGACGCGCCGCAAGATGCGGGAGGCGATTCCACGGTCGAAGGCGGCGTCGACGGGCCGGCAGAAAGCGGGATCGACGCGCCAGGCGACGTCCCCGCGCAGGACGTCACGCCGCTCACGCACTACGTCGTGTTCACGACGAGCGCCGCTTACATGGGCAACCTCGGCGGCCTTTCGGGCGCCGATCAGAAGTGTCAGACGCTCGCGAGCGGCAAGCTGACCGGCACGTTCAAGGCGTGGCTGAGCGACTCGAACACGAGCGCCGCGACGCGTCTCACGACGCACGGCGTGCTTCCGTACGTCCTCGTCGACGGAACCGTCGTCGCCAACGACTGGACCGACCTCACGAGCGGATCGCTGCAGCACATGATCGACCTCGACGAGAGCGGCAACCAGGTCGCCACCGCCGACACCTGCTCCGGCTTCGGCGGGCACTACGTCTGGACCGACTCCAACGACGACGGCAGCATCTTCAACACCGCGCAGAGCTGCCAGAACTGGACGAGCCTCGCGAGCACCGACAACGGCTCGACGGGCAGCGCCTCGCTCAACCAGGCCACCTCGTTCTGGTCCAACTGGTGCAACCTCCAGTCGTGCAACACGCCGGCTTCGCTCTACTGCGTGCAGCAGTAGTCAGCGTCGCCGCATCAGAGCAGCTTCGCCCGCGACGAGGGCAGAGCTTCTCCTCGACGGTTGAACAGCGTCTGGCGCGGGCGTTGCACCCACGCCGGCATGACCCTCACGCGCATCGCGTCGGGGCTGCTGCTCGCCGGAGCCGTCGCTTCGGTCGGATGCGCCAGCTCCGAGACGATCGCGGCGAGCGCGACGCGAACGCTCGCGAAGGCACTCGTCTCGGACGAAGACGAAGCCCGGCTCGGCGCGCAGCTCCACGACGAGCTGGTGTCCGAAAAGGGCATCAGGCTGCTGAACGACCCCGACGTCACGGCGTACCTGGAGGGGATCACCAAGCCGATCTTCGAGCAGGCGAAGCGGGATCGACCGGGCGTGAACTGGACGCTGTACGTCATCGACGATCCGACGACGGTCAATGCGTTCTCGGCACCGGGCGGTGGGCTGTACGTCTACAGCGGCCTCCTCGCCGCCGCGCGCAACGACTCCGAAGTGGCTGGCGTCCTGGGCCACGAGGTCGGCCACGAAGTGTTGCACCACATCGGGCAGAAGCTCGTCACGGCCGCCGGGATCGAGGGCCTCGCCACGATCGTGCTGGGCAAGGACCCGTCGGCGGTCGAGGCGATCGCCGCCGCGCTGCTCGGCAAGGGTGCGCTGCTCGCGTTCAGCCGCGACGAGGAATACCAAGCCGACGAGTACGGCGCCCGCGTGAGTTCCGCCGCCGGGTTCAATCCGAACGGGCTCGTGACGTTCTTCGAGAGACTCCAGAACACCGAAGGGGAGACGCCGGGCGCGCTGCGGTTCCTCTCGGACCACCCGCTCACCCCCGATCGCATCGCGAAGATCAAAAGCCAGATCGAGAAAGAGCACCTGCCGAACACGGACGTCCCGCCGAGCGACGAGAAGCTCCGCGAGATTCAGTCACGCCTCCCGAAAAAAGGGCGATGACAGCAGTGTCGACCAGACTCCGGGCGAGTCGGTCCGGTAACCGATACGCTGCCCCCTGAGGGCGATGCGCATCGCGAGCGTGGGTCATGCTGTCTTTGCGGCGATCCTGATCGCCCTCGGAATCCAGGGACTGATCAAGGGCGACTTCACCTCGGTATGGCAGCCGGTGCCCAAGGGTGTGCCCGCGCGCGAGCTGCTGGCCTATCTCTGCGCCTTCGTCTTCCTCGCATCGGGTGTAGGCCTGCTCTCGCGCCGCGCAGCCCCCCACGCCGCTCGCGTGCTGCTCGCCTCTCTCCTCCTGTGGGTGCTGCTTTTCAGGGTGCCCCCCATCTTCCGCGCGCCCGCGTCGGTCCTTTCGTGGGACGGCTGCGCCGAGACCGCCGTGATGGTGGCGGGCGCCTGGGTCCTCTTCGCATGGTTCGCCCCCGACTGGGACAGGCAGCGGCTCGGTTTCGCCACCGGCGACAAGGGCGTGCGCATCGCGAGGGTGCTCTACGGCCTGGCGTTGATCCCGTTCGGCCTGGCCCACCTCGCCTACGTCAAGGAGACTGCGACGCTGGTGCCTGGCTGGCTGCCGGCCCACGTGGCCTGGGCGTATCTCACCGGCGGTACGTTCATCGCGGCGGGGGTGGCAGTGCTCACCGGAGTGGTTGCACGACTGGCAGCCGCGCTCTCGGCGTTTCAGATCGGCCTGTTCACGCTGCTCGTGTGGGTACCCATCGTGGCGGCAGGCTCCAAGGACGCATTCCAGTGGAGCGAGTTCGCCATCTCCTGCGCGCTGACGGCCGGCGGCTGGGTGGTCGCGGATTCGTACCGCCGCACATGAACGGCGTGCGTCGCGCTCAGGGAAGATTGACGCTGCAGCTCGGCGGGAAGTCGGGGAACGGCGGGCCGCTGCCCTGGAGTGGCGACGGCTTCCCCAGCTGGTGCGCCAGGAGATACTCGTAAATCATCTGGTTTTTCACTTCCGGATCGATGGCGTGGCCGGCGGTGTGCGCGCAATCGACGACCGTGCGGTCGTTCTTCAGCAGAAACGGCAACGCTGCCGTGTCCGCGCACTCGATGCTGATGATGGTCGCGTAGTCGGTCGGACCACCGTGCGTCATGAGGACGTTGCCCTTGTCCGCGGGCGCGAGCGGCGGCCAATCCCAGGGGACGATGAGTCCCACGCCGTCGATGCAGGCCACCTCCGGCGTGTCGCTGAACCATGCTCCCGATTCGGAGATGGTAGCCGCGAAGAGATGCGGCCACTGGGACGCGAGGAGATTGGTGAACACCGCCCCGGCGGAGAAGCCGAAGGAGTAGACGCGTGTGTCGTCGATGCCGAACTGGCTCTCGAGGCAGTGCAGCATGCCCTCGAAGTACGGGAAGTCGACGTTCCCGTTCGACCCCAGGATGTACCAGTCGAGCCCCTGCGGCAGGAACAGGCCCGTGTCCGTGGGGGTGACGACGACGATGGGCATCGCGGCGCCGTTCGGGTCGAAGCCCATCAGGTTCTTGAAGTCGAGCGGCGCCTGCATGTACCCGTGCCAGGAGAAGAGGAGCGCCATCGGCTGCGACGTGTCCGTCGGGAGGTCCACGTAGTACTGGCGAGGAGCCGCGCCATTGACGCTCACCGCGCCGACGCCATTGGCGACCGGCGTACACGTGAACGACAAGGGAGTCGGCTCGTCGCCGGCGTCGGAGCCGCCGCCGTCGGAGTCCTCGCCGCCGGCGCCGCGCCCATCGTACGCGCCAGCCTCGTACCCGCCCGGCCCCTGCATGGGTGCGGCCGCGTCATCCCCGACGAGGCCCGAGTCGTAGGTGCCCCCTCCGCTGTTCGAGGTGCCCGCGCCCACCGTACCTGGGCCGCTCAACGAGGAGCCTGATCCCGAGCCGCATCCCAGGAGCATTGCGACAGCCAGGGCGAGGGTCTGCTTCACGTTTGCCTCCGCCGCCTCGTCGAGAGCAAGCGCCAAGCCGACGGGCGATCCCTTCGAGATCGCGCGTTTGGCGAGTCCCTCGCCTTCTGCCATCGGCAACGTCCCTTCGGGGGCGAAGGAATCGTTCGCCCCCCCTCGTAGCTAGCGCGATCGCTTCGCTTCGAGCGTCTCCCAGCGTTCCACGAGCGTCGCCGCGTGGCTCTTGGCAGCAGCCAGACGCGCCTGCAGGCCCGCCACCTCGTGCCCCCGCTGCGCGTAGAGCGAGGGATCGCCGAGCAGTGCCTCGATCTGGGCGACGTCTTTCTCGGCTGCATCGATGCGGTCCATGATCCCCTCGAGCTCGAGCTTCTCGGCGTACGTGAGTCCGCTCTTGCTCTTGTTCTTCGGCGTGGCCGGCTGCGGCTGCGAAGGCACGGGCGCGGCAGCCTCCGCTTCGAGGGCGCGGCGTTCACCCCGCTGCGCCAGGTAGTCCTGGTAGCCACCGGCATACCGCGTCACCTTCGCGGGACCGCCCGCCGGATCGACCTCGAACGCCAGGATCGCCGTGGCCACGTGATCGAGAAACGCGCGGTCGTGCGTCACGACGAGGACGCTGCCTTCGAATCCTTCGAGCAGCTCCTCCAGCGCCGAGAGCGTCGGCAGGTCCAGATCGTTGGTCGGCTCGTCGAAGACGAGCATGTTGGCGCCCTGCCGCAGCACCTTGGCCAGCGCGACGCGGGCGCGCTCGCCTCCCGAGAGGGAGCCCACCTTCTGCCGCTGCTTGGACGCGTCGAAGAGGAAGAGCTCGAGATAGCTCCGGAGCTCCATCGTCTCGCGACCCCGCACGCCCAGATGAACGACGTTTGCACCGCCCTCGCCGCGGACGTCGTCGAACACCGACTTGCCATCGTCGAGGCCTGCGCGCGCCTGGTCCAGGTACGCGACCCGCGTGTTCTTCCCGCGCACGATCTCGCCGGCGACCACGAGCGGCTCGCCGAGGATCGCCCGCAGCAACGTCGTCTTTCCGACTCCGTTGGGTCCGACGATCCCGATGCGGTCGCCCGACGACAGAATGAGGTCGAACGCGCGGTTGAGCGGCGGCAAGCCCGGAGCCGCCGCGACCTGCGCGGCGTAGAGCTCGAGGATCGTCTTGCCCTCGCGCGCCGCGGCCGCCGTGACGAGCGATACCTCACCGGGTCGTCCGGCGGTGGCCGGCCCCTGCGCCTCGAGGGCGAGCGCGCGATCGATGCGGGCCTTCTGCTTGGTCGTACGCGCCTGCGCCCCACGCGAGAGCCACTCTCGCTCGCGCCGCAGCATGTTCTGGCGGTTCTGCTCGACGCGCTCCTCGTGAGCGACGAGCTCCGCCTTCTTCTCCAGGTAGTCCCCGTAGTTGCCGGCGTACGCCGTGAGCCGCCCGCGCTCCATCTCGACGATTCGCTGGCAGGCGGCGTCGAGGAAGTAGCGATCGTGCGTCACGAGCAGCACCGCGCCCGGGAAGTCGTGCACGAGGAACGACTCGAGCCATGCGGCCGTGTCCGCGTCCAGATGGTTCGTGGGCTCGTCGAGGATCGCCACGTCGGGGCTGGCGACGAGCAGCTGGGCGAGCGCGATGCGGCGCCGCTCTCCGCCGCTGCGAGGTCCGCACGGGCGATCCACCTCGCGCACGCCGAGTTGTTCGAGGAACCCCATCGCCTCGTGCCCCCGGTCCCAGCCGCCGAGGCGCACGATGGTCTCGTCGAGGTCGGCCTGCTCGCGCACCAGGGCCTCGTGCTCCCGGGCGCTGGTGGCCGGGTCGGCCAGTCGCGCGGTGACCTCGGCGTGGCGGTTCGTCGCTTCTCGCCAGGCCACGAGTGCGTCCTCCACCGCCTCGCGCGCGCTGCGCGCCGGATCGAGCTGCGGCTCCTGCGCGAGATAGCGAACCGACAGCCCGCGGCGCACGCTCACCGTGCCGCCGTCGGGCGTCTCGACGCCCGCGAGGATCTTCGCGAGGGTGCTCTTGCCCGTCCCGTTCGCGCCGATGAGGCCCACGCGCTCGCCGCGCCCGATGACGATCGAGGCGTCGTCGAGCACGACCTGCGGTCCGAACGACTTGCGCAGGTGCTGAGCCGTGAGCGCGGGCATGTGGGGCCCAGTCTGGGTACCATCGCGGGGCCGTGAACGACACCCCGTACCAGCTCTTCGGCGTCCGGCTCCTCGGCGTCTCGACCGAGACGCTGCGCAAGGCGATCCTCACGCTTGCCTTCTCGCTCGCCCTCGTCATCGTCCGCTCGCTGCTCGAGTGGGTCGTGCGCGCATCCGGTCGCAGCCGGCGGCGCGAGCGGCAGAGGTTCTGGGTGCGCCAGGTGGTCAACCTCTTCACCGCGGCCATCTTCCTGCTCGGTCTCCTGTCGATCTGGTTCGACGATCCGACGCGCCTCGCGACGGGCATCGGCCTGATCTCGGCCGGGCTGGCGTTCGCGCTGCAGAAGGTGGTCACCTCGCTCGCCGGCTACTTCATCATCATCCGCAGCCGCGTCTTCACCATCGGCGAGCGAATCACGATGGGGGGCGTGCGCGGCGACGTCATCTCGCTCGGCTTCCTCAAGACGACCCTCATGGAGATGGGCGATCCGGCTCCGGGCGCCACGTCGGTATGGGTGCGCGGCCGGCAGTACACGGGGCGCATCGTCACGGTGACGAACGACAAGATCTTCGAGGAGCCCATCTACAACGCGACGCGCGAGTTCCCGTTCCTCTGGGACGAGATCCAGATCCCCATCACGTACGCGTCCGACCGGAACCGCGCCGAGGCCATCCTGCGCGAGGCCGCCCAGCGCGCGACCTCGGACATCCAGGTGTCGGCCGAGCCGCACCGCCGCCGCCTGAACGAGGAGTACCACCTCGATGTCGACACGCTCGAACCGCGCGTCTACTACCGCATCACCGACAACTGGCTCGAGCTCAGCCTGCGCTTCCTCTCCCACGACCGGACGACGCGCGAGGTCAAGGACCGCATCTCGCGCGACATCCTGAAAGGGCTCGACGAGGCGGGCATCGGGATCGCGAGCACGACGATCGACATCGTGGCGTTCCCTCCCGTGCGCCGCGAGAAGCGCGAGCACCGCTAGGAACAGCAAGCCGGGAACGATCGGCTGGCACCGTACTCGGGAAGCTTCCGGCGCAACGCGGCGCCGGTTAACGCTTGAATTGCGGCGCTCTTCGGGGCACCTGGAGCGCGGGAGGAAGAGGCCACATGTCGCTGGGTCGCGTTTGTCGGGTTGGTCTGGTCGTGGTGCCGGTCGCACTGCTGTTCGCACGCGCGGCGAGCGCACAGGGGCCGGTGCCGGCGCTGCCGCAGGGGATTCACCTCGGCGTCGACGGTCGCTACTTCGAGGACGCCTGCGATCAAACGAAGCCCTTCTACTGCCTGACCGAGCGTGTGCTGCCCGCCAACTTCGACCCGTCGACGTACGTGCGGGGCGCGCATCCCGCGTTCGTCCCGTTCGCGGGCGGGCCCCCTACGGGCACCGGTCTGCCCAGCGACTTCGCGGCGGCCTACCACATCACGCCCGCCATCCAGGCGACCGGCGGACTGGTCACGCTCATCGACCTGCCCGATTCCCACGCGCTCGCCGACGCGAACACCTACCGAACTTACTTCGGGATCCCGGCCTTCACGGCGTGCACCTTCCCGCTCACTGGATCGTCGCCGTGCTTGATCACCAGCGACGAGAACGGCGGGCAGATCAACCAGAACGTCGGCGACGACACGAGCGGCGGCGACACCGAGACGGCGCTCGACATCGCCATGGTCAGCGCCGCGTGCCCCCAGTGCAGCATCCTTCTCGTACAGATGACGCGCGCCGAGACCGACAGCACTTGCGGGCAGACCCCGTGCGTGAACGGCGACGACTTCCTCACGAGCATCGCGAGCGCGAACACGGTGGCCGGTTCGGCCCTCGGCGCCATCAGCATCAGCTTCGGCGGCTGCGAGTCGGGGAGCATCGGTCCTGACGCCAGCTCTCAGGATCCCGCTGGCCCGTTCACCTCGGGCGGCCACCTCGTGCTCGCCGCGAGCGGCGACCAGGGCTACCTCCTCAAGCAGGCCCCCCTGAAGTGCAACACGCCGAGCAACCCGGCGTCGAACACCACGGTCCTCGCAGTCGGTGGGACCAACATGTCCACGGCCGACACCGAGTCGGCCTGGAGCTCCGCAGGCAGCGGCTGCAGCACCGAGTTCGCGATGCCCGCGTACCAGACCGCGTATTTGGCCTCCCATGCCGGTGCGTTCGCCGGTTGCACCAAGCGCGACACGGCGGACGTGTCGGCGGTCGCCGACTTCAACAACAAGGGGGTCGCCGTCTACGACTCGACGTCGGGCGGTTGGGGCGGCGTGCTGGGCACGAGCGCGGCGTCGCCGATGTTCGCGGCGATTCTCACGATGACGGGGCTCGTGCCGCAGGTCGCCGCGGACTTCGGGTACCTCTACACGCATCCCGCGTTCTTCAACGACATCACGACCGGGAGCAACGGCTCGTGCGGCGGGAACAACCAGTGCACGGCTGGCACGGGGTGGGACGGACCGACGGGGCTCGGGACTCCCAATGCGACCGAGATGAAGTTGGGCGGCAGCAGCTCGGGAACGGATGCGGGCTCGGGAAGCAGCAGCGGGAGTAGCTCGGGGAGCAGCTCCGGAAGCAGCAGTGGGAGCAGCTCGGGGAGTAGCAGCGGTAGCAGCTCGGGCGGTAGCTCGGGAAGCAGCAGCGGCAGCGCGAGCAGCAGCGGCGGCGGCAGCGGCAGCTCGAGCAGCAGCGGCAGCAGCAGTGGAGGCAGCTCTGGCGGTAGCTCCGGAAGCGGGTCGGGCGGGATGGTCGATGCCAGCACCGACGCCGAGATGGACGCCACCAGCGAGGCCAGCGGCGATGCCGGCTCCGGATCCAGCGGCAGCTCGAGTGGCTGCGGCTGCGGGACCGTGGGGTCGGATACTGCGGCGAACGGCTTCGCCCTGTTCGCGCTCGCTGGCTCCCTGACGCTGATCGCCCGACGGCGACGACGCTAGGGACTCACTGCGACAGCCAGTGGGTGAACTGGAAGTCGCCGATCGTGACCGGACCGGCAGTCGTGCCCATGTCGGGCGCGGCGGGCTGCGTGCAGCTGCCGGTCCCGTGGACGATGTGCAGGTACTGGCGGAAGACGCCCTGGCACTCGATGTCCACGCTCGTCACCGTGATGGTGCAGGCGCCCGAGGGGGCGGTCCACGAAGTCGCCGCACCGTCGCTCTCCACCGACCGGATCTGGAGCGACGCCAGCGGATAGCTGCCCTCCTGCTCGGGCAACGGAACCATGAACGTCGCGGTGACCCGGCCACCGAGCACGCTCGAATCCCAGCTCATCGTGCCACCGCTGCCCGCGCCCGAGCCCGTCCCGCATCCCGTCTGGCCGTCGAGCGTTCCCGTCAGCCCGCCCTGTACCGGCATCGACAGCGTGCAATCGCGTCCCGCATCGGCTGCATCGCAAGCGCCGCCCACCCTCCTCCCCTGGCCGTTTGACGCTCCGGCCAGCGGACCGATTCAAGCGCGTCAGGCGCTCTTGCGTTCGTCGGCGCGCGCGAGCAGCTCCTCGTAGGAGCCGCCGAACTCGAGGACCTCGCACCCGGGCCGCGTGTCTCCCGCCGGCCTGTCGCGGAGCTCGAGGATGCGCGTGGCCAGCCGCGCCACGAAGTGGTGGTCGTGGCTGACGAAGAGCACCGTGCCCTCGAACGCCTGCAGCCCCTGGAGGAGCCCCTCGATCGACTCGATGTCCAGGTGGTTCGTCGGCTCGTCGAGGACGAGCACGTTGTGCCGGCCGAGGACCATCTTTCCGAGGAGCAGCCGCGCGGCCTCGCCTCCCGAAAGGGCCTCGGTGGGCTTGAGCGCCGCGTCCCCGCTGAAGAGGAGGCGCCCCAGGATCGCGCGGATCTCCTCCTGCGGACGCAGGGTGTCGAAGCGATGGAGCCACTGGTAAGGAGTCGTCCCCTTGCCGGTGGCGCCCAGCGCCTCGTGGTGGTCCTGCGCGAAGTATCCGACGCTCGCGTCGTGCCCCCAGCGCACCTCGCCCGCGTCGGGCGCGAGGACGTAGGGTCGCGTCTCGGCGTCGAGCGCCTTGTACGCGCCCACCAGGAGCTTGAGCAGCGTGCTCTTGCCGATGCCGCTCCGGCCGATGAGGGCGATGCGGTCCCCGCGGTTGAAGTTGAGGCTCACGCCGTCGAGCACCACGTTGTCGCCGAAGGCCTTGCGGGCCCCCTCGAGGCGCACCACGTCGCGCCCGCTCGGCTTGGCCATGTCGAACCGCACGTAGGGCCTCACGAGGCTCGAGCGCTTGGCACCCTTGGTCTCGACGACCTCCTCGAGCTTCTCGATCTGCTTCAGGCGGCTCTGCGCCTGCTTGCTCTTGGCGGCATGCGAGCCGAAGCGCTGCACGAAGTCCTGCAGCTCCCCGATCTTCTTCTTGGCGCTCTGGGCGACCGCCTCGGCGCGCTGCTGGTTCTCGTACTTCGCGGCGACGAACTCGGCGTAGTTGCCCGTGTAGATGGTGATCGTCCGGTAATCGATGTCCGCGATGTGGGTGGCCACCGTGTTGAGGAAGTGCCTGTCGTGCGAGACGACGAGCAGCGTTCCGCGGAACTCGTCGACCAGGAACCGAGTGAGCCAGTGGATCGATTCGAGGTCCAGGTGGTTGGTCGGTTCGTCGAGCAGCATCACGTCGGGCCGCCCGAAGAGCGCCTTCGCGAGCAGGACGCGCAGCTTGTACCCGCTCGGCAGCGACCGCATGGGTTCCGTGTGACGCTCGGCGGGGATGCCGAGGCCCGCGAGCAGCTCTGCCGCTTCGCTCTCGGCCGTGTAGCCGTCGTGCTCTGCGATGACGCCCTCGAGCTCTGCGAGCCGCACGCCCACGGCGTCGTCGACGTGGCCGGCGAGCAGCTTCTCCTTCTCGACCATGGCCTCCCAGAGCTCGGCCCGCCCCGCCATCACCGTGTCGACGATGCGCTGCTCGTCATAGAGGAAGTGGTTCTGCTCGAGCACGCCCAGGCGCAGGCCGTTGGGGATCTCGACCGTGCCGGCATCCCAGTCCTCCTGCCCGGCGAAGATGCGGAGCAGCGTCGACTTGCCGGCGCCGTTGGCACCGACCAGGCCGTAGCGCTTGCCGGGATCGAACTGGACGCTCGTGTTCTCGAAGAGGATCTTCGAGCCGAAGCGCTTCGTGGCGTTCTCGAGGAGAATCATGCGGGATCCCGCGGTTTAGCACGGCGAGCTCGGGAGTCCCGTCCTCCCCCCACTTCCCCTGGCTGCGGCCCTGCCCTGGCTACGAAAGGCGCTCGAGCACGACGACGGGGATCTCGCGCGCCGTCTTCTTCGCGTAGTTCTCGTAGTCGGGCCACATCTCGTTGGCCTTCTTCCAGATGCGGGCGCGCTCCTCGCCTTCGGCCCGGCGGGCGCGGGCGCGGAAGACCTGGTCCTTCACCTGCAGCTCCACCTCGGGGGTCTTCTCGAGGTTCTTGTACCAGCCGGGGTGATCGGGCGCGCCGCCCTTGGACGCGACAATCGCGTAGTGGGCGCCATCCTGCACGTAGATGAGGGGCACCGTGCGCTTCTCGCCCGAGGTGCGGCCCGTCGTGGTCAAGAGGAGGATCGTCGACCCCTTCTTCCAGTCGTGCCCCACCTTGCCGCCGGTCTCCCGGTAGCGGCGGACGTGCTCATCACCGAAGAGGTTCTCTGCTTCGTTCATGGCGGTCCTTTCGATCAGTCCCCGAGTCCGAAACCATCGTGCAACGCGCGTACCGCGAGCTCGGTGTACTTCGCCGCCACCAGGCAGGACACCTTGATCTCGCTCGTCGAGATGGCCTGGATGTTGATGCTCTCTCTCGCCATGATGCGGAACATCTTGGCGGCGATGCCGGCGTGCGATCGCATGCCGAGGCCGACGATGGAGACCTTCACGACGTCCTCGTCGTAACGAACCTCGCGCGCGCCCAGGGACTTGCCGATCTGCTCGATCCAGGGCTTCGCCCTCGCGAGGTCCGTCTTGGCCAGCGTGAAGGTGATGGACGCGCGCGGGTCGGCCTCGCTCGTCACGTTCTGGACGATCATGTCGACCGAGATGTTCTTCTCGGCGATGCGCTCGAAGAGCTCGGCGGCGACGCCCGGCTTGTCCTCGACGCCGACGACGTGCACGCGAGCCTCTCCCTTGTCGTAGGCGATGCCGCTGACGACCACGCCTTCCAGTGCTGCATCTTCCTTGGTCACGATGGTCCCCGGTGTGTCGTTGAACGAGCTTCGGACGTGCACGCGCACGCCGTACTTCATGGCGATCTCGACGCTGCGGATCTGGAGCACCTTGGCCCCGAGCGACGCGAGCTCCAGCATCTCCTCGTACGAGATGCGGTCGATCTTGCGCGCCGAGGGGCAGACGTTCGGGTCGGTCGTGTAGACCCCGTCGACGTCCGTGTAGATCTCGCACTCGTCGGCGTTGATGGCGGCGGCCACGGCGACGGCGCTCGTGTCCGACCCGCCGCGCCCGAGCGTCGTGATGTTCCCTGCTTCGTCGGTCCCCTGGAAGCCGGCGACGACGGCGATCTCCCCGCGGTCGAGCGTCTCGAAGATCTTGGACCCCTCGATGGTCTTGATGCGCGCCTTGGTGTGGGCATCGTCCGTCAGGATCTTCACCTGGTGACCGAGCAGCGAGCGCGCCCGTCCGCCCTCGGCCTGGATCGCGATGGCCGTGAGCGCAGCGCTCACTTGCTCGCCGGTCGCGGCGATCGCGTCCATCTCGCGCGCTTCGGGCACCTTCATCACCTCGTGCGCGAGCCCCAGCAGGCGATTGGTCTCGCCGCTCATGGCGCTCACGATGAGGACGACGCGGTTCCCTGCCTTCTGCGTCGCGATCGCGCGGCGCGCCACGTTGCGGATGCGGTCGATGGATCCGACCGAGGTACCGCCGAACTTCTGGACGACGAGGGACACGGCTTTCGGCGGCATGTTGTAGCATCCCCCCGCCCTTGCCGTCCTACGCGAGCTACCTCCTCGAGACGTTCGTCACGCTCGTGGCGGTGTGCGCCCTCGCCTTCGTGGTGCTCTGGGGTGCGCGGCGAATGGGCCTCGGCCGGCCCAGCGGGCCCATCGAGCTTCGCGGCCACCTGCCTCTCGACGCGCGGCGCGCCATCTACCTCGTCAAGGTAGGGGCCCAGGTCTTCATCGTCGGCGTGGGCGAGGGCGGGTTCACCAAGCTCGGCGAGATCCCGGAGAGCGAGCTCCCCGCGGCGGTCGGCTCGGCTGGGGCCGGATCGTCCTTCGCCGAGGTGCTCTCGCGGGTGCTCTCCCGCAAGAAGGAGAGTCCGTGATGCACGGCGCGGACGACCTGCTGAGCCGGCCCATAGCCCTCGTCGTCGCGCTCGCGGTCGTCTCGCTGCTGCCGTTCGCGTTCATGACCGTCACGGCGTTCGTGAAGATCGCGACGGTCCTGCAGATTGTCCGCAGCGCCATCGGCGCGCAGAGCGTCCCCTCGAGCAGCGTGATCATGGCGCTCGCGGCGGCGCTCACGCTCATCGCGATGGCCCCGGTCGGCGACAAGATCGCCGCCCGCGCCGCGCCCATCTTCTCCGGCAAGGAAGCGCCGGACACGGTGGCCCTCGTCGAACGCGGGATAGACGCCGTGCGTGAACCGATGCGCGAGTTCCTCGAGAACAACGCGAGCGAAACCGAGCGCGCCCGCTTCCTCGAGGTCGCTCGCAACGCCCGCGCCCCCGCCGACCGCCCGAACGTGCACCCCGACGATCTGACGGTGCTCGTCCCGTCCTTCGTGGTGACCGAGCTCGGGGAGGCGTTTGCGATCGGCTTCCTCCTCTACTTACCGTTCCTCGTCATCGACCTCGTCATCTCGAACGTGCTCCTCGCGCTCGGGATGCAGATGATGAGCCCGACCCAGGTGAGCCTCCCTTTCAAGCTGCTGCTCTTCGTCGCGATCGACGGCTGGGGCCTTCTCGCCCGCTCCCTGGTGGCCGGATACCACTGAGTTCGCAGCCGCTTGCGCTCGCCCGGCCCCGAGCGTATCTTCCGCGCCCGCACTTCGGGGCAATAGCTCAGCTGGGAGAGCGCTGCGTTCGCAATGCAGAGGTCCGGGGTTCGATCCCCCGTTGCTCCACTCGATTTCGCCGGGAAAATTGACCGATCTACGAGTCCGCGTCAACCGTTGCCACGCCCTTGCCACGGTCGAACAGACGGACCGCAGCGGCCTGAAGCCCTGACGCGAGGTGCATGTACTTGGTCGTCGTCTGCGGCGACTCGTGACCGGCGAGCGCTTGGATCGCGATCATTGGAGCGCCCATAGCCGCGAGCGCTGAGCAGGCGGAGTGACGCATGACGTGGAGCTTCACTCCCTTCGCGTGAGGGATGTTGGCCTTGGCCATGGCCTTCGTGATCCACGCGTACAGATGCCGCGCGAGCGCCGGCTTGCCGTCGTTCTGCAGGAAGACTCGTCCCTTCGTCGACGGCGTCGCTTCACGGAGCAGCATCAGCGCGGCCGTAAGCTCGGTCGAGAGCTCCAGGACGCGCCCGTGGCCGCTTTTCGGCGTGTCTATGTACTTGGAAATGACGTTCCGGCGCACGACGATCTGACGTCGAACGAGGTTCACGTCCGACCACTCGAGCCCGAGCATCTCGCCTCGTCGCAACCCGCCATGCAGCCCGAGGAGTACGAGCGCGTGCGTGCGCGCGTCGATCTTCGCTGACGCGTCGATCAGTCCGCGCATCGTGTCGATCTCGAAGAACGACGGGGGCGTGCGCGCCGCTTTGGGGATCTTGATCTTGCACGGCAGCTCGGGAATCACGTCCCACTCGACTGCGGTTCGCAGAAGCTTGGCCAGGGTCGCGAGGATGTTCGCGAGCGTCTTGCGGCTGTACTTCGTCAGGCTCGCGCAGAACCGCGCGAGTCGCTCGGTCGTGATCTGGTCGAGCGGCAGGTCGCCGAAGGCGGGGTACAGGTGGACGCGCAAGATGATCCGCTTGGAGTCGATCCCGGCTTTCTTCTGGCGCTGTGCCTCGCAGTGACTCTCGATCCATCGGGGGCCGAATTCGCGAAGCGTCGGAACCTGCGCGGCCGGCGAGGCAGGTGCTTTTGGGGCGCAGACCGCCTCCTTCCCCTGCCCTCGCAGGTACGCCTCACGGGCCTCGCCTTCGCGCTGCGCGCCGGACTTGGACGCGACCGACGCCAAGCGACGCTCGCGGTACACGGAGCGGTCAGGCCAGCGGAAGCGGATCTCGTACCGCCAAGGGGCGGACGCACTGATGATTCTCACCATGACGTCACCTCGAAGGCGACGCCGCGGTCTTTCCGTCCAGCGCCGTCAGTAGCACGTCACGCCGGACGAGCACGCGCCGGCCGATGCGGACCGTGCCCGCAAGCTGGCCGCGCTCGACGAGCGAGTAGATCGCCTTGGGGGTTGTGCGGAGCATCTCGGCGGTCTCAGCAACCGTGAGGAACACGGTCGACGGACTGACGTCCGTGCCAATGCGTGACGCGCCAGCTGCGGGGCTCGTGGGGTCTTGGGCGGGCATGGGCGAGAACCTCCGTCGAGGGGGGCCTCGCAGGCCTCCGATGTCCCTCACATCACAGAGGGGCACCCCTCGGGCTCGTGGCGGACAAGAAGTGACGCACAGGGCGCTCTTTCCCGATGGCGACCTCTCGGCCGCTCCCAGCGGGGCGCTTGGTCGAGCGAAGTAGCCGTCGCAAGTCTGTCCCCCGCCGGGGCCGGTCGCGCCGGTGAACGTGGCGAGCGTGAGGCCGCGCTCGCGCGCGTTGCGGGTCTCCTCGTCGGCGTTCTCGCGGGCCTACGGGCTGCCATGCGCTACGTGGTTGCGATGACGTTAGTGCGTTCGTTTTGGTTGGCGGGGGTCTTGGGTTTCCTCGAGCCCAAACCCGGGCACCACGACGCCGGCTCGATCAACGGGAGCACGTCGTGGCGCCGCGCGACGTTAAGGCGTGCCGGGCTCCTACATCTTGACGGCGGCCAGCTCATCCGTAGCATCCGCGCGCATGACACTATCGAGATGGGGTGGCGCTGCGATCCTTATCGCTGTCGCAGCAATCAACGTTGCCGCGTGCGGTGGAAGCACGTTTGTTCCCGCGCGGGCTGTACTCTACGGCGCGTATCAGAATCCCGATGACGTCACAAAGAATGCCATCGGACGAATGATTCCAATCTCGGATGGCACGCTCCAGTCGGTTCGCGAGGCCTTGTCGGCACCGCAAACATTGTCATTTGACGGCGCGACGCACGTCGACCCGTACGAGGGGAACCCGTTTCAGAACGACCGGGACGCGCACAATGCCAGCCTTGGATTTGCGGCGAAGGCAAGCGAATCCTGTTCCGGCTCTCTGGGCGTGTCTTTCAAGAAGGACAGTATTTCGAACGCGAAGTTGAACTTCGACCACATCGCTACCTTGAATACAGAAGCACGCCACTACACCAGTTCCTTCGCGGATTGTTGTCAACACCCCAATGCATCGTGTTTGCAATGGGTAATCACATCTATGTATCACGGAACAGTCGAGTTTGACGTAGACGCCGAGACGGGCAGCAGCGCTGGCGGTGACGTCTCGTGTACCCCGCCCGCAACAAGTGCACCATCCGCGGCGCCGGCGGGCGCTTCATCAGCCGCAGCCGCGCCGTCACCCTCGGCGTCGGCGTCTACGCAAACGACTGTACCCGCGACGCCGACGGAGAAGGGGGTCGCCATCAAGGCCTCGTTTGATGGGTCGAATGCACATAAGGCGCACATCACTTCAACTGGCTGGAACGTCATCGAGGTCATTCCCTTCAGGCAGGCTTGCCAGGACTGGCAGCGAGCCTGCCGAACCGGCGACGCTGGACAACGCGCAAGTAATTCCTGTCCAAACTGACATTATCGCCAACAGCAGAGCGCCGTTCTCAATGGTCGCGCTATGGTCCCGTCCGGCTGGCGCTCGACGACCGCAAGAAACGCCTGCTCTCGATGATCCTGGACGACACGAAGGCGGGCAACGACCCCGCGCCGCGTTCCTCCTCCGCGGTGTACGCTCGGCGGGTGGTGCGCTGGCCCTTCTGCGCGACAGCATTGCTCATGCTGGCAAACGCCTGCGATCGCCGCGAGGCTGGAGCTAGTCCAGCTGGCGCGGCGACGACGACGGTGACATCCGCGCCCGCGCCGGCCAGTTCCACCGTCGCACAGCCGATATACGAGGCTCCTGCAGCACCCGTGTGGCCGAGGTGGAAGATCGCGTCGGGTCGCTACTCGGTAGAGATGCCGGAAGCCCCAAAGCCCTCCACGGCAAACGGGGTGGCCATGTACGATCTGAAACGGCCTTCGGGGTCGATCTTCTCGGCGATCGTTGCGCCGCGACCAGCTACCGGTTCAGCAGTCCTCGACGGTATGGCGCAGCAGCTTCGGAAGGAAGGGCAGCGCGTAGTCAGCCAGAAGCGATACCGCAAGGACGGTGCAGACCACTTCGAGTCCGAGTCGGTGGATAAGGAGGGTTGGCACAACTACCAATCCTTCCTGCTCGACGAGCGGTCGCTCATTGGTGTCCGCGCCGAGATCCCTGCGAACGCCGATGATGAAGTCGACGGGGTGCGGTACGTCGGATCGCTCCGCGCCGAATCCCCGAACTGACCCGGGTTCTCCGTAGGGCGGCCGTCCGAGGACGGTCACCTCAGGTCGAATGTGACCGGACTGTGGTCCGATACGCTGTCGAAGTCGTCCGGCAGCGTCGGGGACGACGCACAGCGGAGCGCGGCGCAGAAGCCGTGCACGCGCACCGATTCGACTTCGACGAGCCCCGCGCTCGCCACGGCGTGATCGAGCAGCGACGGCGAGTACTGGCCCTCCCTCTCCCGCCAATACTCTGAACATCGCAGGCTCGAGGTGACGACGCTCATGCCAGCTTCTCGGGCAGCCCCGTCGAGGAAACTCCGCTCGCCGTTGTCGTCGGTCAGGTATCCGGCCGAGTTCGCGTCGCCGACGAGGACGACCGAGGTGG
>Ga0335069_10002331_pt1 | contig 29343 bp, 27 predicted proteins | sample Lox_Sample_11_FD_206714 | JGI IMG/M metagenome (GOLD analysis project Ga0335069, IMG submission 206714) | Soil microbial communities from Loxahatchee National Wildlife Refuge, Florida, United States - Lox_Sample_1.1 | ecosystem: Environmental > Terrestrial > Soil > Wetlands | place: USA...
TCGCTATCTGCCCCTCGGGCCATGCGGGCGTGGCCACCACGGTCACGTCATGCGCCTTCGCCGACAACGTGCGCAAGGCCTACCTAATTCAAGGCGGCCCCGGGGTTCTGGCCTATTCGCCGGTCACCGGAGACACCTACACCATGGAATGCATTGGCGGATTCACCGCGCACCTGAGCGACGGCGAAGTGGTGCAAGCTGTGCGGTGCACGGGCGGCAACAACGCCGTCGTGGTGGTCTGGTGAGCAAGACGCAGATCGGACCAGGAAGCCGCTATGGCCTCTAATGACGACGACCACGATCCGCCGACGACCGTCGGTGCCGGCGGCGAGCCGACCAGTGAAGTGCCGTCGCCCCGCGCCGAGCGCCCGCCGAGCTGGCGTGGCCGGCCGAGGAGCCCGCGACGCTCGCGGTGCCGGGTCTGTCGCCTTCGCCGGCCGGGGGGTCGCCCCCACGCTGATCGGCGCGGCGACCGGCGCCTACAGGGCCCGTGGTATGCGGGTTGACCGGGCATTAAAGGCGGCGCACGGACGCGCCCGATCCGCAGTGCCGCGCCGCTTACAAGCTTTAGTACGTTTTATCTGGATCTAAAAAGATGATGTAAAGCTTGTAATGGACCCGCACTCCAACCCGTACACGCCCAACGCGGGCGCAACACCGCCATTGGTCGTCGGTCGAGACGACCAACTGGCCTCGTTCGATGTCCTGTTATCAAGGCTTGAGCGTGGCCGCACAGAGCAATCAATGATCATCACGGGGCTGCGTGGAGTCAGCAAGACGGTGCTACTGGGACAGTTCCGAAAGAAGGCCACTGCCCGCAAGTGGGCCACGATCGACCTAGAAGTCAGCAAGCACGATAACGACGACTTCCGCCGCCAGCTCGCGCGAGGTTTTCGATCCGCCCTGTTTGAAATGTCAGCGAAGGCACGCTGGGGCGATCGAGCGCGGCGACTGGCCGCAGTGATCAAATCCTTCACCTTCGCCATTGATCCGGATGGCAGGATCACAGCGGGCCTCGATACGGATGCCGCGGAAGGGGGGTAGCGGACTCAGGCGATCTCGCATCCGACCTCACCGAACTCCTTGTGGCCGTAGGCGAGGCTGCCGTACAGCACAGTACGGGCGTCGTGCTGCTGCTCGACGAGATTCAGTTTCTGCGCCGCGAGCAGCTAGAAGCGGTGGTCGCCGCGATCCACAAGACCGTTCAGCGAGAACTTCCGATCACAATGGTCGGAGCCGGTCTACCCCAGATCGCTGAACTTGCTGGCGAGGCGAAGTCCTACGCCGAGCGCCTTTTCAAGTTTCCCGACATTGGAGTGCTTTCCGAAGCAGACGCGAATGCGGCGCTTCATGAGCCTGCTATGCAGGAGGGTGTCAGCTTCGAGTCCGATGCGCTGCAACTCGCGTGCGAAGTGACGGGGCGCTATCCCTATTTTATCCAGGAACTCGGCTATGCCGTCTGGCCGCTGGCGTCCGACAATCGAATCACGCGCACGGATGTCGAGTGGGCTCAGCCTGTTTATGAGGAGAAGCTCGACAGCAGCTTTTTTCGAGTGCGGCTGGATCGCGCCACCGAGCTCGAACAGGCGTACTTGAGGGCAATGGCCGAACTTGGTCCGGAACCGCAACTTGCCAGCGCCGTCGCCAGGCTCCTCAATCGGAGCTCGGAGCAGTGTGGACCAACCCGCGCCGGGTTGATTGAGAAAGGCCTCCTGTATACGCCGAGTCACGGGTATGCGGCATTCACGGTCCCGCATTTCGACCAGTTCATGCGGAGGTCCGTACCGACACTTTCCGTGCCTGCCGTGAGGCAACGGCGCAAGCGAGGCAAAGGCTGAAAACACCTTGCACGAGCCAAGTGTGGCAGATCTGCCACACTTGACGACCGCCCGCGCTATAGCAGCCCCTGATCTAATCCTGGGGCGGCTCGTCCAGAAGCTCTGTGATCGTGATGGTCGCGTCCTTGACGGCGCGAATGCGAAATCGCATGTCCAGAAGGTGCGTAATTTGCCGAAGCAAGTCGAACGGGTCGATGCCATTGTGGATTTGGATGTTGACCGCTCTCAGATCGGACAAGTCCGAGGGCGGGCTTTGACCCCACTCCGACCTCGGCACCGCGATGACGTGAAGGTTGTGCATGCCCGTTTCGCTAGCGCCGAACTCGAACCCCACGATCTGCCACTCGTCGTGGTCGATCCCGGTAAGACTGTAGACATCCACGGTTCCGGTCATCTTCTGATCGAGTTGTGCTGTGCCGATCCAGTCGGGGTAGGTCACCGAAGCGTCGCCCCACACGTATTCGTCCATGACTCCACCTTTCTCGCCGCCATGAGGTTAGTCGAGCGGTCCGACATGCCTCGCTTGAGCGCGCAGGGCGGCGTGTCCTGGGTGCCGGGGAGAATTAGCCTATGAGCAGACACCCCCGCCCCTGCCTCGGCACACGCGGCGTCCGCTGCCCTGCCCTCACACGTGACGCATCCGGGCGTTGCGACACGTGCCGGCGCCAACATCAGAAGCTGCACGACCTCGAGCGCCCCAGCCCCACCGAGCGCGGCTACGGCGCCGAACACCGCCGCCTCCGCGAACAGTGGGAGCGGCGGATCGCCACCGGCACCGTCATATGCGCGCGACCCGACTGCGGCGAACCCATCCATCCCGGCGAACCGTTCGACCTCGGCCACGACGAACACCGCAACTACCGTGGCCCCGAACACCGTGCCTGCAACCGAGCACCAATTGCCACTGATTGCCGCGCGCAGGCAGCCAATTCACGCCAGAAGGGGGCACCGGAAGAGGTTCGGTGGCCCCCACCATGTGCGCCCGGAGCTGGGGGAAGTCGACCACCGGAAGGCCGTCCTCTTCAAGCTAGCAAAGATGAAAACGTCTGTCTAACAGCGCAAATGGCATTACCGCATCGGTGCGGGCGGAGGGATTCGAACCCTCACGCTCTTTCGAGCAATGGCACCTAAAGCCATCATGTCTGCCATTCCATCACGCCCGCAGCGTGCCGATCGTACCGCTCGATACATCTGAAACTTGTCGGCGTTCTCTCCTGGTTTTGGGTTCATCACGATGATGACAGGGGCACAAACTTGCGGTCAGCGCAGGAGTTCGCATGGTTCCGGGCCGAAGCACATGAGGCCCATCCGGCTAGAACCCTGGCAGCAACTGCTGGTCAACCAGGCGACGTAGGAATTCATTCGCGGTCTGATTGACAGCGACGGGTGCCGAGTGGTGGCGAATGATCGCGGCGTGCGTAGCGTGCGCTAGCACTTTTCGAATCGGTCCGACGACGTCCGCGGTTTGTTCACCGGGGCTCTCGACGCTCTCAAGATTTCGTGGACCCAGCCCAGCCAGTACGTTATGGCCGTCTATCGCAAAGCCGCGGTGGCGCGCCCCGACGAATCCGTCGGTCCCAAATCGTGAGCGGTACCGTCAAGGGGTGCCGACTACCCGCCGTCGCAGGCCCGCGCTGATCGCCCTGGTGATCGCCGCGGCATGCGGCTGCCTGGCCCTGGGCTGGTGGCAGTGGACCAGGTTCCAGTCCGTCTCGGGCACCTTCCAGAACCTGGGCTACGCGTTGCAGTGGCCGCTGTTCGCGTGGTTCTGCGTTTACGCGTACCGCAAGTTCGTCCGCTACGAAGAGGCGCCACCGGAGCCGCACAAGAGTGGCGAGATGACCGAGATACCCGCCGGACTGCTGCCCGAGCGACCCAAGCCGGTGCAGCCACCGCCCGACGATCCCGCGCTGCGGGAGTACAACGCTTACCTGGCCGAGCTCGCCAAAGAAGATGCCGAGAAGCAGAACAGGACCACCGCATGACCACACCCGAGACACCCGGGGCGCCGGCTCCCGCCTTCCCCGTCGAGAAGATCCGCACCGCGTTGCTCGGCTACCGCATCATGGCGTGGACGACGGGTCTGTGGCTCATCGCGCTGTGCTACGAGATCGTCTCGCACCTGGTTTTCCACCATGAGATCCGGTGGATCGAGGTGGTACACGGCTGGGTGTATTTCGTCTACGTGTTGGCGGCGTTCAACCTCGCGATCAAGGTCCGCTGGCCGATCGGCAAGACCATCGGGGTGCTGCTGTCGGGCACCATCCCGCTGCTGGGCATCGTCGTCGAGCACTTCCAGACGAAGGACGTCAAGGCCCGCTTCGGGCTGTAGGGGCCGTTCGATCAGATCCGCCACATCCGGCGCTCGCGGGGACGATGCACCTTGTGTCCGCCTCGCAGCGACAACTTACTTACCGGCCATGCCGGGCAGCCCACACCTGGGCAGTTGTCGCTGCAAGGCGGACAAAAAGACAACCGTCCTCTCCGCCGGGGCTCGTGTGGCCGAAGTTGATCAGCCGCCCGCTTCGAGCCCTTTGAGCGCCGGCACCAAGAGCGCCAGCGCGCGTCCGCGATGCGAAACCGCATCCTTTTCGGCCGGGCTCAGCTGCGCCGCGGTCCGGTCGCTGCCGGAAGGGACGAACACCGGGTCGTAGCCGAACCCGCCGTCGCCGCGCGCCTGCCGCGCGATGCTGCCGGGCCACTCGCCGCGGACGACGACCTCGCCGGACGCCGAAACCAGCGCGCAGGCCGACACGAACGCCGCGCCGCGCCGTTCGTCGGGAACGTCACGCAACTGCGTCAGCAGCAACGCGGTGTTGCCGGCGTCGTCGCCATGGTTACCGGACCAGCGCGCCGACAGCACGCCGGGCATCCCGTTCAAAGCGGCCACCTCCAGGCCGGAGTCGTCCGCCACGGTCGGCAGACCCGTCGCCGCGAACCCGTCCCGCGCCTTGGCCAGCGCGTTGTCCTCGAAGGTCGCACCGGTTTCGGGCGCTTCGTCGAACGGCGCGACGTCGTTCAGCGAGACGAGCGTCAACCCCGACAGGCCGGCGCCGTCCAGTACCCGGCGCAGCTCGGCCAGCTTCTTGGGGTTGCGGCTGGCGACCAGCAGCTTGCCAGAAGCGCCGCCCTCCCCCGCAAGCGGGCGGTGCCCCCACCTCATCGCTTCGCCCTGCATCGTCGCCGGCGCGGTCAGCTGCCGAACGCCTTCGCCGGTCGCGGTCCCTCCGGCAGCACGCCGGGATAAGGCTGTTCGAGCGCCCGGCGCTGGGCGGCGAACAACTGGTCGCACGCGGCCAGCGCCACGTCGAGCAACTTGTCCAGCGTGGAGCGCGGGAACGTCGCGCCCTCGCCCGTCCCCTGGACCTCCACCAGGGTTCCGGTGTCGGTGGCGACGACGTTCATGTCGACCTCGGCGCGCGAGTCCTCGTCGTAGGGCAGGTCGACCCGGACCCGGCCGTCGACGACGCCGACGCTGACCGCCGCGATGGCACATGACAGCGGCCGCGGATCAGACAGCTTGCCCGCCGCCGAAAGGTAGGTGACCGCGTCGGCCAACGCGACGTAGGCCCCGGTGATGGCCGCGGTCCGGGTGCCGCCGTCGGCCTGCAACACGTCGCAGTCGACGGCAATCGTGTTCTCCCCCAGCGCCCGCAGGTCGATGCACGCCCGTAGCGACCTGCCGATCAGCCGGCTGATCTCCTGGGTGCGACCGCTCAGCCGGCCCTTCACCGATTCGCGGTCGGAGCGAGAGTGGGTGGCCGACGGCAGCATTGCGTATTCGGCGGTCAGCCAGCCCAGGCCCGATCCCTTGCGCCAGCGCGGCACGCCCTCGGTGACGCTGGCGGTGCACATGACCTTGGTGTGACCGAATTCGATCAGTACCGAACCCGCCGGGTGGTCTGTGAAGCCGCGGGTGATGACAACGGGGCGAAGCTCGTCATCAAGGCGGCCGTCTTCTCGTTTGGACACCCAGTAACCCTAAGCCAGCCCTGACGCCGGGTGCTCAGACCCTTTCCGAGCGGCGGACATCGAACGTCTCACCGCACACCACAGCGTGCACGGGACCGTCGAACTCGGCCTTCGCCTCGCTGATCACGTCCTCACGCGAAGTCCACGGCGGGATATGGGTCAGCAGCAGCTCGCGAGCGCCGGCACGGGTAGCGACCCTGCCGGCCTCGGTTCCCGAGAGGTGCAGCGCGGGCGGGCGATCCGGCGCGTGCGTCCAGGAGGCCTCGCAGAGGAAGACGTCGGCGTCGCGCGCCAGCTCGACGAGCTGATCGCACAGGCCGGTGTCGCCGCTGTAGACGAACGAGGCACCGCCGGGATCGGTGATCCGCAGGCCGTACGACTCGGTGGGGTGCGCCACGATGCGCGGCACTACTGTGAGCGAACCGAAGGTCACCGGCTCGCCGTCGACCCAGTGATGGATGTCGAAGATGTCGGAGCAATCGTCGATCTCGCCGCCGTAGGGCGAGGACGCCGCCCCCAGCCGAGACCAGGTGTCGCTCGGCCCGTACAACATCGCCTTCCCGAGCGGCTTCGACGGATGGTAGCGGCGCCAGACGAACAGGCCCGGCACATCCAGACAGTGGTCGGCGTGCAAGTGCGACAGCAGCACGTGGACCGAACCGGGGTCGGCGTAGCGCTGCAACGCGCCCAGCACACCCCCGCCGAAGTCGAGAACCAGCGGCGGGGTATCCGGTGCCCGAAGCAGATAACCCGATGCCGGCGAATCCGGACCGACCACGCTGCCCGAGCAGCCGAGCACGGTTATTCGCACGGACACTACTGTGCCATGCCCGATACCACGATGGAGAAAACATCGCCGCTTTGATGTGACCAGAATCTCGGCGCGCTAGCGGACGCGGGAGTGACGCACGGGCTGAACCCCCGTCACGGCGGGACCCAGGAATCGCGCCGCCAGTTTGGTGAACGCCTCGGGGTCGCCGGTGGCCTCGAACACGCGCGTGGCGGGCGGCACATCATGGGGACGCAGCAGGTCCCGTTCGGTCAGCACCCGGAGGACCTCCTTGGCGGTTTCCTCGGCGCTCGACACCAGCGTCACGTTCTCGCCCATCGCCAGCTGAATCAGCCCGGACAGTAGGGGGTAGTGCGTGCATCCCAGCACCAAGGTGTCGACCTGCGCGCGCTGCAGCGGCTCCAGATAGCCCTCGGCCAGCCCGAGCACCTGGCGCCCGCTGGTCACCCCGCGCTCGACGAAGTCGACGAACCGCGGGCAGGCGACCGCGGTGATCTCCGTGTCACGGGCGGCGGCGAAGGCGTCCTGATAGGCATGCGAGTTGATGGTCGCCCGGGTGCCGATGACGCCGATGCGTCCGTTGCGGGTGGTGGCGACCGCGCGCCGCACCGCCGGCAAGATCACCTCGACGACGGGCACGTCGTAGCGCTCGCGGGCGTCGCGCAGGCAGGCCGCCGACGCCGTGTTGCAGGCGATCACCAGCGCCTTGACGCCGCGGTCGACCAGATCGTCGCCAATGGCCAGCGCGTGCGCGCGCACCTCGGAAATGGTGAGCGGACCGTAGGGACCGTTGGCGGTGTCGCCGACGTAGATCATGTCCTCGTCGGGCAGCTGGTCGATGATCGCCCGCGCGACAGTCAGTCCCCCGACGCCGGAGTCGAAGACCCCGACGCTCGCCAACGGCGAGCTCATGTCTTGGGGCGCCGTGCGCCGGCTCTCTTCGATGCGCGGGCCTTGCGCTCCGGGCCGGACAGGAGATAGGCCGCCAGGACGCCCGCCAGCGCGCCGCACAGGTGGCCCTGCCAGGACACACCACCGCACTTGTCCAGGACGGGGACGGCGCTCACCAGGATGCCACCGTAGGCGAACAACACCACCAGCCCGGTGATGATGTCCCAGAACCTGCGCACGAAGATCCCGAAGACCAGCAGGAACGTCAGCCACCCGAAGATGAGGCCGGAGGCCCCGATGTGGTCGGACTCAAAGCGGCAGCCGCCCCAGTTGCCGATGAGCCAGGTGCCGAAGCCGCCGACGATCCACACGATCGCGGTGGCCCAGACGAACCGGGACATGCCGGCCAGGGTCATCAGGAAGCCCAGCACCAGGGCGGGGACGGTGTTGGCCAACAGGTGCGTCCAGCTCGCGTGCAGGAAGGGCGCCCAGATGATCCCCCACAGCCCGTCGGCTTCCAACGGCCGGATGCCGTTGCGGTCGAGCGAATGGTTCATCAGCTGATCGATCAGCTCGATGAGGTACAGCAGCGCCACGAAGGTGAGGATCGTGGCGGCTCCGACTGCCCACTGGGATCGCTTTTTCGACCGCGGTGCCGGGGTGCGCGGCTGCCCGACATGCCCGCTCATGCCCATAGCTGCCCTTCTCACGCGGTCCCGGCATCGTCCAGGCTACCGGCGCAGGCGCCGGTGGACAGGTACTTCCCCCCTCAGCCGAACGCCCCGGGCAGCACGTCGCGGTAGGTCGGTATCCCGGCCACCGACTCCGCGGCGAACACCCCGACCAGCACCGCGCGGGCCAGGCAATCGGCTGCGGCCATCCCCACCTCTGTGACCAGCCCCGTCTCGGGCGAGAACGCGGCGGGCACCGGTTTCGGATCGACCGCCGCGGTCACCTCGACGGCCCCGGTGGCGAGCGTGAACACCGTGTCGCCGTCCAGCGGCGTGTGTGCGGGGCGGATGGTGCGGGCCAGGCCGTCGTGGGCGGCGATCGCGACGCGGCGGCACGCGGCCGCGCTCAGCGCGGCATCGGTCGCCACCACCGCGATCGTGGTGTTCAGCGGGTTCAGCGCCGACGGCAACTCGCCGTACGCGTCGATCTGCCCGGCCGGCGGTGACGTCAGCGCGAACTCTTCGCTGAGGCTCGCCATCCAGGGCAGGCCGGTCGCCCGGTCGGCGACGTCGCCCGCGGAATTCACGGCGACGATCGCGCCGACGGTGACGCCGGGAGCGGCAGGCGTCTTCAAAGTCACAGAGGCCGTGCCGAGACCGCCCTTGAGCACCCCGGCGCGCGCCCCCACCCCCGCGCCGACGGTTCCGGTAGCCGTCGGCCCCGCGTCCGCGGCTTCGCACGCCGCGTAGCCGAACTCGGCCGTCGGCCGGCACTCCCAGCCGCCGACCGGCAGGTCGAAGATGACGGCCGCCGGCACGATGGGCACCACGCCGCCGTCCAGGCTCACACCGCGTTCGTGCTCTTCCAGCCAGCGCATCACTCCGTCCGCGGCGGCCAGGCCGTAGGCACTGCCGCCGGCGAGCAACACCGCGTCGACGAAGCGCACGGTGTTGGCCGGGTCCAGCAGATCGGTCTCGCGGGTGCCGGGCGCACCACCGCGGCAATCAACGCCGCAGACCGTCCCGGGTGGGGTCAGCACGACCGTGACGCCGCAGGCCCAGCCGGCGCCCAGCGACGCGTCGGGGTCGAGTCGCTGGTAGTGACCGACGCGGATGCCCCCGACGTCGGTGATCGAGCTCATCCGGCCGGCTTCGCCATCAATGCCAGCACCAGGTACTCCTGCAGGACGGTCAGCCACTGGTAGACGTCGAAGTGCACGGCCAGCGGATGGTCGCCCGGAAGCCGGTCCGGGCCGTCCGGCCCGATCTCGAGCATGACCCCCAAGGTCAACCGGATGTCGTTGACGGCGGCGACCCAGGCGTTCGCCTCTTCCTCGGTCAGTTCGAACCGGCCGCCGTTGTCCGGAACGGTATCCAGAAGCTTTTGTGCCGCAAGGCGTTTGGCGGCGATGATGTCCGGCTCGTGCAGGCTGCGCAGCGCGGCGTTGAGGGGGTCGGGCGTGTCACCGGCGGACGCTGCGTCGTCGTCGGCGTCGTCCGTGTCGTCCGGCTTGTGGAAATCCGGCAGCAGCCGACGCAGCGTCGGATCGCGCGGCGGCTCGGTGTTCCCGGTCTTGATGCCCGTTATCTCCTCGAGTTCGTCTGTGGGCGCCGAAGATTCGCGCTCGTCGAGCAGGCCGATCATCGCGCTGACGAGATTCTTGAGCAGGGCGGCCTCATGCGAGGCCAAGGCGGACCGAAAACGGGGACCGTTGGCGGTCTCGACGCGCTTCCATTTGCGCACAAGGAGTCCCGGACGACCTCGAGCCTCACCGGTCCTGCTGCATCGTCGCCCACAAACCGGCGGCGTGCAGCTTGGACACGTCGACTTCCATGGATTCCCGGCTCCCCGCCGAGACCACCGCCTTCCCCTCGTTGTGCACCTGCAGCATCAGCTTGGTGGCATGCGGCTCGCTGTAGCCGAACAACTTCTGGAAGACATACGTCACATAGGTCATCAGGTTGACCGGGTCATCCCACACGATGGTGACCCATGGGCTGGCCGTGACGTCTACCGGAGCCGACTCGCGTTGCCCGGTAGTGCCCGGCTTGGTGGGCGCTGACGCAACAACCATGGCCCCCACGATACCGAGACACCCACCCGCTGCCGCCAGCCGTTACCGTTGCGGAATGAACGAGCCGGTCCTGGCCGGGCTGCTGACCGACAGGTACGAGTTGACGATGCTGGCCGCGGCGCTGCGCGACGGCAGCGCCAACCGCCGGACCACCTTCGAACTGTTTGCCCGCCGCCTCCCCGACGGCCGCCGCTATGGCGTGGTCGCCGGAACCGGCCGGCTGCTGGAAACGTTGCCGCAGTTCAGGTTCGACGACGACGCGTGCGACTTGCTGGCGCGGTTTCTCGACCCCGACACCGTGGGCTTCCTCCGCGATTTCCGGTTCGGCGGCGATATCGACGGCTACGCCGAAGGCGAACTGTACTTCCCCGGTTCGCCGGTGCTTTCGGTGCAGGGCAGCTTCGCCGAATGCGTGGTTCTCGAGACGCTGGCCTTGTCGATCTTCAACCACGACACCGCGATCGCCTCCGCGGCGGCACGGATGGTCAGCGCCGCCGGGGACCGCCCGCTGATCGAGATGGGCTCACGCCGAACCCACGAGCGGGCGGCGGTCGCCGCGGCCCGCGCCGCCTACATCGCCGGCTTCGCCGCGACCTCCAACCTGGACGCGCAGCGCCGATACGGAATACCCACCGAGGGTACGTCCGCGCACGCGTTCACGATGCTGCACTCCCATCGGGACGGGCCCCCTGAAATCACAGAGCTGGCGGCGTTTCGCGCCCAGGTCGACGCGTTGGGCACCGGAACCACGCTGCTGGTGGACACCTACGACGTGACGACAGGCGTGGCCAACGCCGTGACCGCGGCCGGTACCGAGCTCGGCGCGGTGCGCATCGACTCCGGTGAGCTCGCGGTGCTTGCCCGACAGGTGCGCGAACAACTCGACGGGCTGGGCGCCACCCGAACCCGCATCGTGTTATCCGGCGATCTCGACGAGTTCAGCATCGCCGCCCTGCGCGCCGAGCCGGTGGACAGCTTCGGTGTCGGCACGTCGCTGGTGACCGGCTCCGGCGCGCCGACGGCCAGCATGGTCTACAAGCTGGTCGAGGTGGACGGCATGCCCGTGCAAAAGCGAAGCAGCCACAAGGAATCCCGGGGCGGCCGCAAAGAGGCGCTGCGGCTGGCGCGCCCGACGGGAACGATCACCGAGGAGGTGGTGTACCCGGCGGGCCGCCCGCCGCAGACCCCCGAACCGTGCCGAGCGCTGACAAGGCCGCTGGTCCGCGGCGGCGAGGTGGTGTTGCGCCCGCACCTGTCGGCGGCGCGCGAGCTGGTGGCCTCCGGCCTGCGGAGCCTGCCGTGGGAGGGCCTGAACTTGTCGCACGGCGAGCCCGCGATCCCGACGACACAAATCCGGGCCTGAGCTCGAGGAGTGACCACGTCCGACGTGTCCGTGTCCGTGCCAGAGTTGCTCGCCGTCGCCGTGGCCGCGCTCGGCGGCAGCGAGCGCCCGGGCCAGGTGCAGATGGCCGCGGCGGTCGAGCGGGCCTTCGAAACCGGGGAGCACCTCGTCGTCCAGGCCGGCACCGGGACCGGCAAGTCCCTGGCGTACCTGGTTCCCGCGATCGTGCGGGCGGTCGGCGATGAGGGGCCGGTCGTCGTGTCGACGGCCACGATCGCGCTGCAGCGCCAGCTCGTCGATCGCGACCTGCCCCGCCTGGCCGATTCGCTCGCCGACACGCTGCCGCGGCGGCCGCGGTTCGCGCTGCTGAAGGGGCGACGAAACTACCTGTGCCTGAACAAGGTCCATAACGGCGGCGCGGGCGCCGACTCCGATGACGAGCGGCCGCAGGAAGAGCTGTTCGATCCCGTGGCGGTCACCGCGCTGGGCCGCGACGTGCAACGGCTCACCGCCTGGGCATCGACGACCGATTCGGGCGACCGCGACGACCTCAAGCCGGGTGTGCCGGACCGGTCCTGGTCGCAGGTCAGCGTTTCGGCGCGGGAGTGCCTGGGCGTGGCGCGCTGTCCGTTCGGCTCCGAGTGCTTCTCCGAACGGGCACGAGGAGTGGCCGGCCGGGCCGACGTTGTCGTCACCAATCACGCGCTGCTGGCCATCGATGCAGTCGCGGAATCGGCGGTGCTGCCGGAGCACGCGCTGCTGGTGGTCGACGAGGCGCACGAGCTGGTCGACCGGGTGACGTCGGTGGCCACCGCGGAACTGACGTCGGCCGCCCTCGGCGTCGTCGCGCGCCGCATCAGCCGGTTGGTGGGCCCCGAACTGACCCAGCGGCTGGAGGCGACGACCGCCAACTTCACCGCGGCCATCCACGACGGCACGCCGGGCCGCATCGACCGCCCCGACGACGAGATGGCGACCTACCTGACGGCGCTGCGCGACGTGGCCACGGCGGCCCGGTCGGCGATCGACACGGACACCAGGAACGACCCCAGGGCGGCTTCGGCGCGCGCCGAAGCCGTCGCGGCGCTGAGCGAGGTCTGCGACACCGCGTCGCGGATCCTGACGTCGTTCACCCCGCCCATCCCCGATCGCAGCGACGTGGTCTGGCTCGATCACGAGGACAACCGGGGGTCGGTGCGTCCCGCGTTGCGGGTGGCGCCGCTGTCGGTCGCCGGCCTGCTGCACGACGAGGTGTTCTCGCGTTCGACGACGGTGTTGACGTCGGCGACGCTGGCGATCGGCGGGTCCTTCGACGCGATGGCCACGGCGTGGGGCCTGACCGACGATCAACGCTGGCGCGGGCTTGACGTCGGTTCGCCGTTTCAGCACGCCAAGGCCGGAATCCTGTACGTGGCCGCGCATCTGCCGCCGCCCGGGCGTGACGGCACCGGCTCGGCGGAGCAGCTGACCGAGATCGAAGAGCTCATCACCGCGGCCGGGGGGCGCACGCTGGGGCTGTTTTCGTCGATGCGGGCCGCCCGCGCCGCGGCCGAGGTCATGCGCGGCCGGCTGTCGACACCGGTGTTGTGTCAGGGCGACGACAGCACCTCCGCGCTGGTCGAGCAGTTCGCCGCCGACGAGGAGACCTCGCTGTTCGGCACCCTGTCGCTGTGGCAGGGCGTCGACGTGCCCGGGCCGTCGCTGTCGCTGGTCCTGATCGACCGCATCCCGTTCCCACGACCGGACGACCCGCTGCTGGGCGCGCGGCAGCGCGCGGTGGCCGCGCGCGGCGGCAACGGCTTCATGGCCGTCGCCGCCAACCATGCCGCGCTGCTCCTAGCGCAGGGATCGGGCCGGCTGCTGCGCCGCGTCACCGACCGCGGAGTGGTCGGGATCCTGGACTCGCGAATGGTGACCGCCGGCTACGGCGGCTACCTGCGCGCCTCGCTGCCGCCGTTCTGGCAGACGACCAACCCGGCGCAGGTTCGAGCGGCGCTGCAGCGGCTGCGAACCTCTAACGCGCCAGAGTGACGAGGCCGAGCTCGTTGCCGGCGGCGAGCATGGGGTTGTTGGGCAGCACGCGCACCGTGTAGCCGACGGCGCCGGCCAGCGGCAGCGGCGTGGTCGTCGAGAACACCTGGTTGCCACCCTCGGCCATGCCGGTATACGACATCTCGACGGTGACCGGGTCCAGCAGCGTGTCGCCCGCGTCGACCCTGCCCACCAGCGCTTGGACCGTAACCTCGTCGGGCGCCAGCCCGTCCAGCTGCACGGTCGCGGTCAGGGTCAGCTTGGAGCCGAGCACCGGGGTTTCCAGCAGGCCGGTGCTGTCGACGTCGGTGATGGTGATCGTGGGCCACGCTTCCCGGGCGCGCCGCCGATAGGCGGCCAGCTCGCGGGCCGCATCGAATTCCGCGCCGCCGTCTTCGGCCGCGGTGATCTTGCGCAGCGATTCCGCCGCCGGCGCGTAGTACTGCTCGACGTAGTCACGGACCATGCGGGAGGCAAGCACCTTCGGGCCGAGGGTCTGCAGGGTGTGGCGCACCATCTCGATCCACCGCGGCGGAACCCCGTGTTCGTCGCGCTCGTAGAACTTCGGTGCCACCGCCTGCTCCAGCAGGTTGTACAGCGCGGTGGATTCCAGATCGTCGCGACGGGACTCGTCGGCCACGCCGTCGGCAGTCGGTATCTCCCAACCGTTTTCGCCGTCGTACCATTCGTCCCACCAGCCGTCGCGGATGGACAGGTTCAGCCCGCCGTTGAGCGCGCTCTTCATCCCCGAGGTGCCGCAGGCCTCCAACGGCCGCAGCGGGTTGTTCAGCCAGACGTCGCAGCCCCAATACAGCAGCCGGGCCATCGACATGTCGTAGTCGGGCAAAAAGGCGATGCGGTGCCGCACCTCCGGCCGGTCGGCGAAACGCACCACGTGCTGGATCAGCGCTTTGCCGCCGTCGTCGGCGGGGTGCGATTTGCCGGCGACGATGAGCTGGATCGGCCGCTCGTCGTTGAGCAGCAGCTGTTCGAGCCGATCCGGATCCCGCAGCATCAGCGTCAGCCGCTTGTAGGTCGGCACCCGCCGGGCGAACCCGATGGTGAGCACGTCCGGATCGAAAGCCGTTGATATCCAGCCCAATTCGGCATCCGGGGCGCCGCGCTCCTGCCACGAGCGGCGCAACCGCCGCCGGACATCCTCGACCAGCAGCGAACGCAACTGCGAGCGGATCCACCACAGGTGGCCCGCGTCGACCTCCTGCAGCCGCAGCCATACGCCGGGATCGCCGAAAGAGTCCGACCCGGCCAACTCGTGGCCCAGCTGCAACCATTGCGGCGCCGCCCAGGTGCGCGCGTGAACGCCGTTGGTGATCGAGCCGATCGGCACCTCGTCCGAATCGAATCCCGGCCACAGGTCGTTGAACATGGCCCGGCTGACCCGGCCGTGCAACAACGAAACGCCGTTGGCCCGTTGCGCCAGCCGCAGGCCCATGTGAGCCATGTTGAACTTCGTCGGATCGTCCTCGGCGCCGAGCGCGATGATCCGCGCGGTCGGTACGCCCGGCAGCAGGGCGGGCGCACCCTTGGCCTTGCCACCCCCGTCGCGGCCGTCGTCCCGGCCGGAGAAGCCACCGTCGAAGTAAAGCCGCACCATGTCGACCGGGAACCGGTCGATACCGGCGGGCACCGGGGTGTGGGTGGTGAACACGGTGGCCGACCGCACCACGGTCAGCGCGGTGTCGAAGTCCAGCCCCGAATCGGTGATCAGCTCGCGGATGCGTTCGACCCCGAGGAACCCCGCATGCCCCTCGTTCATGTGCCACACCTCGGGCGCCGGCAGCCCCTCGACCGCGGTGAACGCGCGGATCGCCCGTACCCCGCCGATGCCCGCCAGGATCTCCTGTCTCATCCTATGTTCCTGGTCGCCCCCGTAAAGGCGGTCGGTGACGCCGCGCAGTTCGTGCTCGTTCTCCGGGACGTCGGAATCCAGCAGCAGCAGCGGGACGCGTCCCACCTGCGCGACCCAGACCCGCGCCCGCAGCTGCGCCGAGTCGGGAAGCGTCAGCTCCACCAGCATGGGATCCCGCGCGGCATCGGTGAGCAGCCGCAACGGCAACCCTTGCGGATCCAGCGCCGGGTAGGTCTCGTGCTGCCAGCCGTCCGCGGTGAGCGACTGCCGAAAGTAGCCGGAGCGGTAATACAGGCCCACCGCGATGAGCGGGACGCCCAGATCCGACGCGGCCTTCAGGTGGTCACCGGCGAGGATGCCCAGGCCGCCCGAATAGTTGGGCAGCACCTCGGCGACGCCGAACTCCATCGAGAAGTAGGCGATGGCCGTCGGCATCGCTCGGCCATTGTCCAGGGCGGCGCGCTGGTGCCGCTGATACCAGAGCGGCCGGCTCAGGTAGTCGTTCAGGTCGGCGGAAAGCTGATCGAGGCGGCCCACGAATCCTTCGTCGAGCGCCAACTCGTTGAGCCGCGCCGGGCTCACCGCACCCAGCAGCGCCACCGGATCGCGACCGCACCGCGCCCACAGCGTCGAGTCGATGGTCGCGAAGAGCTCTTGCGTGGGCCTGTCCCACGACCACCGCAGGTTGGTCGAAAGCTGATCCAGCGCGGCGAGACGGTCGGGCAAATGCGCACGGACGGTAAAGCGGCGAAGGGCTTTCACGCGTCATTAGCTTACTTTGGATTCCGGCGCCCGCAGTCCCAACGAGTGACCGTTTGCCTTCGCCGGTGTGTGACCGCGCACTAGGGTGGGTATCGGGTAGTTATTGGGGCGCAACGATGCACCCCGCCCGAGGAAGCCCCACGACAGGAAGTTTCCGCCAGAAGCGAGGCATTCCGCGAGCGGAGCACACCGCGGTTTGGCCGCTGGCCACACGAAATTGAACGGCTTCGGTGACGACGGCGGGCCGCGCGGCGGGCCGAGGAGGAGCCGGAGGAATTGAACGGCTTCGGTGACGACGGCGGGCCGCGCGGCGGGCCGAGGAGGAGCCGGAGGAATTGAACGGAGTGGTTGTGCCCGGTCGTGTCGAGATCGATAACGTCCAGCCCGTCGTTTCCTGCGGCGCGTACCCTGCCAAGGCTGTGGTCGGCGAGATGGTGCCGGTCAGCGCGGCGGTCTGGCGAGAGGGGCATGACGCCGTCGCCGCGACCCTGGTCGTGCGCTACCTCGGGCAGCGCTATCCGCTGGTCACCGAATCGCGCCGAATCAAGGCGGTTCAGGCCCCCGAACGTCCCGCACCACCGCTGGACGGCAAGGCCGCGGAGCAGCAGCGGATCAAGCCGCTGCTACTGCCCATGACCGAGGGTTCCGAACCCTACGTCTTCCACGGTGTGCTCACCCCCGACCGGGTCGGGCTGTGGACCTTCCGCGTCGACGGGTGGGGCGACCCGATGCATTCGTGGCGGCATGGGGTGGTCGCCAAACTCGACGCCGGCCAGGGTGAAAAGGAACTGTCCAACGATCTGTTGGTGGGCGCCGCGCTGTTCGAGCGGGCGGCCACCGGTGTGCCCCGGCCGCGACGCGATCCGCTGCTGGCGGCCGCCGAGGCGTTGCGCGCCCCCGGGGACCCGGTCACCCGCACCGCGCTGGCCCTGAGCCCGGAAATCGAAGAACTCCTGGCCGTTTACCCGTTGCGTGAGCTGGTCACCCGGGGCGAACAGTTCGGGGTGTGGGTCGACCGGCCGCTGGCGCGCTTCGGGGCGTGGTACGAGATGTTCCCGCGCTCGACCGGCGGGTGGGACGAAAACGGCAAGCCCGTGCACGGCACCTTCGCCACCGCGGCCGCGCAGCTTCCGCGGATCGCCGACATGGGGTTCGACGTCGTCTACCTGCCGCCCATTCATCCGATCGGCAAGGTACACCGCAAGGGCCGCAACAACTCCCCCACCGCCGCTCCTTCAGATGTGGGGTCCCCGTGGGCGATCGGCAGCGACGAGGGCGGCCACGACGCCGTTCACCCTGACCTGGGCACGATCGACGACTTCGACGAGTTCGTCGCCGCGGCAAGCGATCTGGGCATGGAGGTGGCCCTGGACCTGGCGCTGCAATGCGCACCCGACCATCCGTGGGCCCGCGAACACCGGAAGTGGTTCACCGAACTGCCGGACGGAACCATCGCCTACGCGGAGAACCCGCCCAAGAAGTATCAGGACATCTATCCGATCAACTTCGAAAACGACCCCGCCGGTCTCTACGACGAAGTGCTGCGGGTGGTCCGGCACTGGATCGACCACGGCGTCAAGTTCTTTCGGGTGGACAACCCACACACCAAGCCGCCCGACTTCTGGGCCTGGCTGATCGGTCAGGTCAAAGACAGCAACCCCGACGTGCTGTTCCTGTCCGAGGCCTTCACCCCACCGGCCCGCCAGTACGGCCTGGCCAAGCTCGGCTTCACGCAGTCCTACACCTACTTCACGTGGCGGACGGCCAAGTGGGAGCTCACCGAATTCGGCAACGACATCGCGGCCCTGGCAGACTTTCGGCGGCCGAACCTGTTCGTCAACACCCCCGACATCCTGCATGCGGTGCTGCAGCACAACGGTCCCGGAATGTTCGCCATCCGCGCCGTGCTGGCCGCGACCATGGGCCCGGCCTGGGGCGTCTACTCGGGCTACGAGCTGTTCGAGCACCGCGCGGTGCGCGAGGGCAGCGAGGAGTACCTGGATTCCGAGAAATACGAGTTGCGGCCTCGCGACTTTGCGCGCGCTCTCGCCGAAGGCAGGTCGCTCGAGCCGTTCATCAAGCAGCTCAACACGATTCGCCGCGTGCATCCCGCGCTCCAACAACTGCGCACGATTCATTTCCACGGCGTGGACAACGACGCGATGCTGACCTACAGCAAGTTCGACCCGGCCACCGGCGACTGCGTGCTGGTGGTGGTGACGCTCAACGCGTTCGTGCCGGAGGAGGCGACGCTGTGGTTGGACATGGAGGCATTGGGTATGGAGCCCTATGAGCGGTTTTGGGTGCGTGATGAGATCACCGGGCAGGAATTCCAGTGGGGGCAATCGAACTACATACGCCTCGACCCGTCGCGGGCCGTCGCGCACATCATCAACATGCCACTCATACCGTACGAATCCCGAATCACGCTGCTGCGTAGGAGGTGACGGGCTGTGAGCCGAATCGATGAACTCGCCGGACTAGATCTGGCGCCCGACCCAGCGGACTTGGCGCGCCTGGTGGCGGGCGCGTATCACAACCCGCACGGCATCCTGGGTGCCCACGAATACGGCGACCACACCGTCGTTCGCGCGCTGCGACCGCATGCGCGTGAAGTCGTCGCGCTGGTCGGTGGCGACCGGTTCCCGTTGCAGCACATCGAATCCGGCCTGTTCGCCGTGGCGCTGCCATTCGTCAACCTCATCGACTACCGGCTGGAGGTCACCTACGAGGGCTCCGACCCGTACGTCGTCGCCGACGCGTACCGCTTCCTGCCCACCCTGGGCGAAGTCGACCTCCATCTCTTCGGCGAGGGCCGCCACGAGCGACTCTGGGAAGTCCTGGGCGCCCATCCCCGCTCGTTCACCACGGCCGACGGCGTGGTCAACGGGGTGTCGTTCGCGGTGTGGGCGCCCAACGCCAAGGGCGTCAACCTGATCGGCGAATTCAACGGCTGGACCGGCAACGAGGCGCCCATGCGGGTGCTCGGCTCCTCCGGGGTATGGGAGTTGTTCTGGCCCGACTTTCCCATGGGCGGCCTGTACAAGTTCCGCGTGCACGGCGCCGACGGCGTGGTGACCGAGCGGGCCGATCCCATGGCATTCGCCACCGAGGTGCCGCCGCACACCGCGTCCAAGGTGACGCGCAGCGAGTACACCTGGGAGGATGCCGACTGGATGACGCGGCGCGCGCAGCGCAACCCGGTGTTCGAGCCCATGAGCACCTACGAGGTGCATCTGGGCTCCTGGCGTCCCGGCCTCAGCTACCGCCAGCTCGCCCGTGAGCTGACCGATTACGTTGTGGAGCAGGGATTCACCCACGTGGAGCTGCTCCCGGTCGCCGAACACCCGTTCGCCGGCTCATGGGGTTACCAGGTCACGTCGTACTACGCGCCCACGTCGCGGTTCGGCACCCCGGACGACTTTCGGGCGCTCGTCGATGCCCTGCACCGGGCCGGCATCGGCGTGATCGTGGACTGGGTGCCGGCGCACTTCCCGAAGGACGCCTGGGCGCTCGGCCGATTCGACGGCACCCCGCTCTACGAGCACGCCGACCCCAAGCGTGGCGAGCAACTCGACTGGGGCACTTACGTCTTCGACTTCGGCCGTGCGGAGGTGCGCAACTTCCTGGTGGCCAACGCGTTGTATTGGCTCGAAGAGTTCCACATCGACGGCCTGCGCGTGGACGCGGTCGCGTCGATGCTCTACCTCGACTACTCGCGGCCCGAAGGCGGCTGGACCCCGAACGTCTACGGCGGGCGGGAGAACCTCGAGGCGGTGCAGTTCCTGCAGGAGATGAACGCCACGGCGCACAAGGCCGCGCCCGGCATCGTCACCGTCGCCGAGGAGTCGACGTCGTGGCCCGGCGTGACCCGGCCGACAAACCTTGGCGGCCTTGGCTTCTCGATGAAGTGGAACATGGGCTGGATGCACGACACGCTCGACTACATCAGCCGCGACCCGATCTACCGCAGCTACCACCACCACGAGATGACGTTCTCGATGCTGTACGCGTTCAGCGAGAACTACGTGCTGCCGATCAGTCACGACGAGGTGGTGCACGGCAAGGGGACCCTGTGGGGGCGGATGCCGGGCAACAACCACGTCAAGGCAGCGGGGCTGCGCAGCCTGCTGGCCTATCAATGGGCCCACCCGGGCAAGCAATTGTTGTTCATGGGGCAGGAATTCGGCCAGCGCGCCGAGTGGTCCGAGCAGCGCGGTCTGGATTGGTGGCAACTCGACGAGCAAGGCTTTTCCAACGGGGTGTTGCGTTTCGTGCACGACATCAACGAGATCTACCTCAGTCATCCGGCGCTGTGGAGCCAGGACACCATTCCCGACGGCTATTCCTGGATCGACGCCAACGACTCCGCCAACAACGTGCTGAGTTTCCTCAGATACGGAAACGACGGATCGGTAATGGCCTGCGTATTCAATTTCGCGGGTTCGGAGCACAGCGGCTACCGCCTCGGCCTGCCCTGTGCCGGCCGTTGGCGCGAGGTGCTGAATACCGACGCGACCATCTACAACGGCTCGGGAATCGGCAACATGGGAGGCGTCGACGCCACCGAACACCCGTGGCACGGCCGTCCGGCCTCGGCCGTGATGGTTCTGCCGCCCACGTCGGCGCTGTGGCTGGAGCCCGAGTAGACCCGGACTGCGCCCCCTCGCGCCGGCAGACGTCAGTAGAGCGCGTTGGCGAGGTTGCGCCGGCCGGCGACGACGTCGGGGTCGGCCGGATCGAACAGCTCGAACAGTTCGATCAATCGGGTGCGCACCCGGGTGCGCTCGTCGCCGGAAGTGCTGCGCACCAAGGCGATCAGGCGCTCGAACGCGGCGCTCACGTCCTGGTTGAGGATCTGCACGTCGGCGGCCGCCAGGGCGGCGTCGATGTCGGCCGGCGCGGCGTCGGCGACGGCGACCGCGTCGGGGCGTTGCGCCGTTGCGCGCGTGAGGAAGTCGATCTGCCTGATCGCGCCCTTGGCTTCGACGCTGGCCGGGTTGGCATCGAGGATCGCCTGATACGACTCTTTGGCGGCCTCGAAGTCGCCTCCCTCAAGCTGTTGGCGCGCATGTGCCAGCTGCGGATCCACTTCCGCTTCTCCGGAACCGCTTGGGCCCCTGAGCTTTCCGGCTGTCGCCGACAGCAGTGAGTCCACCCATCGACGCAACTGATCGGGCGGCTGGATGCCCTGGAAGCTGGAGAGCGGCTGCCCAGCGGCCAATGCCACGACCGTCGGGACCGCGTCGACGCCGAATATCTGGGCCACCCGTGGCGTCGCGTCGACGTTGACCGTCGCCAGCGCCCACGTGCCGTTGTCCTCGACGGCCATGCCGGACAGCGTCTCGAGGAGCTGGACGCACGCATCACTGCGCGGCGACCACAACAACACCACGACCGGGACCTCGTCTGACCGGACGATCACCTGCTCTTCGAAATTGGCCTCGGTGACCTCCGTGCCGCCCGGCGTCGCCGGCCCCGCGGGGCCGGCCGGGGAAGCGTTCTGCTGGGCTCGCTGCTTGAGGCCGGACAGGTCGACCGCACCGGCCAGTGCGGGCCCGATCGGGGGTCGCGGACGCGTCACGTCGTCAAGTTTGTCATGCGCGCCGGATACCGGGCCACCCGGTCGCGCCGACGCCCATGCGCGGGCGAATCGGGTCCCAACGCGCGCCCATACGGGCAGTGACCGGACTTTATGACCAAAATCACAAGTTTGGTGCCCAGCTAACGCCAGCAACGCCCGGCCACGGTGCCTAACCGGCCCGCAGGATCAGCGCGTCACCCTGGCCGCCGGCCCCACAGAGGGCCGCGACGCCATACCCCGAGCCGCGGCGCGCCAACTCCAGCGCCACGTGCAGCGTGATCCTGGCACCCGACATTCCTATCGGGTGACCCACCGCAATGGCGCCGCCGTTGACGTTGACGATCTCGGGATCGATACCAAGTTCGCGGGTCGAGGCCAACGCCACCGCCGCAAACGCCTCGTTGATCTCCACCACGTCGAGCTGGTCAACGGAGATGCCCTCGCGGCCCAGCGCTTTCTTGATCGCATTGGCCGGCTGGGACTGCAATGTCGAATCCGGCCCGGCCACAACGCCATGCGCGCCGATCTCGACCAGCCAGGAAAGCCCGAGCTCCTGCGCTTTCGCCTTGTTCATCACCACGACCGCGGCGGCGCCGTCGGAGATCTGTGACGCCGAACCGGCGGTGATGGTGCCGTCGCGCCGAAACGCGGGCTTGAGGCCGGCCAGGGACTCCACGGTGGTGTTGGCGCGGATCCCCTCATCCTCGGCGAACTGCAGCGGATCACCCTTGCGCTGCGGGATATCGACCGGCACCACCTCGTCGGTGAAGACGCCGTCCTTCCACGCCGCGGCCGCCTTCTGGTGGGACCGCGCAGCGAACTCGTCCTGCTCCTCGCGGGTGAACTTGTCGAGGTCGTTGCGCTGCTCGGTGAGCGCGCCCATCGGCTGGTCGGTGAACACGTCGTGCAGGCCGTCGTAGGCCATGTGGTCCAACACCGTGACGTCGCCGTACTTGTAGCCCGCCCGGCTGTCCATCAGCAGGTGGGGCGCCTTCGTCATGGACTCCTGGCCGCCGGCCACCACCACATCGAACTCGCCGGCGCGAATGAGCTGGTCAGCCAGCGCGATGGAGTCAATGCCGGACAGACACATCTTGTTGATGGTCAGCGCCGGAACGTCCCAGCCGATGCCCGCCGCCACCGCCGCCTGACGCGCGGGCATCTGGCCGGCCCCGGCCGTCAGCACCTGGCCCATGATCACGTACTCGACCAGCGAACCCGGCACTTGAACATTCGGGAAGCCCTTCTCCAGCGCCCCGGCGATCGCGATGGCGCCCAGATCGCTGGCCGAAAAATCCTTCAGCGAACCCATCAGCTTCCCGATGGGCGTCCGCGCCCCAGCAACTATCACCGACGTCGTCATGAGAACCTCCTAAGCGTGCCCGGACGGCCGATTCGGCATCCTGGAGAAGCGCAATCTTTGCCGTCAGGTTACCGTTATGTGATGACGACCGATCAAGTTGACGCCCGTCAGATCCTGGCCACCGCGCTTGTGACGGCGATCGATCACGTCGGCATCGCAGTCGCCGACCTGGACGCTGCCATCGCCTGGTACCACGACCACCTCGGCATGATCCTGGTGCACGAGGAAGTCAACGATGACCAGGGAATCCGCGAAGCCATGCTGGCAGTGCGCGGCGCCCCGAAGGGCACCGCACAGATCCAGTTGATGGCCCCGATCGACGACTCCTCGACGATCGCCAAGTTCCTCGACAAGCGGGGCCCCGGCATCCAGCAGATGGCGGTTCGGGTCAGTGACCTCGACGGTTTGTGCGAGCAACTCCGTTCGCAGGACGTCCGTCTGGTCTATGAGGCGCCCCGGCGCGGCACAGCTAACTCGCGGATCAACTTCATCCACCCCAAGGACGCCGGCGGAGTCCTGATCGAGTTGGTCGAGCCGGCCTCTTAGAAAAACGGGCGGCTAAGACCACTTCCGGGTCGGAGCGCGGGTGGCGCGGTTGGCCCAGCACGGGGTGTGCCAATGCCGCCGGTCATCGGTTCCGTGCGGCGCTTCGGCCGGCCATACCACCAGATGCGCGGTGCCGTAAGGGATTTCGTGGTCGCAACCCGGGCAGCGATAGGTCTTGACCGCGCGGGCCGCGGCGACCGGGCGCACGTCGTATTCGTAGCCGTCGGGCCCCGTCTCCACTCGGCGCAGAACCGCCGATACCGATGCCGGCCGCTGCCGGCGCGGCGGTGTAGGGCGTCGAGGCATGCCCAACAGTCTAGTTGGGCATGTCAGAACAATCGGTATTCGTCGCTGTCCATGCCGCGCATCTTGTCGTAATCCAATGTTACGCAACGAATCCCGCGGTCGGTGGCCAGGGTGCGCGCCTGCGGCTTGATCTGCTGGGCCGCGAAGATACCTTTGACCGGCGCGAGAACGCTGTCGCGGTTGAGCAACTCGAGATAGCGGGTGAGCTGCTCCACCCCGTCGATCTCGCCTCGCCGCTTGATTTCCACCGCGACCGAGCCACCGCGCTCGTCGCGACAGAGCAGATCGACGGGCCCGATCGCGGTCATGTACTCGCGGCGGACCAACGTGTAGCCCTCGCCCAGCAGCTGGACGTGTTCGGCGAGCAACGCCTGAAGGTGGGCCTCGACGCCGTCCTTGACCAGGCCGGGGTCGATGCCCAGATCGTGGCTGGAGTCGTGCTCGATCTCCTCGACGGTGATGCGCAGCTGCTCGCCGGCCTTGTTCTCCACCACCCACAGCGGCACCTCATCGCCGGAGGCGCCCTCCTCCTCTATCAACCAGCACGGCGGACTCATCCAGTTCAACGGCTTGTAGGCGCGGTCGTCGGCGTGCACGCTGACCGATCCGTCGGCCTTGAACAGCAGCAGCCTGCGCGCCGACGGCAGGTGCGCGGTGAGCCGGCCGACGTAGTCGACGGTGCATCGGGCGATGACGAGGCGCACCCGACTCACCTTAGAGCGCCACCGACAAATTAGGCTGGCGCCACCATGTTGGCCAACCAGAGGGTGGCGCGACGCCTGGGCCGGCTGCTCGAGAGGGTGACCCGGCAGAGCGGGCGCCTGCCCGAAACGGCCGCCTACGGCTCCCTGCTCCTCGGGCGCGTGACCGAAAGCCAACGACGTCGGCGCATCCGCATCCAGGTCATCCTCACCGTGCTGGTCCTGGGCGTGAACCTGATCGGCATCGGCGTGGCGGTGCTGTTGGTGACCGTCGCCATTCCCGAACCCAGCGTGTTCGACGACGCGCCGGCGTGGCTCACCTTCGCGGTGGTGCCGGCCTATATCGCAGTCGCCCTGGCGGTGGGCACGTTCTGGATCACTCGGCGGACGGTGCTCGCGCTGCGCTGGGCCATCGAGGAGCGCAAACCCAGCCGCGACGACGAGCGCAACACCTTCCTTGTGCCGTGGCATATCGCCGCCTTCGACCTCATCCTGTGGGGACTCGGCGCGGTGGTGTCGACGATCCTCTACGGCCTGGTCAACACCGTGTTCATCCCGCGGTTCCTGGTCTGCGTGAGCTTTTGCGGGGTGCTGGTCGCCACCGGCAGCTATCTGCTCGCCGAGTTCGCGCTGCGCCCGGTGGCCGCTCAGGCGCTGGAGGCGGGATCGCCGCCGCGGCGGCTGACGGCGGGGATCATGGGCCGAACCATGATGGTCTGGTTCCTGGGCTCCGGCGTGCCCGTCATCGGCATCGGCCTGTTGGCGATGTTCCAGATCTTGATGCGGAACCTGACCGAGACCCAGTTCGCGGTCGGCGTGCTGATCGTGTCCTTCGCCACGCTGATTTTCGGTTGCCTCCTGATGTGGATTTTGGCCTGGCTGACCGCGACACCGGTGCGGGTGGTGCGCGCGGCGCTGCGGCGCGTCGAGCAGGGCAACCTGCGGGGCGACCTGGTGGTGTTCGACGGCACCGAGCTCGGCGAGCTGCAGCGTGGGTTCAACGCGATGGTCGACGGCCTGCGCGAGCGTGAACGCGTGCGCGATCTGTTCGGCCGGCACGTCGGTCGCGAGGTCGCGCTGGCCGCCGAACGCGAGCGGCCCAAGCTGGGCGGCGAGGAGCGCCACGTCGCCGTCGTCTTCATCGATATCGTCGGCTCCACCGAGTTGGTGACCACGCAACCTCCCACCCAAGTCGTCGAAGTGCTCAACCGGTTTTTCGCGATCGTCGTCGAGGAAGTGGACCGTCATTGCGGCCTGGTCAACAAGTTCGAGGGCGATGCGTCGCTGGCCATCTTCGGGGCGCCGAATCACCTGGACTCGCCCGAGGACCAGGCGCTCGCCGCCGCGCGCTGCATTGCCGAGCGGCTCGCCGGCGAGATGTGCGAGCTCGACGCCGGCATCGGCGTGGCGGCGGGCCAGGTTGTCGCCGGCAACGTGGGCGCCAAGGAGAGATTCGAATACACCGTCATCGGCGAGCCGGTCAACGAGGCCGCACGGCTGTGCGAGCTAGCCAAGTCACGTCCGGGCAAATTGCTGGCGACCGCCGACACGCTCCGGGGCGCCAGCGAAGAGGAAAGCGCCCGTTGGACTTTGGGTGACACCGTGACACTTCGCGGGCACGAGCGCCCGACCCGGCTGGCGTCCCCCGCCGGGTGCGCGCGGTAATCCGCGCTGACAACGCCCGTGGTCAACGCAGATGAGCGTTGTCGATAGAAATCCGTTATCGGGCAATAGAAAACGTGCCTTGACCCTCGGATTGCACCCCGCCAATAGTGACGACGGGACGGAGCCCCGGCCCCGCGACAATGAGAAGGGTGCATCGTGACGGCCGTTGCCTTGCTGGACCGTTCGAGGATCGTTGCCGGACCCGGATGGAGCCGCTGGCTGGTCCCGCCGGCCGCGCTGTCCATCCACCTCGCCATCGGTTCGGCCTACGCCCGGAGCGTCTTCAAGATTCCGCTGGAGAAGTTGCTGCACGTGTCAGGAACCGCGAGCGCGCTCCCGTTCACCGTCGCCATTGTGGCGCTGGGCCTTTCGGCCGCGGCGTTCGGCACGCGCGTCGACCACTACGGGCCGCGCTGGGCTATGGTCGTTGCCACCGTGTGCTTCTGCAGCGGGCTGCTGATCGCGGGGTTCGGAGTTTCGGTCCGCCAATATTGGCTCGTCGTGCTCGGGTACGGGGTCGTGGGAGGGGTCGGCCTCGGTATCGGCTACATCTCGCCGGTGTCCACTCTGATCAAGTGGTTTCCCGATCGCCCGGGAATGGCGACCGGCCTGGCGATCATGGGCTTCGGCGGCGGAGCGCTGATCGCGTCGCCGTGGACGAACAGCCTGCTCGACGCGTTCGGCCGCACGAGCACCGCGGGCGTAGCGCGGACCTTTCTGGTGATGGGGTGCAGCTACGCGGTGTTCATGTCGATGGGGTGCCTGCTGATCCGGGTGCCGGCGCCGGGCTGGGCGCCGCCCGGCTGGAAACCCAAGCCGCACAAGGCCGGATCGCTGGCCAGTACGGCCGGCGTGTCGGCGGCCAACGCGACGAAGACGCCCCAGTTCTGGCTGCTGTGGGTGGTGCTCTGCTTCAACGTGACGGCCGGGATCGGCATCCTTGAGAAGGCCTCGCCGATCTACCAGGACTTCTTCCCGAGGGCGCCCCGCGCGGCGGTGCTGGCGTCGGCGGCCGCCGGGTTCGTCGCCCTGCTGTCGCTGGCCAACATGCTCGGCCGAATCGGATGGTCGTCGTTGTCGGATGCGCTGGGCCGCAAGAACATGTGTACCGGCTCTACCTCGGCGGCGGCGCCCTGCTTTATCTCACGCTGGCGCTGGCGACCAACTCCAATAAGGTCACCTTCCTGCTGTGCACCGTGTTGATCCTGTCGTTCTACGGCGCGGGCTTTTCCACTCTCCCGGCGTACCTGCGGGATCTGTTCGGCACCTACGAGGTGGAGCGATTCACGGCAGGTTGCTGACGGCGTGGTCGGTGGCGGGCGTGCTGGGCCCGTTGATCGTGAACGCCATCGCCGACTCGCAGAAGTCGGCGGGTAAGCATGGCCCCGACCTCTACCTGGTGTCGTTCGAGGTGATGATCGCGCTTTTGGTCGTCGGCCTGGTCTGCAACGAGTTGATCGGGCCGGTGGCCGCCAAATTCCGTGAGCCCGCACCGCCCGAGGGCGCCCTGCCCGCGCCCGAGGCCGTCCCCCACCGGCAGCCGGAGAGGCAACCATGACCAACCCGACGGCGGCGGTCCGCCCCGCACCCATCGCACTGGCCTGGCTGTGGGTCGCCCTGCCCTTCGCCTACGGCGTCTGGCAACTCTTTTCGAAGGTCACCCAGTTGTTCGGCACCTGACGTCGAACTGCGCTCACCAGCAGCGTGACCAATAAGCCGGCGGCCAGCAGCAGCGCACCCACGAACCATGCCGTCGCCGGCCAGCCGCCGGCGGCGTAGACGAGGCCGCCGAATGCGCCGGCCACCGACCCGCCCAGGTAGTAGCTGAACAGATACAGAGCAGACGCCTCGGCGCGATCCCGGTGGGCCACGGCGCCCACCCATCCGCTGGCCACCGTGTGCGCGGCGAAGAATCCGCCGGTGAAAACCCCGACGCCGACCACGATCGCGGCCAGCGCATGCGAGACGGTCAACACCAGGCCGGCCGCCGTGATGGGCAGGGCGCCGCCGAGCACGAGCGCGCGTCCCCGGCGGTCGGCGAGCCGCCCCGCGACAACGGAGGTCCAGGTGCCCGCCAGGTACAGCAGGAACAACAGCCCCACGACCGACGAGGCCAATCCGAACGGCTGGGCGGTCAACCGGTACCCCAGGTAGTTGTACACCGTGACGAATCCACCCATCAGCGCGCAGCCTAACGCAAAGAGCCTCAGCAGCAAGGGGTTTCGCAGGTGAGCGGCCAGGTTGCGCACCGTCGCCCGCACGCTCGCCGGCTTCGGCGCGAAGAACCGCGACCGGGGCACCACGACGGCGAAGACCACCGTGCCGGCCAGCGTCGCCACCGAGCACACCAATAGCGCTACCCGCCAATTGCTGACGTCGACGACGAGGGACGGGACGATCCGCCCGACCAGGCCACCCAACGTGGTCCCGGCGATGTACCGTCCCATCGCCGAACCGAGCGACGAGGTGTGGATTTCCTCGGCGAGAAAAGCCATCGCGACCGCGGGGATCCCGGCGAGCGCGACGCCATGCAGCGCCCGGCCGGCGAGCAGAACGCCGAGCGAGGGACTGAAGGGCAACAACAAACCGATGACGCTGGACGCCACCCCGGACGCCAGCATGACGGTGACGCGCCCGTACCGCTCGGAAAGCACACTCGCGGGAATGATGGACAGCGCCAGCATTCCGGTGGTCAGCGAGACCGTGAGCGCCGCTGTGGCGGGGGTGATCCGGTAGTACGCCGACAAGGCCGGCAGCAGCGCCTGCGTGCAGTACATCGCCGCGAAACTGGCCAGGCCGGCGCCGTACAGCGCGGCGGTCACCCTTCGGTATCCGCTGCTTCCGGCGCGGTGCGCGACGGTGATCGAGGGCGGCTGAAGCATAACCATGATGCTGCGCGCCGCCGCGTCCAAAACTGAAATGAATTATCGCTGGCG
>Ga0335069_10002332_pt1 | contig 29343 bp, 24 predicted proteins | sample Lox_Sample_11_FD_206714 | JGI IMG/M metagenome (GOLD analysis project Ga0335069, IMG submission 206714) | Soil microbial communities from Loxahatchee National Wildlife Refuge, Florida, United States - Lox_Sample_1.1 | ecosystem: Environmental > Terrestrial > Soil > Wetlands | place: USA...
GCCGGAGGCGAGCAGAGCGACGGCGAATAGCGTGCTGGCGAAGGCTGCGCCGACCAGGGGGCTGAGGAGCTTATAGGCGTCTTCGATGGCGGCGACCTCGAAGTGGCCGCTGCGATGGAAGACGGCGGCGGCAACGATGAGGATGCCGGCGTTAACGAACAGAGCGACGGTGAGGGCGAAGGCCGAATCGATGTTGGCAAGGTGGATGGCTTCGCGTTTGCCCGCGGGCGTGCGCTGGTAGTTACGGCTTTGGACAATCGATGAATGCAGGTAGAGATTATGGGGCATGACGGTGGCGCCGAGGATGCCGATGGCGATGTAGAGCATGGCGGGGTTGGTGACGATCCCTGGGGACGGAACGAGCAGGCTGCGCAGGGCGAGCACGTGGTTGGGATGCGAGAGGAAGACCTGGATGCCGAACATCGCGAGGATGGTGCCGATGAGGACGATGACCAGGGCTTCGACCCAGCGGAATCCCCAGCGCTGGAGGAGGAGGATGAGCAGGACGTCGAGGCCGGTGATGAGGACGCCGTAGAAGAGGGGGATATGGAACAGGAGCTGGAGGGCGATGGCCGAGCCGATGACTTCGGCGAGATCGCAGGCGGAGATGGCGATCTCGGCAAAGACCCAGAGAGCGAAGCTGACGCGCTTGCCGTAGATCTCGTGACAGAGCTGGGCGAGATCGCGTTCGGTGGCAACGCCGAGTTTGAGGGAGAGGCTTTGCAGAAGGATCGCCATGAGGTTCGACAGCATGACGACGAACAGAAGCGTGTAGCCGAAACGGGAGCCGCCGGCGATATCGGTGGCCCAGTTGCCGGGGTCCATGTAGCCGACGGAGATGAGGAAGCCGGGGCCGAGGAAGCCAAGGAGACGGCGCCAGTACTGGGGCGAGCGAGAGACGCTGACGCTGGCGTGGACCTCGGGCAGCGAGGGCTCAGGGAGCGGCTTGTTGATTTCGATCTCAGTTGCCATAGGGATGGGGAGGCCCGAGATGACTTCGGACCCAGTATGGCACAGAGCGAGTTAATTATGGTTAATTAATTTTATTAGATTGAATTACTTTTTATTGGCCGAGCGGAGCCAGACGGCTTCGGCGGCGGGTCTGCCGAGAATTGAGGTGCCGGTAGGCAGTTCAATCGAAACGGTTTGGTCGTAGTTCTGCTTGAGGACGCGCAGAGCGCGGCTGGGCCCGACGCCCATGTGGTGCAGGTATTTGAGCAGCCTCGGGTCGCGTTCCTGGAGGCTGATGACGGTGTAGCTTTTGCCTTCGGCGGCTTCGGAGAGGGGCAGCTCGCCGCGGCGCTTGCGGGCGGCGGGGGATTCGGGCAGGACGGCGTTGCCGTGGGGGCAGGAGCCGGTTTCGCCGAGCTTCTCCTTGAGCTTGGCTTCGAAGGCGGGGGAGACGGCGTGTTCGAGGCGCTCGGCTTCTTCGTGGATCTCGTCCCACTCCATGCCGAAGACCTCGGACAGCATGCGCTCGATGAGGTGATGGCGGAGGGCGGTGCGGTAGGCGGTTTCGCGACCCGATGGGGTGAGGCGGACGATGCCGTCGTCGCCGACCTGGACGAGGCCGTCGCGCTTGAGGCGCTTGAGGGCCATGGTGACGGCGGGTGGAGAGACTTCGAGCCAGTGGGCCAGGGTTGCCGGGATCACGCTGTGGCCTTCGGCCTCAGCTTCGAGGATGGCCTTGAGGTAGTTCTCTTTCGAGACGTGGAGCGCGTCTTTCATGAATTGCCTTTACCAATGTAAATCGAGGGGCTGGCTAGGAGGTTGGGGTGGCGAGGGTAACCGGCGAGCGGGTTCCGGCCGGGGCGAGGCGTGCCGGACAGTTGTATTTCGATACAACCATCGGGGAATCACGCTTTCAAGGGGTTACGAGGAGAATGTCTCTTGTAGGGCCCCACATGAACGATGACGAACGAAGATCCGCAAGTTTACCGTGATGCATTTGCCGAGGCGTCTCTCGAACTCAAAGAACTCTTTGGAAAGATTGAGCAACTCAATATGCGCAAAGAACAAATTGAGCAGGTTGTGAAAGTGCTGGGGCGGAGGATTGGCGCCGCCGAAGTGGTTCCCTCGTTCAAAGTCCGGAAAAAGACCCATCTGCCGGGTTTGACGGTGGTCACGCGCCTGACGGTGTTTGAGAAGAAAGAAGAAGCCGGGAAGTAGATCCCGGCTTCGATTCGTTTTATCCGATTGATCGATCGGATTGCCTTCCTCGTTATTTCACCCTCACCTTTGGTTCGACCGAAAGCCCGGGTCGCAGCATATGGCTCGGGTCCTCATCCTTCAAATCCGTAAAATCGATGCGCACGGGGACGCGCTGCACGACTTTGACGTAGTTGCCGGTGGCGTTCTCGGGCGGGAAGAGCGAGAGCACGGAGCCGGTGGCTCCGCCGATCTGCGTCACCTTGCCCTTGTAATCCTTGCCGGTGGCGTCGACGTGGATTTCAGCGGCCTGGCCCGCGGCCATGTGGCGCAGCTGCGTCTCCTTGAAGTTGGCGGTCACCCAGAGATCTTCCAGTGAGACGAGGGTGAGCAGGTTCTGGCCGGGCGAGACGTTCTGGTTGATTTCGACGCTCTTGCGGGTGACGATGCCGTCGGCTGGGGCGACGATCCTGGTGTAGCTCAGGTTCAGCTTTGCCTGGTCGAGCTGGGCCTGTGCCTGCTTGACCTGCGCCTCAGCCTGCTTGGCGCGGGCGGTCTGGGCTGCGACCTGTTGCGGGCCGGTCAGCGCGTACTTGTAGGAGGCCTGGGCCTGGTTTTCGCGATCGCGGGCGACGCGTATTCCGTCGGCGGCGGCCTGCTGGCTGGCGCGGGCATCGGCGAGCGAGGCCTTGGCGGCATCGGCTGCCGCCACGGCGGCGTCGAATTGCTGCTTGCTGATGACGTCTTTCTGGACGAGCGGCGTGTAGCGAGCCAGATCGGCCTGGGCCTTGATGTTGTTGGCATCGGCCTGCGCCACGCGGGCCTGTGCCGCTTCGAGTTGCTTTTCGGCTTGTTCGACGGAGGCATGCGCGCCGCTGACGTCGGACTCAGCCGAGCGCAGATTGCTGCCGGTGTTGACGCTGGTGATGGGCACGTTGACCTGCGCGGCTGCAGCAGCGGCCTGGGCGCTGGCCATCGCGGCCTGTGCGTTCTCGACGGCGACCTGATAGTCGCGCGGATCGAGTTCGGCGATCACATCGCCGGCCTTGACGACCTGATTCTCTTCGACGTCGACCTTGGCGACCTGGCCGGTAATGCGCGGGCTGATCTGAATGAGGTGTCCGTTGATCTGAGCGTCATCTGTGTCCTCGCTGAAGGTAGAACGCCACCAGAGCCCAAGGGCCACGAGCACGACGAGCACCACGACGATGATGATCACGCCGCGACGGCGGGATTTCGGCTGCTCGATCTCCGTGCTTTCGTCCGTCGTCTCGCGCCGGATCGTTGTTGTTGTTGATTCCGCCACTTGTCTTCCTCCGATTGCAGAACCTGTGCCGCTTCGCGTTCCGTGCTGCGCCGCACTTTGGCGCTCTCGCGCGTCACTGGTTCTGCTGCAAATAGTTCCTGTAGTTCTGGGCTGCGCCCAAGGCGCGCGCCAGACTCAATTTGGCAATGTTGTGCCTGTAAAGGCTTGCGACATATTGATCGTTGGCCTGGGCCACCGACTGCTCGGCCTGGCTCACGGCCAGGTTGTCGCTGACGCCGTTGGCATACCGCTGTTGTGCTTCGCTGAGGGCTTCATTGGCCAGATCGACGCTGGACCGCGAGACTTCGACCTGCTTCTGGGCGGACGCAATATCGAGCAGGGCATCGCGCACGTCTGCATCCACCTGGGCGTTGAGGTCGCTCAACTGCGCATTCTGGGTGTCTAGCTGTGCCTGCGCGATCTGCGCTTCGCCGCGGAGTCCGAATTCCTCGAAGAGCGGGGCCGAGAGCGTGCCCTGCGCATTTCCGGTCCCATGCGAATGGCGGACGTTGACGCCGATATCGCCGTAGTCACCGCTGAAGGCGACTTTGGGCAGCCGATCATCGGTCTTGGCTTTGCGCTGCTCCTGAAGCGCCTTGGTCTGCTCGATCATCGCGGCCAGATCTTTGCGGTTGAGGTGCGCATCGTGGATGGCCTTGTCGAGGTCGATCTGGTCGAATGCGGCGTAGGGCGCCTTGTCGGTCAGGTTGAACTTTTGCGCGAGCGGAAGGCCGATGGTGCGGGCCAGCCCGAGCTTGTCTTTCTCGAGGCCATTTTGCGCCGCGATCAACTGCTGCTCCAGCGATTGGTAGTCGACCTTGGCGCGCAGTTCGTCAAGCAGCGGTGCCGTGCCCGCTTCATGGTTCGCAACGGCCTGGTCGAGGGAGATTTTGGATGTGGCCACCTGCGCCTGGATGCTGCTGACGCGGGCCTCGTCGGCGAGGACCAGCAGATAGGCATTGCCGACGGTGAGAACGACGAGATCGCGTGCGTCCTGGACCGAGAGCTGCGCGGAATTGAAGTTGTGGCGCGCGGCCAGATAGTTGCGCAGCGAGGGCACGTCGACAAGCGACCAGGACAGCGAGGCGCGGAGATCGGTGTAACCGAAGGGCCCTATCACGGTGGGAAAACCGGGAATACGCAGACCTTCCGCGGCGAGATCGACCTGCGCAACGCTCTCCTGCGCCTTGAAGTCCACTTCAGGCAACAGGGCCTGCAAACTGCTGAGGCGCTGACCACGCGCAGCGGCCAGCTGGGTTCCGTTGAGGATGATGCCAAGGTTGTTCCTGAGCCCACGTTGCATGGCGTCATCGAGAGAAAGTTCGATCGGCTGGGCGGTGGCTTCGCCCTGCACCACGCTGCCCTGGAAGCTCTGTGCCGTGGGTCCCGACGACTGGCCGAGCGCCTGCGTTGGTATGGACTGTGCGCTGCCGATGATGGGCAGTGCCGCAGCAAGGCTGAGCACGAGCAGAGCGCGAGTACAGAAAGATTCCGAGTTGTTGCCTGAATTGTTTACGGGCATCGTACCGATCGTCTTTCGATTTGGCCGGAGAGTGCGTCTGCCGGAACGTGTTGCACGTAACATGGATGCCCGAACCGGGCAGCCGGCTTCTTAAATGTAGTGTATCGAACAAGAGACCGGATTCGAGGGGTTAAAGGACACGCATCTTTTCAGAGTGCGTTGGGGGTTCCTGGCGCACGATTTCCGCATCCAGGCCCCCTTCACCGGAAGTGCGGTTTTGGTTAGCGCGCCGTTGTGGCTTGGATCACTTGCGATGCCAGCGAACACAGTGCCTGGCGAAACACCTCGCGCACTTCGGCAGCTGTCCAGCCTGAGGCTGCCGGACCGCCGTGCGAGGCGAGCAGCGAGGCCACTTCCGGCGAGGTGAAGCCCGCGACCGCACGCAAGACAAAGACCACGCGGAATTCGACCGAGAGGCTTGCCAGCCACTCGCGAATGCGCTCTTTTTCCGGGCCTCCCATCAACCGGGCCAGTTCGTCGCTGGAGATGCCGCCGGCGTCGAGGTCATCGTCCTGAATGCAGGGCCCGGCGGGGGCGAGGTCTTTGGGAGCCGCGAGAGCATTGGGGTCGCGCCGCGCCAGCAGTTCGAGGGCCGCGCGGCTGAGGGCAGTGTGGCTGCTCTGGCGTGCCTGCTCAGCAGTCGTGCAGGCGGAGACGTCGGCGGTAGCGATAGCTGTCTCGACCAGCTGCGCGCTCTCTTCTCCTTCTCCGACGAGCATCGAAGCGAGGCTGTACATGCCGGCGGCGATGAGGTCGAACATCTCATCCAGGCCGGCGAAGGCCTGGATGACGGTTGCATCGTCCTTGGGCCGTCCGTCGAGAAGGGAGAGCATCCGGCCGGCGAAGGCCGGTGCGGCACAAGGCATGGGGCGCGGAGGAATCAGGCTTTCAGAGGCAGAAACAGGTTCCTGGGTCATTCGCGGACTCCTCTCGAAGGGAAATAGGACGGCAGGTGTTCCTTCTCTATCCTCAACCCGGCGGAGGACGCGGGTCAATGCGGGAGCGCGCTCAAAGGGATGAGCTTGTGACGAAACGGCGGCGCACGATGGCGGACGGGGTTCTGCTAGAGTGCTTGGCTATGAGTTCGCACAGGGTTCGCCGCTGCGTGCAGTTCTTCTGGGCCGTCTGGATCGGCTTTAGCGCTTCAGTTGCCGGTGCTTCGGCACAGACGCCCGAGGTGCCGGACTGGGCTCTTCCAGGTTCGGCGACGCACAAGCAGGTTCCACCACCGGCAGATTTCCACCGGGCGACGACGACAATGTACACGCCGATTGGGATCTTCGACGGACAGTCGGACGTGGGTTCGGCGGTGGCGCCGGGGAGCGCGTCGTACGATCCGGCGACGAAGGCCTACACAATTCATTCGGCGGGCTACAACATCTGGTACACGCGGGATGAGTTTCGGTTCTTGTGGAAGAAGACGTCGGGAGATGTCTCGCTGGCCGCGGATGCGAGCTTTCCGGTTCCGGATGGCTATGGCGACCGCAAGGTGGTGCTGATCCTGCGGCAGTCGCTCGATGACGATGCGAAAGAGGCGATGCTTGGGGAGCATGGGACAGGCATGATTCACCTGGCACAGCGGCCGGAGAAGAACGCAATGATCACCGACATGCAGTACCGGTTTGGCGGAGGGCTGAACGGCGTGCTAGCCAAGCGGATTGGGATCGAAAAGCGGGGCGACTCGGTGGCGATTTTTGTGAGCCTGCAGGGTGAGCCGATGCACCAGTTCGGACCGCCGATCAAAATTCACTTCGACGCACCGTTCTATGTGGGGATCGGGTTTTGTTCGCATCAGCCAGCGACGGTGGATGCGGGAGTATTAACTGACGTGGTGCTGGAGAACGCGGCGGGGACGGTGCAATAGCGCTGTGGACGGGCCGGAAAGCCGCGGTCCGCGGCGTCTGTTCACACAATTCCAATCGTGTTGCGGTAGGTATGGAGACGTAACGCAGGATCGGCCCGACGGCTGAAGTTGAGGTGCGGACGGCACGCAAACGCGATAGACTGGCGAACACAGCGCACTGGACGCACTCGATGGCCCGCAGCACGCTCAAGCAAAAACAAAAGATGTTTAACGGCCGGGACTTCTCCTGGATGCAGTTCAATCGCCGCGTGCTGGAAGAAGCCGAGGACGCGACGAACCCTGTCCTGGAGCGGGTGAAGTTTCTCGCCATCACCGGGTCGAACCTGGACGAGTATGTGGAGATTCGGCAGGCCGGACTTCTGCAGCGAATTGAAGACGGATATCGCGAGCCGGGGTACGACGGGCTGCGGCCGGACGAGTCGCTGGAGACGCTGACGACGGAGATTCACAGCTTTGTTGCGGCGCAATATCACTGCTGGAACGAGCACCTGATTCCCGAGTTGCGCAAGCAAGGCGTTCGCCTGCTGGAATGGGCGGAGCTGAGCGAAGATGCGCGCGCTTATGCGCAGGGATATTTCCAGCGGGAGGTGGACCCGCTGCTGACGCCGATCGCGATCGATCCGGCGCATCCGTTTCCGCGGGTGCTGAACAAGGCGCTTTGCCTGGCTCTGCTGCTACGGCGGAAACGCAAGAGCTCGGCGCCGCAGGTTCTGGGCGTGGTGACGGTGCCGCGGGCATTGCCTCGCTTTGTACGGCTGCCCTGCGCGGAAGGCTGCTACGACTACCTTTTGCTGCAGGACCTGATTGCGCAGAACCTAGCCGGCATGTATCGCGGCTACGAGGTGCAGGCGCATACGGCATTCCGCGTGACGCGCAACTCGAATCTCTATTTCGAGGAGGAAGAGGCGCGGTCGCTGCTGGAGTCGATCCGTTCGGAGCTGCACAACCGGCGCAAGGGCGATGCAGTGCGACTGGAGATCGAGGCGGGCGCCGATCCGGAGATAGTGGAACGCCTGCGGGTGAACTTCGAGCTGGACGAGAACCAGGTGTTTCGCGGCGACGGGCCGGTGAATTTGTCGCGGCTGATGTTTCTCTACGGCGATGTGAAGCGGCCCGAGCTGAAGTTCTCGCCGTTCACGCCGAAGCCGCTGCATCTGAGCCGGAAGTCGACGAACATCTTCGACGAGCTGCGCCATCGCGACATTCTGCTGCATCACCCGTACGATTCGTACGATCCGGTGGTGGAGTTCATCGAGACGGGCGCGCAGGACCCGGCGGTGGTGACGATGAAGCAGACGCTCTATCGGACCAGCGAAGACTCGCCGATGTTCAAGTCGCTGATCGATGCCGCGGCAACGAAGGAAGCGACGCTGGTGGTGGAGCTGATGGCGCGCTTCGATGAGGCGTCGAATATCCGCTGGGCGCGCAGCATGGAAGATGCGGGCGTGCAAGTGTTCCACGGGGTGGTGGGGCTGAAGACGCACTGCAAGCTGGCCATGCTAGTGCGGCGCGATGAAGATGGCGTGACGCGGCGGTATTGCCATCTGGGCACGGGCAACTACAACCCGGTGACGGCGCGCTTTTACACCGATTTGAGCCTGCTGACCTGCGATCCGCAGATCACCGAGCGGGTGCATATGGTGTTCAACTATCTGACGGCGCACGCGGAGATCGACGACTATCGGCCGCTCCTAGTGGCACCGCTGACGATGGCGGAGAGCTTTCTGGGGTTGATCCGGCGCGAGACCGAGCACGCGCATGCCGGACGGCCGGCGCGAATTGTGGCGAAGATGAATGCGTTGCTGGAGCCGAGTGTGATTGACGCGCTCTACCAGGCATCGCAGGCAGGCGTGCAGATCGACCTGATCATTCGCGGGCTGTCGATCCTGCGGCCGGGCGTGAAGGGGCTCTCGGAGAACATCCGGGTGCGGTCGGTGGTGGGGCGTTTTCTGGAGCACTCGCGGATCTTTCACTTTGCCAACGGCGGCGAGGACGAGATCTATATGGGCTCGGCGGACTGGATGCCGCGCAATCTGTTCGAGCGCTGCGAAGTGGTGTTCCCGGTGCGCGATGCGGCGGCGAAGGCGCGCATTCAGGATGAGATTCTGCCGGCGTATCTGGCCGACACGGTTAAGGCACGGATCCAGCAGCAGGATGGGACGTATCTGCGGGCGTCCAAGAGCGATGCGGCGGCGTTTTCAAGCCAGGATTTTCTGATGCAGCTGGCGGAGGGAAAGGCCGACCTGGATGCGATTCCCAAAGGTGCGTCGGTTACCGCGAAGGTTGCCGTGGCTGCGCGCAAGCCGGCGAAGAAGGCCGACGCGGCGGACTGAGTCCCCTCTCCAAACATCTCGCGTCAGGTTGTGGGTTCGGCTCTACAAAAGGGCCTGCTTTATCCACAACGGCTGCGGCCTTTGCACATGGAACGATCGGCGTTCGCCAGCGAAAATGAGAGCTGGCTATGGCGGAGATCCCCGTGCTGGGCAAACTTGAATTGATTGTCGGACCGATGCGGAGCAACAAGACGGCGGAGCTGCTGCGCCGCATCGAGATTCGACGCCAGTATGCCAAGCAGGACGTGGTGCTGCTGAAGCCGAGCGCGGATACCAAGGCTGCCGCGGGCCTGGTGGAGAGCCGGAACCGGAATGGCTGCGGGCAGATGGAAGCAGTGGAGTTCCCTTCTTCGGATCCTTGGACTGTTTTGCCGATTGTGAAGGCGGCGGAGCAGAAGATCGGCAAGCGCGTGGAGTGCGTGGCGATCGACGAAGGCCAGTTTGTGGCTGATCTGTTTCTGTTCACGAAGCGGCTGCTGGAGTCGAGCTACGATGTGATGGTCTCGGGGCTGGAACTTGATTTCCGTGGGCTGCCGTTCGGCGAGATGCTGTCGCTGTCGTGGCTGGTGCGGACCTATGCGGGCAACATCACGGAGCTGGTGGCTTATTGCAGCTGCGGAGCGAAGGCGCTGTATCCGCAGCGTCTGATCGACGGCAAGCCAGCCAGCTATGACACGCCGATTATCATGGCCGGCGACTTCTATGAGCCGCGGTGCGGGGAGCATTTCATTCTGCCGGGCCGGCCGCACTAGGGTTGCCTGTCTTCTTCGCGTTCGGCTATTCTCGTTTCCATTCGCTTTTTCCCAGGAGAGCCTATGCGCCGTCGTTCCTTTTTGCGGAGTGCTGTGAGCGCTGTGCCGGCACTCGGCCTGCACAGTTTTCTTGCCGGTCAGCCGAGTTCTGCGCAGGAGACACCGCCGAGCGGCTTCGACTTGCACATGGTTGGGGCGGGCGCGGACCGGTTCGGACATCCGCACGCGATCGGATTCAGTTCCCTGCTGTTCAAGGTGATGCCGAGCGAAACCGGCGGCGGGCTCTTTGTGGTGGAGCACAAGAACCTGCAACCGGGAGGTCCGCCGCTCCATATTCACTTTCATCAGGAGGAGTGGTTCTACGTGATGGAGGGCGAGGTTGTGTTTCAGGTGGGCGATCAGCGGCTCACCCTGAAGCCGGGCGAGTCTGTTCTTGCGCCACGGCAGATTCCGCACACATTTTCTGCGCTGGGCACGACGCCGGGGCACATGCTGATCGCGTTCACGCCGGCTGGGAAGATGGAGCAGTATTTTCGCGATACTGCCGATGCGCATCTTCCGGCGCCGGATCTGGCCGAGTATTTCAGCCACTACGACATGAAGTATGTGGGACCGTCGCCGTTCTGGAAGTCGTAACGATCTGAGCGCTAGGGCCTGGCGAAGGTCGAACGCAGCAGGCGCGCGCGGCTGAAACTACAATGAAGAAGTCATGCCGCTTCCCCTGGCACGCACTGCGACAACCTGCGAAAGTGCGAGACCGTCTTCCAGTGCGGCCGATGCGCCGGTGTGGTTGCGGTACTGGCATCTGGCCAGCCTCGATGCGCCGACGGTCGCAGTGGTGTGGACACTGAGTTTTGCGCGTACGGCGGGGGTGAGGCTTCCGCTCTGGGTGCCGGTGCTGGTGGCCTTGGGAACATGGTGTGTGTACGTGGGCGACCGAGTGCTGGACGCTACGCGCGCGCTGACCTCCGGCGGCATTGAATCGCTGCGCGAGCGGCACTTCTTTCACTGGCGTCATCGGAGAGCGTTGGTCGCGATCTCGGGACTGGCGGGCGTGGTGGCGGCGAGCATCATCTTCAGCCAGATGCCTGCGACGATCCGGGAGCATGACTCCGTGCTGGCGCTGGCGGCGCTGGCGTATTTCTCGGGGGTTCATGCCCCGGGTTCGCGTCCGAAGTGGGTTGCGCGCCTATGGTCGAAGGAGCTTCTCGTCGGCGTGTTGTTTACCGTAGGCTGCGCGCTGCCGACGTTGACGCGCCTAAGCGGGGCGATGAGCGGCCGCGATTCGGTCGCGCTGCTTTTGGCGATGAGCTTGTTTGCTGCGCTGGCCTGGTTGAATTGCGCAGCGATCGATCACTGGGAGTCGGGCGAAAGATCGCGAATGACTCTACCCGGCGGATTGATTTGTGCGGGATCGGTTGTGGCGGCGTTCCTGTGTGTTTGGTTCGGTCTGCGGATTTCGCTTTTATGCGCCGCATGTGCCGGCAGTGCACTGCTGCTGGCCTGGCTTGACGGCAAGCGCGAAGAATTGACACCTCTGACTCTGCGCTGCGCCGCCGATCTGGTTCTGCTGACACCTATTGTTTGTTGGGTGCGATGAACCCTACGCCGAACTTCGACGGACTGGCACGGATCTACCGCTGGATGGAACTGGCCAGCTTTGGTCCCGCCTTGTGGCGATGCCGGTGCCACTTTCTTGGAGAGCTGCAATCGTGCCGCAAAGCTCTGGTGCTGGGCGACGGGGATGGACGGTTCACGGCGCGGCTGCTTCAAGTGAATCCGGAGATCAGGGTGGATGCGGTTGATGCGAGTGAGGCGATGTTGCGGGCGCTGATGGGCCGCGCCGGCCGACACAGGGAGCGCGTTCGGACCTTTTGTGCAGACGTACGCACATGGGAGCCGGCCGGGCAGGACTATGACCTGATCGTGTCTCACTTCTTTCTTGACTGCCTTACGACGGAGGAGGTTGCCCGGTTGGCGCGACGGCTGCGGAGTTGCATCCTGCCCGGGGCGAAGTGGCTGACTTCGGACTTTGCGGTCCCAGAGAACAGGTTCGGCAAGATCGTTGCGCGCCCTATGGTGAGAGGCCTGTATTTTGCCTTTCGAGGTCTGACGGGCCTGCGCGTCCGTCGTTTGCCTGATTATGACAATGCCCTTCATAACGAAGGGTTTAGCAGGAAGAGCAGATACGATCTTCTGGGGGGTCTACTGGTGACGGAACTCTGGTTTGCTGAGCCGACAGAATTGTTACATTCGTGTTAAAATCGCGTTCCAGAGAGATTGGCACAGTCTCCCAGAATAGATTGATTGCACTCGCATGATTCTCTACTTGATGCGCCATGCCGATGCCGGCGTTCCGCGCGAAAATCCAAAACTCGACGATAAGCGCGCGCTCGTAAAAGAGGGCAAGGAGCAGTGTATGCTGATGGCGCGCATGCTCGGCGCGCTTCGAGTGCAGATCGATGTGATCGTCTCGAGCCCACTGAAGCGTGCGCTGCAGACGGCGCAGTTTGTGGGCACAGAGCTCGGGTATGAGGCAAAGGTCGAGGTGAGCTCGGCGCTGGGGCCGGATGCGGATTTTGCCGCGTTTCAGAAGCTGGTGGAGAAGTACGCCGATCGCGAAGGCCTGCTGCTGGTGGGACACAATCCCAACCTGTTCAAGTTTCTTGGGCGTCTGATCACGGGCAATGGCGGGGCGGGTGTGCGCATGCGCAAGGGATCGGTGGCGCGGATCGATATGACGAAGCATCCGCCGCTGCTGCAGTGGCTGGTGGATCCGCGGATGGCCCGCTGGATTTATGCGAGCGCGACGAAGAGCTCGCGACCGAAGACCTCGCGGAAGTAGTCGGCTTCTTTCCGCAACGACCACAGTTCGAGTTCGGCGCCGGTGCGCCCCGGCCGCACCTCGAGATAGATGCGCTTGGGATAGACGCGCGCGACGAAGCGCAAGACGTCGCTGGCGCGATCCTGGTTCAACGCGACGGCAAGGCGGAGCAACAGAACAGCACGGCGGACACTCTTGTGCTCTTCGGTGGGGATGTTGCGGAGGGCGCGGTCGCCGGGTTGGGGGCGGGTTTTGCCGAGGTAGCGGCCTAGCGCGGAGATGATGGTGCGCTGGACCTGGGTGTAGCCGTACATCTCGGAGCTGGAGATGATGTACTGCGTATGCCGGTGGTGCCCCTGGTGGTTGATGAATTTGCCGGTGTCGCGCAGGACAGCGGCGGCGCTGAGCCAGCCTTCGTACTCGGGCGGCAGCTCGTGCATTGATTTGAGATCGCGATAGAGCTGCAGTGCGTGCATGCGGACAGGCTCGGCCTGACGCGGATCGACGCCGTAGCGTTTCGCTGTGACCAGCACGCTTTGCCAGCGCTCGTGTTCGAGTTCGCGATGAACGGCGGCGCGCGCATCCTGCTCGGCGAGCATCTGGGCGAGGATGCCGTCGCGCAGACCGAGCGGCGAGTAGCGAAATCCCTTCAGGTTGAGGCTCTCGAGGAGTTCGGCAAAGACCTGTGCTCCGGCGACGATGATCTCGGAACGGCGCGGCCCGATGCCGGGGACGGCCTCACGCTCCGGCAGCGTCATTTTGGCAAGGCGGGCGGCCAGTTTGCGCACGTCCTTTGCCGGAGTCATGCCGGCCATGTCATGGGCCAGCGCCAAGCCGTCGCTTGTTCTGCGTCTCGATTTTCTGGGTACGGACTTCTTCCCCGCGCGGCGTGCGTCAAAGATTGCTTCTGAGAGAGCTGCGGCAGTACCCGAAGTCGCGATGACGACTGGAACATGACCGGCATAGATTTTGCGGTGTGCGCGACGCAGCTCGCGCGCGATGAGCTGGCGCATGCGCTTGATTCCGTCGGACGGCGGAGGGTCTTCCTGGAGAAATTCCTCGGTGAGGCGGACCGCGCCGAGCGGCATGCTGACGGTTTCTTTGATGCGTTTGTGTTCAGAGAGCGTGATCTCGCAGCTGCCGCCGCCGAGGTCGACGAGGAGAACGCGGCCGCCGACACCGGGTTCGGTCTGCATGATGCCGCGATGAATCAGGCGGCCTTCCTCAAGGCCGGAGATGATCTCCATGTTCCAGCCGGTTTCGGCTTTGACCCAGGCCTGGAAGGCAGGCGCGTTGCGCGCATCGCGCATGGCGGAAGTAGCGACAAGGCGGAGCTGATCGACACCATGCGACTGGACAGCACGCTGAAAGCGCTTGAGGGCGCGGAGAGTGGCGGCCATGGCATCGGGGGACACGAGACCTGAGTCGAAGACGCTGGAGCCGAGCCGCGTGACCTCGCGGTCTTCGTGCAATGTCTTGAGTTGATGGGAGACGACTCGTGCGATTTTGAGGCGGCAAGAATTGGAACCGACATCGATAGCGGCGAACGTGGGCATAGAGGGGTAGCGCAGTCTCCGGGAGAAAAAAACTTCTCCTGCGGTCAAGATACACGACGCGAGGGAGGCGGGGCGGGCCGGAGCTCTGGATCAAAACGTTACGGAGATCGATACGTCAAGGAGATGAGGACGTCACGGAGATGGATGCGTCATGGATTGGAGTGTCGGCTGGGGATGGTCTTCGAACCAGGTAACGACGCGCGCTTCGTACTGTTGCGGCTCCACGGCAGATGCTCCGCAGTGCCAGGCCTTGCGGGGCTCCCAGAGAATAATGGCGGGATTGATCGCCTTCATTGTTTCGGAATGACGCGGAGGAAGATTGGTATCGGCCAGGCCATGGATGAGGAAGATGGGAACGTGGCTGTGCTGCACTGCAGATTGCGGTGATGCCGTGTCGAGGTCGAGTCCATATTTCCAGCGTGTGTAGAGGAGACCCGCCCAGAGTGCGGGACGGAGCAAGGTGCGGCCAAGCCATGGACCGGTGCGGAACTCCTGGCCGAGTCGATCGTATGCAGCTTCCTGAAAGCTGGAGAAGGAACTCTCGGCAATGACTGCGCAGTAGCCGGGCTCGGCGCGCAATGAGGTGAGAAGCTCCGCCGCCCCCATCGACTCGCCGAGCGCATCCACGCAGCCGTGGTTGGAACGGTGAAGCCACTCGTACCATCGTTCGAGGTCGGAGGCTTCCTTGATTCCGTAGGTGGCAATCGCGCCGCCGCTCTCGCCGTGTGCCCGCGCATCGGGCAGGATCACGGAGAATCCGTGCCGCAGGAGGAGATCGGCATTGCCGAGCATGGCCGCGCGATTGGCACCCTGCCCGTGAAGAAGAATGACGGTTGTTCCGTTGCCGGTGTCGCGCGTCAGATACCAGGCGCGCAGGATCACACCATCCTGTGCCGCGATCGAGACGGCGGACAGGGCTGCATGATCGCTTGCCGCAATCGCTTCGGCCCTGGCGGTGTCGGCTGCAGTGAGCGGCAAACGCCCCGGATGCAGGGTGCCTTCGACGGCGACGATCCCAATGACGGCGGACAGCAACATCCAAACAGCTACAAGAGGAATGCCCACGCGGATGAGGAACGGCCGCATGATGCTGAGGATACGCGATGCGCCGGCCTGCGGTTCAAGTATCTTCGCGGTGCCGCATCAAGTTATAGCTGTGGTGTGGCCGGGCGCGCGATTTGTCGTCACGGGCAGGAGTTGCAGACGACGGTGACCGTGACTTTGCCGGTTGCGGTGGCTCCGTTACCATTGCCGTTCAACGCGAAGATGTAGGTTCCCGGCGTCATTTGCAGACCGCCGCTGCCGAGGCAGCCAACGGCTGCAGATGACAGGCCGATGCAGAGGACGCCGAGCGCGAGGAACAGCAGCTTGTTGAGACGCCAGCACAGACCGAGCAGTCCGAAGCCGCAAAGGCTGCAGGCGAACAGAGGGACTGCTTCGCGCGATGAAGGTGCGGTGGTGTGCGCTGTGAGGTCGACCCAGGGCGGATGGAAGATTATGCCGCCGCCGATGGAGCCGTTGGCTGGAACGGTGAGCTCCTGTGTGGGCTCAGCGCAGCTGGGCATGATGAGGTTTGGGTAGAGATTGGGATCGGGCCCGGCGCAGACGATTGCGACCTTGCCGGCGAAACCGTTGACCGATGAGACGGTGTATTGACTTGTGACCTGACCACGGCCAGGGAGGGTGATATTCTGCGCGACGATTTTGAAACCGGGCGCAGTGGAGTCGGCATGACTGGGTGTGTTGAGAGTGTGGAAGAACAGAGCAAGCAAGAAAAGACAGCAAGACCCACGACGCCTTTGCACAGAGCGCCTTTCGATACACGCGACGTTTGAATTTCTCTGTGCTTTAGGACGCGCGAATCGGGAAAGGGAAAGCGCGCAGGAGATGCTAGGCGCTGCGGTAGCGAGTGCTCTTGAGCGCGGACGATTGCACCGGCTTGCGCGGCGGCGATGGCACTTGAGATTCGGGCTTCGACTCGTGGATGGTGTGTTGAGCGTCTGAAGCTGGCAATGGGTCGTGGGTTGCCGGGGCGGGCACCAGTTGCGCAATACCGTTCTGGACGGCAGAGAGCGCTCTTTCGAGCGACTCCGCAACCAAGGTGTGGAGCAGGTCGGTTAGAACTTCCGCTTCTTTTTTTCGGCGCGATAGACGGGACGCTTTGGCGGCGAGTTCTTCCCAGTCGTGCCAATCGCCGATCGCGACCTGCATTGCTTTGACCATGGCGCCGATCTGGCGTGCGGCAGCTCCGGAGGCAGCGACTTCGGCAAGATAGCGGACACTCTTGAGCTGCTTACGGAAGTCGTGGAGAGAGACCGCGTCGAGCCGGGGAAATGCCGAAGCGATGGAGGCGAGCATGCCGGAGAGGCGAGCCGCAGAGATCGGCGGAACGAGCGGTTTTTGGAGAACGGGCTCGTTTGCCATCCCGGCAGCGGCTTGTTGCATGCGATCACCGCGCGCAGCGAGCAACTCAAACAGCTTTTTCGCAGCCGCCTTCCGGTCGCGCTTGAATCGGCTCTCTAGCGTTTCGATCAGGCGCAGGCTTGCTCGATAAGAGCGAGGCTCGTATCCGGAGGAAGTGGTCAGAGTGGCCCGCACCTTGGCGAGGTTGGCAAGATGAACGTCGAAGGCGCGCACAGCGCCGAGCGCGCTGCGCAGAAGGCGAGCCTGCTTATTCCATCGGTGGACAATTTGTACGGCAGGGTGATCCGGCTGGCGCCGATCGAGCCAGTCGCTGGCCTGCGCCTGCAGGCGAAGGGTCGCTACCCGGAGCATGTGGACGCGCTTGCGGGTGGGTTTGAGGGCGCACTGCGCGAGGAGAGTGCGCCAGTCTTCCAGTTGCGCGACGCAAGTCGGCCGCAGAGTCGAAACTCCTGAACGACGCGGCTTGGCCGGAACGGAATTCATGATCCTTTAACCTTCCGCCTCTATTTTGCAACAGCCGGGCGGGGCGCCTGGAAGTTTCTGAGAACAACAGGACGGGCGTCCTGACAACCGAAACCGCAGCCGAGAGATGCTGCTATGCTTCTTGTATTGGCGCGGGGGAGTTGATCTGCGGGGCCGCAATGCTCACTGTACCTACGGGTTCCAGGGCCACCGATACTGGCGTTGCTGTTGACCCCGCTTGCTTTTCAGGTTTTTTGGCTGGCACTGCCAGGCCGCGGGCTGCGGTTGGCCCCCAATCTTGACGATGCGCGAGCGAAGTACTGGCTTGCGCCAACGATCCAAGAAGAGAGACCTCGGTACCTTGACCTCCAAGACCGAAACTGAGAACAACTCCCAGAACCGTCTGGCGCCTTCGGCGTCTGCGGTCTGGGTTTTGCTGCTGGCGATCTTCGCGGCCGTTCAACTGGCGGCACTGTTCAGCCCGCCGCTGCTGGACGACGCCGACGCCAACCACGCCGAGGCGGCGCAGCATATCGCTGAGGCCGGCGATTGGGTGACGCTGAAGATCAACGGAATTCGCTATCTGGAAAAGCCGCCGCTTCCCTACTGGATTGAGGCGGCGCTGTATCGGGTCTTCGGTCAAAACACATTCGCGACGCACCTGCCGAACTCGCTTGCGTTGCTGGGCTGCGCGTGGATTGCGTGGTTGTGGGCGAATCGTGCGTGGGGTGGACGAGCGGCGTTCTACTCGGCGCTGGCGATTCTGACGGCGATTGGGCCGTTCCTGTACACGCGGTTTGCGATACCGGAAGCGCTGTTGAGCTTTTTCTTCCTGCTGGCGCTGTACTGCTTTCTGACCGGCATGGAGTCGCACCGGCCGGCGCGATTTTATGTGATGTGGGCGGCACTGGCGTTGGCGACGCTGACCAAGGGGTTGATTGCGCCGGTGTTTTTTGCGGGCGCGGCGATTCCGCTGATGTTGCTGAGCGGGCAATGGCGGCGCTGGCTGCAGTACAGGCCGTTCAGCGGGCTGCTCGTGTTTCTGCTGATCGCGGCGCCGTGGCACATTCTGGCCGGGCTGGCGAATCCGGACCAGGGGCATCCGGTGGGGAATCATCCCACCCCGGGCAATGTGCACGGCTTCTGGTACTTCTATTTCGTCAACGAGCATTTTCTGCGCTTCCTGGGCGAGCGCTTTCCGCACGACTACAACAAGCTGCCGTTTGTTGCCTATTGGCTGCTGCACCTGGTGTGGCTGTTTCCGTGGAGCCTGTTTTTGCCGGCGATGCTGGTGGTGGCATGGAAGACGCGCCGCAGCTGGCTGCAACATCTGCGACGGGATGCCGGACAGACGGTGGATTTCTATCTGGACCATGCGGCACGGGAGGACGTGGCCACGTATGTACAGCGGGTGAAGTTCCGCGCGCGGTCGATCTGGCTGCTGGGCTTGTTCTCGGTGTTTACGCTGCTGTTCTTCAGCATTTCGACGAACCAGGAGTACTACACGTTTCCCTGCTGGCCGCCTCTGCTGATTCTGCTTGCCGGCGTGGTGGCAACGATCGAAGAAGGCGGACAGAACGGCGAGTGGACGGTATCGACCGCGTGGCTGACGGGGGGACACTTTGTCTTTGCCGTGGTTGGCGTGCTGTCGGCTGCGGCGCTCGGATGGGGCTTGTGGGAGTCACGCAACCTGCCCTTCGTTTCGGACATTGGCACACTGCTCGCGCATCGCGCGGTGGGCGACTACACGCTGTCGATGTCGCACTTGTTCGATCTCACGGGGCCGTCGTTTGCGGCGTTGCGTTTGCCGGCCGGGTTGGCGCTGATGGCACTGTTGATTGGGCCGGTGTGGGGTTTGAACTTGCGGAGCCGAGGCCGGCATATGGCAGCGACTGTGAGCGTGGCGCTGACAGCCGCGGTGTTTCTGATTGCGGCACATATCGCCTTTGCGCGCTTTGAACCGATGCTGAGTTCGAAGCAGCTAGCGGACACGATTCGTCACGACGGATCGCCGGCCGACTCGTTCATCATCTACGGCGATCAGTCGGATGCCTCGTCGGTGATCTTTTACACGCACGACTTTCTGCACAAGCCGGCCTACCTGGTGCTGGAGCAGTGCTCACCGCACGGCAACGGGTCGTCGCTGCTGTGGGGATCGTGCTATCCGGATGCGCCGCCCATCTTTCTGAGCGAAGATGCCCTGACGAAGATGTGGGGGACGGGCGAGCGGAAGTGGCTGTTTGCGCAGGACACGAATCAGTCGAAGGCGGAACAGCTTTTAGCCGGACGTCTTATTCCGGTGCAATCGATCGCCGATAAGACGCTGTGGACGGACCGACCGGTGAAGTAAGGCAGTTCACAGTTCTTAGTTCACAGTTCACAGTTGTCACTTGGCGGCGCGCATTTTGCCGCCCGGCAGCAGCTGGAAGATGTGGCCGCGCCAGAGAATTGTGCTGGAAGAGTAGCTCGCGGCCCAGAAGACAAAGCCCATCAAGTCGCGGATTGGATAGAGCACCACGAGATTGAACCAGCTGAGATCCTGCACGACGGCGCGGCCGACGGCCAGGGACAGAGCGAGGCGGGTCGCAACGGCCGAAGCGAAAAGGCCCAGCCCAAGGGCGACGTGGTGAAATGCCAAGCCGGCCGTGAGGCCTAGAAAGCCGAAGGGCATGCTGAAGGTGAGAGCGGTGCCGAAGTGGCCTTTGGGACGCGAGAAGCGCGTCGACTTCATCCAGCGGATCTGATGTTTCAACGATGAGACCAGGCTGGTATTGATGACCATGTGGTCGATGGCATGGTGGCCGAGGATGACTTCCTGGCCGAGTTTCCAGGTTTCATTTCCAAGAATGAAGTCGTCGGCACAGTAGTCGGCGGTGACGCGGAACCCGCCCATGCGGCGGATGGTGTCGCGGCGGAAGGCCATGGTGGGGCCGAGGGTGAACTGCATCCCTTCGGTCAGACGCGCGGCAAGAACGCCGGCAGTCATCTCGACGCTCATACCGACGGCTTCGAGACGAGCCCAGAGTCCACCATCGACGGCGACGCCACGATAGGGGCAGGTAATGGCGCCGACTTTGGGATCGGCGAAGGGCAAGGCGACAGCGCGGAGATAATCCGGACTCACGCGCACATCGCTGTCGCTGATGACGAGGATGTCGTAGGTGGCCGCGGTCTCCATCAACTCCATGGAGATGACTTTGTCGTTGATGTAATCGGGCTGGCCGCCGGTGGCAAGGAATTGAACCGGGATGTGGGGATGCCTTGCGGCGACGCGGCGTGCGATTGCGAGGCCCGGGTCCTGGGGATCGCGCGCGCAGAAGAGGATTTCGTACTTGGGATAGTCCTGGGTGAAAAACGTATCGAGATAGGCTTCGAGGTTAGCTTCAGCGCCGTGGAGAGGTTTGAAGAGGGTGAGAGGCGGTGTGAAGCCTGGGCGAGTGACGAGTTTTTCGAGGGCTGTGCGACGTTCGCGAAGATATCGGGGCACCGCGGCCAACACCATGCCGGTGAAGATGGTTGAGGTGAGGAGGCCGAAGCCGGCGAGGACGAACAGGGCGTACAACATGCAGCCCTAAGCATACCTGCCCGGTGGCGTGTGGAGGGATGACGAAGAAGTTATCGAGCGGCCGACTTCAGGAGTGCTTTCGGAGGGCGTCAGAGGGGAATCGTGAGAGACTGCGCGAGCAGTGCAACGCCGATGGCTGCCAGGGCGATATAGATGTACCAGGAGAACGCTTGCGTAGAGATGCGGCGATTGATGATCCTGCCGAGAAAGACAGCCGGAATGACCGCGGGCAGACAGAGCAAGTAGTCGTGGGTCACCTGGCGGGTCCACAAGCCGGTGCTCAGGTATCCGCACATGCCCAGCAGGCTTGCGGGCAGGAAATAGGCCTGGAGGGTGGCGCGAAAATGCTGCGCCGACCAACGCCGCAGGGAGCCGTAGATGGCAAGCGGCGGCCCATTCATGCCATAGGCTCCCCCGAGAACGCCGGCTAGAAAGCCGCAGGTGAGCAACATGGCGCGCCGGTCGCGACCGAGCCGGAGGCGCGCGCTTGCGGCGAGACTGAAGACGGCAAAGAGCAAAATCAGGGCGCCTAATCCGGCTTTGACGATGTGTTCGGGCGCGCGGACCAACAGTACGAGCCCAAGAGGAATGCCCAGCAGCGTAGAGAAGATGAGCCATGCGGCGCTGCGCAGATGGATGTGGCGCCAGTCCTGCGCGACGACAATGGCAGCGATGGTGATGGAGACGAGGACGGCCAGCGGCGCAGCCACACGCACAGAGATGCAGAATGCCAGCAGCGGAACGGCGATGAGCGCCTCACCGAAACCGAGGGCGGAACGGATGAGTGTGGAGGCGAAGATGACGACGAAGATGAAGAGGCCCGTGGCGTGGATGAGGAATTCTCCCGCTACTGCATTTCCTGAGTTGCTGTAGCCTCGGAATCTTGTGCAAGGTCGCCGCTCCTTGGGTCGCGTCGACTTAAACGTTGCGGCTTCGGGATACAGTGACTCAGGAAATGCGTTAGCTCTTTTTGGAAGCGACCGGCTTGACCTCAGGCGCTCTGCGCAGGGGGACGATGGCGCCGGTGGTGGAGGGCGCAGCCTGCTGAAAGCGCGTGAGCATCTCGGAGCGGACGTATTCGACGAAGCTCTGCATCTGGCGGTTCATCTCTTCCATGCGCTCGCGCATCTGCAAAATGATGGCGATGCCAGCGATGTTCACACCGAGATCGCGGGCGAGGTTGAGGATGAACTCGAGGCGCTCGATGTCCTCGTCGGTATAGAGGCGGGTGTTGCCTTCGGTGCGGGAAGGCTTGAGGAGACCTTCGCGCTCGTAGAGGCGGAGCGTCTGGGGATGGATTTCGTACATCTCGGCCACCGCCGAGATCATGTAGGCGCCTTTGGATTTGCGTTTGGTGGCCATTTGCGTTCCTCACCAGCTTAACCGGGCCAGCTCAACTGAGCTAGGCGAATTGAAGGTGCGTATGGCGAGTCTTACAGCTTGTCGAAGAGCGTGACGCGTGGATCCTGATTGTTGAGCTTCGCCAGTTCGCGCATGATTTCGCGGCTGCGCTCGTCCTGAAGGTGCGGGACGACGACTTCAACGGTGACGATCTGGTCGCCGCGCTGCCCGGGACGCGACGCACTTTCGACGCCACGCTCGCGCATGCGCAGTTTTTGTCCGTTTTGCGTGCCGGGCGGAATCTTGAGCTGGGCGCGGCCATCGATCGTGGGCACATCGACTTTGGCGCCAAGGGAGGCTTCGGGCACGGTCACGGGGACAGTGATGTGGATGTCGTCGCCGGTGCGTGTGAAGACCGGATGCGTGCCGGTGCGGACGATGACGAAGAGATCGCCGGGGGCGCCGCCGTTGGCGCCGGCGTTGCCCTTCCCCTGCAGGCGGATTCTCTGGCCATCGCGGGTGCCCGGCTTGATGCGGAACTCGACGGTCTCCGCTTTGTTGACGACGCCTTCACCGCGGCAGGTGGGGCATTCGTTGGAGGTGCGGCCGGTTCCGTTGCAACGCGGACACGGGATGTTGAACTTCATGCGGCCGCCCATCTGGGTGACCTGGCCGGAGCCATTGCACTCAGGGCAGGTGATGGGGCCGCCGGTGTGGGCCTGACCGTGGCAGGTGGGGCAGGTCTCCTGGCGGTGAATCTGAAGACGTGCCTGGCCGCCGCGGATCGCGGACCAGAAGTCGACGCTGGCCTGATATTCAAGGTCGGTGCCGGGCTGCGGGCCGCGCGGTTGCTGGTCATGCGCGCCGGAGAAGATGCCGGAGAAGATGTCTTTGAAGCTACCCCAGGCAGAGGAGCCGGCGCCGGGCTGCTGGGCACCCATCCCCCCACCCTGGAAGCCGGAGAAGTCGAAGCCGCCGAAGTCGACCGGAGGACGGCCGCCGGACTGCTGCTGGCGGGCATAGGCCTCGGCCTGTGCGGGGTCGATCTGGTCGGAGTAGAAGCCGAGCTGGTCGTAGATCTTGCGCTTCTTCTCGTCGCTGAGGATGTCGTTGGCTTCGGAGATCTCTTTGAATTTTTCTTCGGCGCGTTTGTCGCCGGGATTGACGTCGGGGTGATATTTGCGCGCGGCTTTGCGGAAGGCCTTGCGGATCTCTTCCGGGGTGGCCGTTTTTTTGACGCCGAGCGTGGCGTAATAGTCTTTGTTGGTCGTCGTGGGCATGTGATTAATTCAATAAAGCGTTGTTAATGAGCCGACAGTACCGAGCAGCTCTCTTCTCCGTGTTCGAAGGCCGAGATTCGATCTGCAGTATTGCGAAGAACGAACTCGGCGCGGGCTGTAGTGCAGTTACCGATACGGAGCCATATCACTTTCGGAGGGCTGCCCTCGAGAGCGCTTCTCCCAGCGAAATCGGAGTCCTTCGAGACTATGGCAAAGCCTCTTTGAATTGCGTACTTCCAGACGGCGTCATCGGTGGTGCCGCGAAGACCGCAGTCTCTCACATGAATAGAACCTGGATACACATCGGCAAGCGCTTGAGCCAACCGCGGGGCCAGGTTCTCGTCCGATAAGAGCTTCACGGCTGAACAATCTCAAGCCGGCGTTCCGCATCAGCCGCATAGGCGAGGCAGGCGCGGATGTCTTCTGCTGTCAGGTCAGGGAAATCTGCCAGTATCTGTTCCTGGGTCATTCCCGCGGCCAGATAATCGAGGACATCGTACACGGTGATGCGGAGGCCTCGAATGCAGGCCTTGCCGCTGCGCTTACCCGGTTCAATCGTGATGATCTTGGAGTAGTCCATAGAGACCTCGGTCTCATTCCTTCGTGCAGTATGCGAATGCAGGTTGGGGTGAACGACTCGCCAGTCGCTCACCCCTCACCTTCTTGCTTTCCCAGGTCCCAAAAGCGGGACCTGGGGCACCCAGCTTGTTGCCCAGACGAGAGTGTCGGTCGCTTCCGACAACTCTGCCTGGACGGCCAGTCCTGCTACTTCTTTTCGTCGACGTCGACGTATTCGGCGTCGATGACTTCGCCTTCCTTCTTGCCTGCCGCGGGGCCGGGATCTGCTGCCGGTTCGGCTGCAGGGGCACCGGGAGCGCCCTGCGTCGAAGTGGCCTTGTACATGGCTTCGGCCAGCTTGTGGCTTGCGGCGGTGAGCTTGTCGTAGGCCGCGCGCATGTCCTTGGTTGTCGGCGAGGTCTCGAGGGTCTTCTTGGCTTCGGCCAGCGCGGTTTCGACATCGACCTTGTCGGAGCCCTGCACCTTGTCGCCGGCGTCCTTCAGCATCTTCTCGATGTTGTAGACCATGCCGTCGAGCTGGTTGCGGGCTTCGATCTCGTCGCGCTTGTCCTTATCCTCGGCCGCGTGCGCCTCGGCTTCCTTGGCCATCTTCTCGACCTCGTCTTTGCTGAGGCCGGAGCTGGAGGTGATGGTGATCCGCGTGTCTTTGCCGGTGGCGTTGTCCTTGGCCGTCACGTTGAGAATGCCGTTGGCATCGATGTCGAAGGTGACCTCGATTTGCGGCACGCCGCGCGGCGCCGGAGGAATGCCGGCCAGCTTGAACTTGCCCAGGGTGCGGTTTTGCCCGGCCATGGGGCGCTCGCCCTGGAGGACGTGGACTTCGACTTCGGTCTGGTTGTCGGCCGCGGTTGAGAAGGTCTCCGTCTTCTTGGTCGGGATGGTGGTGTTGCGCGGAATCATCGGCGTTGCAACCGCCCCCAGGGTTTCGATGGCCAGGGTCAGCGGGGTCACGTCGAGCAACAGCAGATCCTTGACTTCGCCGGCGAGCACGCCAGCCTGCACGGCAGCGCCCACGGCAACGACTTCGTCGGGGTTTACGCCGCGGTGGGGTTCTTTGCCGAAGAGCTGCTTGACGAGCTCCTGAATCTTGGGCATGCGGGTCTGGCCGCCGACGAGGACGACTTCGTCGATCTGGCTGGTGGAGACACCGGCGTCGGACATGGCCTGCTTGCAGGGCCCGATGGACTTCTCAAGCAGGTCGGCCACCATCTGCTCCAGCTTGGCGCGGGTCAGCTTGCGGACCAGATGCTTGGGGCCGGTTGCGTCGGCGGTGATGAAGGGCAGGTTGATCTCCGTCTCGAGGGTGGTCGAGAGCTCGATCTTTGCCTTTTCCGCGGCGTCTTTGAGGCGCTGCAGGGCCATCTCGTTGCCCTTGGAGCTGAGGTCGAGGCCTTCCTCCTGCTTGAACTCGGCGATGAGCCAGTCGACGATGCGCTGGTCGAGGTTGTCGCCGCCAAGATGGGTGTCGCCATTGGTCGACTTGACCTCGATGACGCCCTCGCCCACTTCGAGGATGGAGATATCAAAGGTGCCGCCGCCGAAGTCGTAGACGGCGATGGTTTCGTCCTTCTTTTTGTCTAGGCCGTAGGCCAACGCAGCCGCAGTGGGCTCGTTGACGATGCGCTTCACTTCGAGGCCGGCGATCTTGCCCGCATCCTTGGTGGCCTGGCGCTGGGCGTCGTTGAAGTAGGCCGGGACGGTGATGACGGCTTCCGTGATGGTCTCGCCCAAGTAGGCTTCCGCGCTCTTCTTGAGCTTTTGCAGGATCATGGCGGAGATTTCGGGCGGGGTGTACTCCTTGCCCTGGGCCACGACGGCCACGTGATCGCCCTGCTGAACGACCTTGTAGGGCACCATCTTCATCTCGTCGCTGACCTCGTTGTAACGACGTCCCATGAAGCGCTTGATGGAGAAGACGGTGTTCTCGGGGTTGGTGATCGCCTGGCGCTTGGCTACCTGGCCAACCAGCCGCTCGCCCGACTTGGAGAAGCCGACGATGGAGGGGGTAGTCCTTGCACCTTCTTCATTTGCAATGACTTTCGGCTCGCCGCCTTCGAGGACGGCGACGCAAGAATTGGTGGTGCCAAGGTCGATTCCAATGATCTTTGCCATGGTTTGGGTTCCTGCCTGCGTAGAGTTCTGACAGCTATAAGATGCATGATTGAGTGTATTAGTGTCAACTTTTCTTGATGGAATTTGCCTAAATCGGACCTGAGAAGGTACATAGCCCGTTCCTTCTGGAAACTAGCCTGGAGTTCGGTCGAGCGGACCGCTCCCAGCGTGCTGCGGCAATGGACACAACGAGGCACTGGTCCAGTCGTTTACTCTCGTCTGTTCGCCGAAGATGACGACTGCCGAGGCCCAAAAACGCTATCCCCTGACCCAGGGTGTCAATCCGTGGCTGGTGACCGTCTCGGTGATGCTGCCGACGTTCATGGAGGTGCTGGACACGGCCATCGCGTCGGTGGCCCTGCCTTACATTGCCGGAAGCCTGTCGTCGACGAACTCCGAGGCTACCTGGGTGCTGACCAGCTACCTGGTGGCGAACGCCGTTATCCTGCCGGCGTCGAACTGGTTTGCCCGGCGGTTTGGGCGCAAACGCTTCCTGATGACCTGCGTGGTGATCTTTACGATTGCTTCGTTCTTCTGCGGGGCGGCTCCGTCGCTGGCGGTGATTCTGCTGGCCCGGGTGATGCAGGGTGCGGGCGGCGGGGCCCTGCAGCCGCTGTCGCAGTCGATTTTGCTGGAGAGCTTTCCGCCGCATAAGCGATCGATGGCCATGGCAGCCTACGGCCTGGGGATCGTGGTGGCGCCGGTGCTGGGGCCGACGCTGGGCGGCTGGCTGACCGACACCTTCAGCTGGCGGTATGCGTTCTACATCAACATCCCGGTGGGCGTGCTGGCGCTTGCGATGATCGCACGGTTTGTGCACGATCCGCCGTATATCAAGCATGCGAAGGTTGGGGCATTCGACAACCTCGGCTTTGGGTTGCTGATTGTATGGACCGGCTGCCTGCAGGTGGTGCTGGATAAGGGGCAGGAAGACGACTGGTTCGGCGCGCTGTGGGTACGGTGGGCGGTGGTGGCGCTGGTATTAGGGCTTGTTGGGTGGATCTGGAGATCGTGGACCAATCCGAAGGGGCTGGTTGACCTGCACGTGCTGAAGAACCGGAATTTTCGGACCGGGTGTTTCCTGATTGCGCTGCTGGGCATGTGCATCTACATCACGATCACGATTCTGCCGCTCTACTACCAGGAGGTGCTGGGGTACACGGCGTTCACGGCCGGGCTTGTGGTGGGGCCGCGCGGAGTAGGGTCGTTTGTCGGCTCGCCGGTGATCGGCATCCTAGGTTCACGCATCGATAATCGCAAGCTGCTGTGCCTGGGATTCATCGGGTTCGGGATATGCGCGCTCTACTTCGGCATGGTGAATCTGGACATTGGGCCGTATACGCTGCTGATTCCGATTACGCTGACGGGGTTCGCGCTGAGCTTTGTGTTTGTGCCGCTGGCGACGATGACGACGGCGACGCTGTCGCGCGAGGAGATGGGCAATGCGACAGGGCTGTTCAACATGCTGCGCAACATCGGCGGGTCGATCGGGATTGCGATGGCAACGACGGCGATCATCCGGCGGGCTGCGCTGCACCAGACGGAGATCGGCGCGCATCTGACGTCGTCGAGCGCGGTGCTGCAGCAGAAGTCGATGATGATGTCGGCTTATCTCGGCCACGAGTTGGGACGGGCGCAGGCGAGGCCGGGCTCGATGGGGCTGATGTACAACCTGATGCTGCAGCAGTCGGCGCTGGAGGCCTATGTGGACGTGTTTCGGTGGACGGCGCTGCTGGCGTTCTTCTGCGCGATTGCGGTGTGGCTATTCCGGAAACCGCCGCGGCATGCGAAGGCGCCGGAGGGCGTGCATTGAAATCGAGTCTGCAAGGCCAGTTTTCTTTGCAGTCACGCCGAAGGAGATAAGCGGCTGTGAGGAATAGAGAGTCCTCGAGGCCGACCAATCACCCATTCTGTCCACATCTTGCCATCTTCGATCGGCCACTTGGCGACGCGAACGAATGGCAAATTTGGAATCAGGTCAAGGTTCAATTTGTGTTTAGGCTGAGGGTGAAGGATGCCAAAGACTTCGCTCTTGTCCCCATAGACGGAAATCAACAAAATTGCCGAGATATTCTCGCGACAAGCGACGATGCTCCTGTCCGGTCCTGGCTTCATGAAAACGGAGTCTTTAAGGTTTATGTACCAATTAGGGTCTGACGCCGAGCTTCCGATCTGATGTCTGAAGTAAGGCGCAGAAGTGAGAGCGGTTTCCGCTGCGTGTGCGTCAAAAAGTAGGGCCGCGGAAATGTGACTCGAAACAATTGAGAGGACGGTGGGTATTTCACAATCCTTCAACTTTCGATTCTTCGACACCGCTTTGAGGCAAATGTTCTTCGTGACCAGCCCATAGGCTCCCCCTTGAATTCCTGACAGTACCTCATCTCGCAAGCCCGATTGCCTACTGATGGCTGTCCTGCTGATTGATGTCGCCTCTGCAAAAAAATCGCCCTTCCTGCGCTTAGAAAACCGCGATCCGGAGCATAAGAAATCGGGGCCGCCGCTCCGCACTTTGTCGTGGATCTGGGGGTGTGCGCCTGCGGACTCAAGCGTCAGGAAAGTGATCGCCTCCGCGACCGCTGACTCCGGATCCACCTTGCGCATGCGGTCGAATCTCTTCGCGGTTCTCGCATCGGTTTTGTGGAGAAGCAAAGAATAGGAATCTAAGACCCGGTCAAGATCGGTCATTTCTACTCCAAATCCAACCGCAAACGAAATTGCCACCAGCGAATCGCAGACTATAGCAATGTCTCGAAGCGCCGCTCTTGTTCGTCGTAGCGCTCGATCTGGCCGGTGAGAATGTCGTAGTACCAGCCGTGGACGGTGAGGCGGCCTTCGGCGAGAGCATGGATGACAGCGGGTTGGGCGCGCAGGTTCAAGAGTTGCGCCACGACGTTGCCGCGAATCACAGAACAGAGTTCGGCCTGGGCGCCGTCGGCGGGATTGAGCGGCTGGCGATGGCTGAAGGCGGCTTCGACGTGCTGCAACCAGCGGCTGGCCTTGGGCAGGTTCGCGAGATTCCTGCGGTCGAGCGCGGCTTTGAGGGCTCCACAGTCGGAGTGCCCGCAGACGATGACGTGCGGCACCTTGAGCACTTCGACGGCGTACTCGATGGTAGCGGTGACGCCGTCCATCTCGTTGTTGGTGATGGGGACGACATTTCCGATGCAGCGGGAGATGAAGAGGTCGCCTGGCTCGGTGCCAAAGATGAGGTCGGGGACGATGCTCGAGTCGGAGCAGGTGATGAAGAGAAACTCCGGGGCCTGGGAGTCGGCGAG